>PR_CR_10_Liq_1_inCRDRAFT_1001357_pt1 | contig 13817 bp, 19 predicted proteins | sample PRCRCaboRojoPR_3_FD_10241 | JGI IMG/M metagenome (IMG submission 10241) | reverse complement strand
GATATGGCCATGCCAACGGCGCGCCAATATTCAAGCAGGTACTCAGCATCACCAACGGGTGGCAGCAGCGGTGTGCCGCCGTTTTCTATAATTTTGTCCATGCGCGTGAGCCGTTGCGACTCAGCGGATTTGTCACGCGACTGTGGGATGGAGTGAAACCACCCCAACTGTCGCGCGTAGAGCACTAGGTCTTGTCTGACCCCTTGGTAAAATTTGCCCAATCGTTAATGGCTTTATTTACCTGTTCTGCAATAAAGCCAATGCTGGGGTCTAGGTATGCTTGCCTAAACATTTCAACACCAGTTAAGTCTTTGTACCCAAAACCGTTAAAAGAAACCGTGCACGATGCAAGGAAGTCTGCGTCAAGTTCGCGCTGGTCATCATCGCGCATTTTTTTGCCGCCTTTGCGCACGTGCTCCAAAATTGCGCGGTTACGCACACCTTGGGCCTTTTGGTACTGCTTAGAGCCGGGGCCGTAAATGGTTACGCTTAACTCGTTCACCGTCACTGTTGGTTAAGGCTTCACCGTCTACGCTTTCAAGCGTAATGGTGGTTGTGTCTTTTACTGCAAGGCTAGAAATATCAAAAGTCATTTTATTTACCTCTGGTTCGCGGGATGGTTGGTTGCCCGTGCCCACCGCCGGCTCACCCCGCGAGAGGTGAGCACGGCGGCGGGTCGGTGCACGGTTTGCCTTGGCTACCACTGGTTAGTCAGCTTTGGCTTTGGTCTTTGGTGCGCGTGCTGTAGGCGCGTTGGCAAGTTCTTCAACCACGCCAACGCCGCCATCGCTGGTGGTAAGTTCAAGCGTTACGCTTGCTGTTGTCATCGAATCAACTGAGCCAATGTTGACCTTGAAAGACATAACCATGGCTTGGAAGAAGTATTTATCTCCATTTTGCATTTCAACTTCAAAGCTGTAGGCGGTATCAGCCATGGAAGCCGTTTGCATCAACGTCTGGCCAGCATCGGCTGTGTCAAGTCCAATGGTTAGGTTCATTGTGCCTTCGTTAAAACTACCTTTGAACTTTTGCGTACCGCGGTTGCCTACTGGGTTATGAGTTACCAGCGCGTACTCGCGGCCGAACTCGCCAAGGTCGGTGATTTCGCCGACCGGCGTATATGTGAGCGCGTCATAGCCGGTTGCGTCAAAAGTAGCGGGTGCATCAGCGCTTAGGGATAACCGTGTCCCTGCGGAAGTGTGAACAGTCATTTGCTTTCCTTAAAAAAAAGCCCGCAGGGATTTGCGGGCAACTTAAAAACACTGGCTTGCGCCAGCGGCTTAAACATTTGGGTAATACTGCAAAATGTAGTCAACCGGCTGCGTCCATACGCCAGTCTCATCGTCTTTGTCCATTTGGCCGGTTAAGTCTAGTCTGCACCAAATAAGTAGGGCTTGGCCAACTGGCACGTTCTGCTTAAAGTTCATGGCAGTTTCAATTGCTTGCTGTATTTGCTTTACTTCGCCAATCGACTTAGCCAGCGGGTTTAGTTGCACTCGCGCTTTGTGTAGCGTGCTGGTGCGGTAGTTAACCATTGGGTCGGGTATGTCGTTAAGCACGTTATAAACAAGCGCTGGCATATGGGCGTTATGCGGCAGCCGCGCTAGCGCACGTTTATCACCAACCAAGTCAATGACCGCTGGCACGTTAAGCAAACTACTTACTAGCGTTTCGGCTTGCAATTTTTTCCACCTCTTTAACTAGTCTTTGCTTTGCGTACTCTACGGCTTTTGCAAATGCAGCGTCCGCGCTGGTATCCATGGCAGTGCGCATAAATGGGCGCGGTGTTATGCCGGGGCTTTGCACTTTGCCAAATACGCCACCATTAAATGCAAGCGCTTTTTTAACTTCCTGCGTCATGGTTTTACGCGGCTTTGGTTTAATGGTGTGCGCGGCTGCGCCAAACTCCACCATGTGCGCATACCAAACTTTTTGCTTGCCACCGCCAGCAATAATTTCTGCGGTTACGCGCCCATCGCGCACATTGGTGCTTACGCGCAAGCTGCGCTTAAGCGCACCAGTGTTAACCGGGGCCATGCTTTTGGCGCTGTTACGCATAACCATGGCTGCTGCGCGCACTGTGCCGCGAACCACATTGCGTTCTATTTTGGCCGGTAGTTGCTTAAGGGCTTTGTCTATTTCTGCCAAGCCTTCAATCTTAAATTCAGTTGCCAACTTCGCGTACCTCTAAAACAAGCCACTGGCGTGCGTCCATCCAATCAACAGCGCTTATAACTTCAAATGTGCGCGTGCCATACTTAATGTGCCAAGCGTCAGCTGCAATGGTAGGCAAGAAGCGCTTGTCGTAACGTATGGTCAACTCATGCGTTAATACTGTGTCGTAAGCCATGGCGCGCAGCTTTTCTTTACCGCCAATTGGTTTTACATTTGCCCAAACGGTTGCAAAGGTTTGGTACTCGGTGGTGTGCTGGCCATACTGGTCTATGGTTTGGTTTGGCTTTAGCACTTCAACACGGCGGTTTAGTTTGCCTGCTTGCATTAAAAATCCACAATAATATGCGTGCGTAGCAGTTCAGCCGCAAAGGCTTGCGGGCTTACTACCTTTTCAGCGTCCGCTTCGCGGTTTTCAAATAATGTGCCAATGCGCAACAAGCACCACTGCTTTACAGCAGGTGGTAATGGTTCGCCACAACTAGCAACTACTTTTACGAGTTCGAAGTAGTCTTTGTGCAAAGGTTCGCTAAAGTCTTTGTGGTAGTTAATCCATGCTGGCACGGATTTAACAAGTTCAAACGTTTCAGCAGCAATAGGCTGCCAGCCATTCTTTACATCACGGTAAAAAATATCCACTTCGGTAACTACGCCGCAACCGTACAAACGCAGCGGCCTCCAGTGCTGGAAGTAAACCTCTACCACCTGATCACCGTAGCGGCGTTTGGTAATAAGCTGCGCTTCGTGCCGCGCCACCGTGATTAACGTGCTTAAGTACGCATCATGGTCGGCAGTGTCTAGGCGCAAGTGTGCGTGCACTTCTTCTAGGGTAATTGGCTCGTCCGTTGGCTCGGTTACGTTTGCAGTACGTATCCAGTTGTAGTTGTCCATTGCGGCCCACTGTGTAAATGCCCCTAACCTTTGCGGCTAGGGGCTTTATGGTTTAGCTAGATTTGCGCGTTGCGCTTGCCGGCATGGCTAGATACTTAACCGCACCGCCAGCGTCAACGAAATTGCCGCCATGGCGAGATAGAATCAAAAAGCCAACCTGCCCGCGGGTAGCGTAGAAGCTATCCGTCATGCGCAGCATTTGCATGGCGCGCACATCACGAATGATGTAACGGCTAAAGTCACCGAACAAAATGGATTTCGTACCGGGGCCGATGGGGTCCATGTTGTTATTAACAACAACAGGCACGCCCAACAGGCGGTTAACCATGGTGTTTTCGCCTTCCATTTGGTAGCCGGGCATGAAAATCGGGCGGCCATAATTGTCCTTGATTTTCCTAACGGCAGCCACGGTTTGGTCGTGCATCATAAAGGCGCACTGGCTAGATTCACGATAGGCATAATCAACCGAGTGTTGCAGGTCGATTAAATCGTCATAGCCCAACTCAGTGGAAGCAGCGTCTTTACCTTTTTCTGCTGCATTTACCATACCCATGGGCTGCTTATCGCCAGTGCCTTTGGTGAACATTTCTTCCGTGGCGCGGCCAATGCGGATGATAAGGTGCTCGTCCACAAATGCGGAAATGCTAAACGCAGCGTCCTGCAGCAGTTCAATAGGCACTGCTACCGTATGCGAACTGAACTTGTACGTTGGGATAGACACTACGCCAAAGTTCGGGTCTAGCGCAGTAGCTTGTGCGTTTTCCGCCAAAATAGAACCCTTTTGGCTGGTAACGTCAGAAGTGGGGTAGTCAATGGTGTTGCCGTAGTCGGTAGGCAAAATTGTACTAACCGTTCTCATGCCGCCAAACGATTTCAGTGCGTCTATCCAACGGTCCGCGACATAAATGGGCACGGTGTAGCCGCCTTCGCTACCAGTGCCGGTAGACATTTCTGCGCGTAGGTCAGCGGGAATGTTGCCCGTCTTGAGCGCATTTTCGAATTGCGCCATGCGGGATTTATCATCCATGCCGTGCTTAACGCGCTCGGTAACTTGCAGCACGTTTTCGATTTTTGCTTCTTCAACGTCCCGGCGCGCCATTGCGTCACGGCGCTTAATCATGTTTTCCAGTTCGGTTAGCTGGGCTTCCATTGCATCCCATTTTTCGGTGTGCTCGGGCTGCCAGTTTTTCTCGTTAACGTTCAAGAACTCTGTAGCTTCTTTAGCGAGAATCGCGTGTTGCTCTCGCAAGTCTTGGGTGGTGGCCATGTTGTTGGCTCCTTAAAAAGGTTGATTCAAAAAAAAAGCCACCCGGCTGGGTGGCTATCTGGACGCAAGAGCGCGACTCAGTCGGTACGGCGCACCATCAAGGCACGCTTTGCAAGCGCTATGCGGCGCTTGCGTAATTCGTTGGCGTTTTCCACCATGGGGTCAGTATCGGGTGGGTTGTCGTAAGTGCTTAAGTCAAAGCTGGCAGCCGGCGCGGCCTCTGCTTGTGGCTGCCCACCTTGCAGCGTGTTTTCAACGGCGCGGTTTGCAAAGCCAGTTTGCACGGCTTCTTCGGCGTTAATCCACGTTTCGGCGGCCATCATTTCGCGGATTTGCGATTTAGGCATGGTTGTACGCTTGGCGTATGTTTTAACTAGGCTTTCGTCAATGGTGTCTAGCAGGTCGGCTTCACGGCGCATATCGGCGGCGTTGCCAATGCTTACGGTCCATGCGTTGTGAATCATCAAAAAGCTACCTTCGCCCATCACAATTTCATCAGCGGCCATAACCAAAAAACTAGCCGCGCTGGCGGCAAGGCCATCCACGTGTGCAATAACGCGGGCCGGGTGTTCTTTAATGGCTTGCGCCATGGCACGCGCTGCAAAAACGCTACCGCCGGGACTGTTTACGCGCAGGTTGATGGTGTCGGCTTTGATCCCGGCTAACGTTTGCGCAAAGAATTTAGGCTCAACGCCACCAAAGTAATCGGCCTCAAGTTCATTGTTAACAATGGTGTCGTAAAGGTAAACGGTGGCAGTATTGTCGTGTGTTACGGGTTGTGCCTTAAATTCACCTAGTCCTTTATTACTCAGCAGGAGTTGTAGGTACTTGTTCATCAATGGGTCCCTGTGTAGTGGTTAACTGGTCGCCGCCTTGTAACGGCTCTAGGTTTTCTTTGGCTCTAACTTCGTTAATGGTCATCCAGCCGGGTTCGCCTGCTCTGCCCAAAGCCATGCGGTAGCTTTCGTTGCGGGATTTAATGTCACCGCGTTCTAGGCCAGCAGTAATGAACTCAACAAAATGGTTCTTTTGCTTAAACAGCTTGCGGGTTAGTTCTTGCTCTAAACCAACCAAGTGTGATTGCAACGTGAACTTCACATAACCGATTGATTGCTGCTCAAGCCCGCTGCCCCATGAAGTTGACTTTTCTGTGTGGCCTACCATGTGCGGTGGCACGCCAAAGATGCGGGCAATATCTTCAATTTGGAATTGCCGCGTACTAAGCAACTGCGCATCTTCCGGGTTAATGCTTAAGTTTTGGATTTTCATGCCACCTGCCACAATGGCTGGCAGGTGTGCTTTGTAAGGTCCTTGGTGGCGGTCAGCCCACGTTTTGCGGATTGTCATTTGCTGTTCCTCGGACAAATTACCCGGGAACTCCAGCGCAAAGTCTGGCCTTGCGCCATTAGCAAAAAATTGGCTGGAATACTCATCCGCAGCGTAAGCCATGCCCGCGCTGTTTTTAAGCACGTATTTCAGCTGGCTAAGGCTGCGTACACCGTCATAGCCGGGGCCAGTAAAGTGCAGCATATCGGGGCCTTCAATTTCTCTGTAGTCCCACTGCAAACCACGGCCACCAACGTAGACGTAACAATCGTAAACAAGCACGCCATCAGCGCGCAGTCGGATGCTCACGTTTAATGGGTGTATTGGCCTAAACCCAGCTATGCGGGTAGTGCTCATGCCGTTACCGTCAACGGCGCGGACAATTTCTACAAATGCGTCACCGTATAACAGCTTGCTGCGCATGACGTATTCCCACATGGCGCTCGCAGTCCAATTAGGTAACGGTGCTTTGTTTAGCAGGTAGTAGAGATCATCCGTGTATTCTGTGCGCTGGCCGTTAATGATGCGGTACTGCTTAATGGGCAAGCTAGCCACCGAGCCACCAAGCAAACCCACGCACGCATACACGGCAGACACACTCATCGCCGTGTATTCGTTAACCTCTACGCCGGCGCTGCTTATGCCATTGGTTAACCAGTCGTAAAGCTGCGTCCCACGCATACCATCGCTGATGGGTAATTGCCCGCCTATGCTCGCGTTTTTAACATCGCGGCGTAAAAGGCGGTTTAGCCATTTCATAGAATCACCAATTGGGGTTGAACTGTTTCGCGCTTTTCGGTAAGCAGTAAACGGCCTAAAGCCATCACCAGTGCTACCACGCCATCTATTTTGTTTTCGGGCCGTTCTTTGCGCGGGTAAATGTTGTCTTTTGCGTCAATGTGGCAAACCACGTTACTAACCATCCATTCCAGAATGGGGTCGCCATTGTGGTGCAGCCGACCCTCTAGCACTAACGCTTCTAGGCTTTTCATGGGTTCGCTAAAGTTAAGCACGGTTGGCCGCATTTCCACCATGGGTAGGCCGTGCTCTGCCATGCGTTGGCTAAGTTGCGTTGCTTGGAATGGGTCAAACGCTACCTGCTCAACTTGATAGTCGCTAGCGTCATCAAGTAGGCCGGCTTCAATTGTGGCAAAGTCAGTCACTGCGCCATCAGTGGCGGTTAATAGGTTTAGCTGTTCCCAACCGCTGTACTGGCTGTTGTCGGCCTTCTCAACCGCCTCGCTCGGCAAGTAGTACTCGCCAAAAACGTAGTAATGCTGCTTGCCTTCTACCTCACGCCTAAAAACGCGCATCTTTGCGGCTATATCAATTTTGCTGGCAAGGTCCAAGCCGATAACACATGGCTCACCCATGAATTGGTCTTTGTCCAAATCGGGGTCAGCGCAGCGCTGCCATGCGCGCATATCCATCCAAGCTGTGTCGGCGTTTACCCATTGGTTTAAGTGTTTGGTCCTAAAGTTGTTGGCCGCGCTGGGCATGGCCATGGCCTTGCTTTGCAGCGGTAACAAAATATCGGGCATAACACTTACTCCCCAATTTGGGTTAGCTTTTTTTAACGCGGCTTCGGTGGTCCAATCGTCATCATCATCAATGGTGTACACAATGCCAAACTGGCTGTCGTCATGCACCGTGCCTTCAAGCACTTTAAGCACGAAGCCGCGTACTTCGTAACAAATGCCGCTGCGGTTGCTGCCGGCCGTGGTGATAACCCACAAAAGGCTCTGCGAGCGTTTGCCGGTGGATGTTTCCAAAACATCGTAAACGGCCCGCTGGCGGTGGGCGTGCAACTCATCAATCACGCCAAAGTGCGTATTAAGCCCGTCCAGCGTGCTGCCTTCAGCGCTTAGGGCTTCAAACTTGCTGCCGGTGTGTTCTACGTAAAGTGCGTGCGATGAAACCGTAACGCCAAAGTTGGCCTGCAACCCCGGCGAGCGCCGCGCCATTTGTTTGGCGTCCGCGAAAACTATTTTCGCTTGGTCCCGCGTAGTAGCAGCGGAGTAGCACTCAGCGCCGCTTTCACCGTCTGCACTCAGCATATACAAAGCCACGGCTGAACTTAGTGCAGACTTGCCATTGCCGCGGCCGACCTCGATATAAACGCGCCTAAACCGCCTAAAGTTATCGGGCGTTACCCAGCCGAACACGGTGGTTAAGATAAACACCTGCCACGGCCCTAACGTTATACGTTGCCCAGCTAGCGGCCCTTTAATGTGCGGCAGCAACTCAACAAACTTGCACACCTTAATGGCGCGGGCTTTGTCAAACCTATACGGCGAGCCTTTACCCTTGAAACGGGCCAAGTCATCGCGTTGGCGTTGGCACGCCTGTTTAACGTTTTTGCTGGCAATAACTTTGCCTGCCAATACGTCACGGATGTAACGGTTGGCAATGGCAATGTAGTCACGTTGCATTACAGTGCGGCTACCTCAGCCCATGGGTCATCTTTACTGAGTTCCTGCGCCAGCACAACGCGGCTGCGCGCTACTGGGGTAAAGCCAAGTTCGCTGGCAGCTTTCATCATGATGCTGGCCTGCTTGTTCATGCTGCTTAGGTACGGGTTCTGTATCGGGTAGCCAGATGGCGCTTTAACAAGCTGGCCCATGGTGCGCACTTTTTCAGCAGCCACCATGTGCGTGTGCGCAGCAACCACCCAAACGGCCAGCACGGACCAATCGTTGGGCTTCAACATACCGGCAGGGGCCTGCGCAATGGCTTCATCCCAAAGCTGGGCCTGTTCAGCAGTTAAGTGCTTTGGCGCTTGGCGCAGCACGCCTTCTGGCTTTGGCTCATGCGGGTTGGCCCGGTCCTTGCGGAAAGTTCCTTGCAAAACTTTCATTTCGGTTGGTTTAGGTTTTCTTCCGCGCATTTGTTTAGGTTTCCTGTGGCTTTACAGGAAGTTTTAATGATTTTCCCGTTTTTTCAAAATTTGGGGTTTTACAAAAAACCCCCCCATGTTTAATTATGACTTGGCGCAAATCGTGGGATGCAGCGCCATGCTGTTACAAACCGCGGCAACTTTGCCCACCCCCCCCACTGCGCAAACAAAAAAAGGCCGCTAGCACCAATCCAAAATAGCTTGCCGTGCGCGCTGCTTGGCCGCTGTGCAACGGTGCGGGTCATCTGCCAAGCGTTTCAAGCACGTGCGCTTGTCTGGCTCTAGCACCACTAGTTCAGCGCCTAGCTTGTCTCGCCACCAGTGGCGCTTGTATTCGCTGCCGGCGGTGATAATCAACCAGCATCTTTGATAATCACACGGCCCGGCTAGGCTAGCTAGCAGCTTGTTACGCACACGTGTGGCCTGCAAGCGCTCGTCAAAGGTGCTGTCGTGCAGCGGCTTGCCCGTTAGTTGACTTGCGATTACGTCAACGTCTATCACCAAATCACGCGGGCTTGCGTGTTTGCCCACGTAGGTAGACTTACCGCTAGCAGGTGGGCCACACACCACGGTCACTGGGATGCGCGGTTTAGGCAACCATTCGGGCATACCTTGCACGCGGCCATCGGCACTTTCAAAGGCCGTTTTCATTTTGTGGCACTCGCGGCAAATGCTTTGCAGGTTGTCTAGTTCATCACTGCCGCCTTGCTCAACTGGCGTTATGTGGTCAACCTCAGCTGCCAGCTTGGTAACGCCGGCGGCTTGGCATACTTGGCACAAGCCAGCGTCACGGCGCATAACAACTTCACGCAGTTTGCGCCACTGGTAGCCGTAGCGTTTTGGGTCTTTGGCCGTAGTTGGTTTAGTCCAGCCGGTTGGCTTTTTAGCGTGTGCGGTGCAGCGGCCCGGTGCAGGTATTAACTCGGCGCAGCCGGGTTGCGTGCACGGGTAAAGTGGGCGCGCAGGCATGGCACTCCAAAAAAAAGCCAGCCTTGGGGCTGGCTGGCTAAAGATCTAAAGGAGACAATATGGAAAAAAGTAAAAAAACTAATAAAGACAACACGCCCATTGAGTCTCACTGTTGTGAGTCGGCCGCTTATCGTTATTAGTTATACAGATAGTATCACGTTATGCGCTAACGTCAACCATTTATACGCTTAGTTTATATATTTTTTGGTTTTTGTTTACCTAAGCGTGTACAAACTGGCACGCACGTAATCTTGCAGGGCTTGGTCAATAGCAAGTATTAAATCGGCAAAGATGCGCTCAAACCGTTCCTGTTCCATCTCAATGGCGCACTGCGCAGCGCTAGGGTAGGTGCGTAAGCGTGTGCCGTGGCAGGTTTGGCATTCGTGCTGCGTGGCAGTTTGTTTTTCGTAGTCAACGTGGTAGCCACGGCCATGGCAGGCTGGGCACGTGTCGTTTAACCAGTAGCACACGGCAGCCGTACTTATTTGCTGCAACAAAACCCTAGACGCACCGCGGTACTTGCGCCTGCTTTGCGATACACACACCCGCTGCGCCATGCCGGTTAGCACCGTGGTGCTGCGTTTATTTTCCGCGTACTTGGCCCAAAACGCCACGCATCCTAGCGCGTGCTTACGGCTAGCCCAGCCACTACAGATAATCTTATCTAGGTCGCAATGGGTTTTGATTAACTTAAGATCATCACTGTTTAACGCCAGTGCTAGCCGTTCCTGCAAGTGTTTTCTCATGCGGTGTTTACCAGTAGTTGTTGAATGCTTTTAACGGGTAGAAAACTAGCGTATTGCGGTAGCCTTCTGGCGTTAGCTTTTGTATTGGTGTTACGCCGTGCACGTTACGCCACGCTGGGTAAACCAGCATACTGTTGTCGCAACTATCTACTGTTGCGCCATAGTCGGGGATGGTGGTGTTACCACCCTTGCTGCCACTGCGTTTAGCGATAATCACATTCACGCAGCCTTCAAGGTTGGCAGCGTCCCGGTGGTATGCGGCAGCTATGTTGTAGTTGCTAATGCTGCTGGTAAACAAGTTGCCAAACCTGTATTTGGGTGGCACTTGCTGTGTGATTATGTCTAACTGCCGTTGGTATATGCTTGGCGCAATTTGTTTAATAAGCTGCTCGCTTTCACGGCAGGCCAGCAGCATGGCTTTGATAAACGTTTTCGCTGTCTTTACTTGGTGCACGCTAGAGATAGTCGGGTAATCGCGGCGCATATGCGGCTTAGGCGCTACCGCACCCAGTATGGTGCTGTACTGCGTTACCAAGTTTTTACCGGCTTTCGCACGCTCTAGCTTTTGCTGCTTGTTACCTTGTGGTCCGCGACTCATTTCCGTTTTTGGTACGCGGCTGCTGCGCAGTTCAGCGTTAGCTATTTCAACTAACTGTGCAAGGCGCTCAGGTATGCGTTTAACGTAAAAACCTATGACTTCGCCGTTATCAACAAACAGGGTATCTTCAGTAACGTTTGGTTCAATGCTGGGGCATGGGTCACCAATTTTTACGGCGTGCTCGTGTTTAGCAAGGTGTAAGGTGTTCATGTAATGCCGTTCCTTTTGCGGGCTATCGCAATGTTGTTATCCGTGGCGTAGAGTTTTATGTGAGTTCCAGCATCCCAGCCGGGTTTTTTCGCAAACTTAACCACTGGGTTGTACTTGTTAACCAAATACTGGCATTCTTGGCGGCGCAATTCTTTGCGTTGCTGCGTAGAACCAAAGCCACCGGCGGTGTAGCGCTCAAAATAGGGCACAAGCCAATTAAGCACCAGCACGTTGCGGTGGCGTAAAAGGTTTTCGGCTGTCCAAGCTACGTCATCAATTAGCTGTGCTTTTATGTCAAACGCATAATTTGCTTTTTTAACTAGCCAAAACCGGCCATCAGCTAGGCCGCGTGTAGTGAATTTTTTGCGTAGGTTACGTGGGTTGTCGTGCAGGCCAAAACCAATTAGATGGATACCGTTGCGGTCAGCCAGTTCGGTAAGGGTAGGGAAAAGGCTAAACATCTCACGCAAGGTAGGCTTCTTGTGCTGGTTTAGCCTAAACACATTTTGCGTGCTGGGGTTAATGGGCAACTCCTTTCGGTTGCTTGTTATCCATTCAAACGGTAGCGATTTAATACCTTGGAAATCATCACACATGAACACTGCCCATTCGCCTGCGTTCATCATTGCTAGCGCTGAATTGCGCTGTATGCCAGCCCTTTACCGTTACCAGTTACTAACGGTTCGCCATGGATTGTTCCACCCTTGCAAAAGCGCTCATAATCCGCGTCCGTGTGTATCAACACTTTGTGCTGAATACCGTTTTGGTGCAACGCTTTGCTAGTAGAAGCAGTTTCAAANCGATTGTAGAAAAACGTAAACACTTTCATAGCTTGGCTTTTTCTGCCCTTAAATGGGTAAGAATCATTTGCCCTACGTCAGCGCCTTGGCCACGCCAGAACTTAATGATTTCCGCAGCTTCGTCATAATCGTCAATATCGAACTCAATCTGTATGGCCTTCTTAACGCCCGCGGCCATTTGGTCAATTTCTTGGTCTACGTTTTCGTTTTCAAGCAAATCGTAGTTAGGTTCATACGTTTTGAACTCAGATTCGTCAAAGCCGGTTAATTCAATGTCAAACTCCATTTCTTTAAGGTGCTCAACTTCTAGCTTAAGTACGTCATAGTCCCAAGTGGCGTTAAGGGCCAATTTGTTATCGGCCAAAATGAGCGCTTTTTTTTGCGCTTCGCTAAGGCCGGCCATTTGTATGGCTGGAATTTTTTCCATGCCTAGTTTTTGTGCAGCCGCTAGGCGGCCGTGCCCGGCGATCAAACCGTTATCACCGTCAATCAGCACCGGGTTGGTCCAGCCAAATTCTTTTATGCTGGCGGCAATTTGCGCCACCTGCTGTTCACTATGCACGCGGGCATTGTTGACGTAGGGTATTAAGTCAGCGGTTTTTACGTGTGTAACTTTCATGCGTCCTCTGTAATGGTTAGGTTTACGTAACCGCCCAACTGGGTGGATACTTCAAGGCTTATTTTGAAATGGTGATCGTCAATGCCTAGCGCGTCAGAAACGCCATCCAGCCCGGCTTTCATGCTGGCCACTAGGTTGTCCCAGTCTCGGCGAATGCGGTTTGGTGGGTAAAACACCATGTGCAGGTGTGGGCGCTTAAATGCGCAAGCTGCTGGATTTGCTTCTAATTGTTCCGCGGTTGCTTGCGCGCAGGCGGCTCTATGCGTGCGCTTGTGTTGCGCAACCTTAGCCCAGTAAAGCCTTTTGTTTGGCATTAGTTCTTTTGGTGGCCACGGCAGCTTTATTTCAATCATGCAGCAGTCTCGCAATGGTTTGGTTAAGTGCGTCATCTTCGTCCATGCGTTTAACGGCCCACATATGCCGGCGGCCGTGTATGCCGTTGTGGCTGCCGCGGTGGCAGTCAGCGCATAGTGCTATAGCTGTGAACCAGTTGCCTTGCTTGGTTTCGTGGGCTTCGCTAGGTGGTGGCGCATCACACACGCTGCACGGTAGGTTTTTTACCGCTGCTACGTGGCGGCGCTCGGTGCTGGTCATTTGGCGTTTGTTTTTTGATTGCACTAGGCCCATTCCCTTAAGATAAGTTCCACAATGTTGTCGGCTTTTTCACGCGGCATATGCTGCAAAATGTGCTGCACGATTCCATCCAGCGCTGCTTGGTAAAAGTGCTCGAATTGCTCTTGGCTCATGGCTTCGTAGCTAATGCTTTTCGGCAGTTGCAAAATTTCGCCCGTGCGTGGGTCAATAAAAGGCTCAACATGGGCTGTTACTAGCTTTACGGCCAGTAAGGCTTTTTCAACGGTGTCGTAGATTTCGCTGTTTTCGGCAATAAGCGCCAGCATCGCAAAAAACTTACGGTGATGCAGCGGGTTACGTGGCGTGGCGTATTCGATGCGTAGGCATTGCCCTTCAGCCATATTGGCTAATTTTTTGCGTAACGCGGTGTAACGTTGGTGGTCAATCTCGGTTAAACCAGCCAATTCACCGCGGCGTTTTTGCACGTAGGTAATCATGGCCATGCCAGCCGTTTAAGTTGTTCAATGTCTGGTGCGCCTTGCGTGCGTTTAATAATCCACAACATGGCAAGCGCTGCTTGGCGGTTGCCCGTGGTGTTGCGCAAAGCACGCACGCAGCAGTTAACGCAGGTCCAGTCGTAAACGCCGGTTGAAGTTGATCTACAAGTCATTGTTTTCTGCAAGCGCTGCTTTGTAGAGTTTTATTTGCACGTTAGTCAGCACCTCACCGTCTAAATGGCGCTGTGCGAGC
>PR_CR_10_Liq_1_inCRDRAFT_1001356_pt1 | contig 13825 bp, 9 predicted proteins | sample PRCRCaboRojoPR_3_FD_10241 | JGI IMG/M metagenome (IMG submission 10241) | reverse complement strand
CCCCCATGACTTGATGCTTCCAGTGCCCAGCAGTGTAACCTACCTTGCCTGGATTCCTCAAAAGCACTGAAGCGCACTCCTCTGGAGAAATTTGGAAGCAGAAACTACCAAACTTTTCGTACTCTGCAGAAACGTTTAAGTGCTTAGCGTAGTTCTTTGCAAGGTTGGTTTTGACATGTCCTGGCTGCAAACTAACTACTTCTACTTTGTTTCTGCTTAAGTACTTCATTTCTTCTCTGAGAATCAAACTAAAACAGTCCATAAAAGCTTTTCCAGAGGTGTACATGGAGTGGTGGGACACTGGCATGACTCTTAAGAGTGAACTCACGTTTAAAATGAGGCTTTTTTCCTTTCTTTTGAGAAAACTAGGCAAAAAGTACCTGCACATAAACACAACTGGCCATATATTCAAAGCATTAGCTCCTAATACTTTGTTCAGTTCCATACTTCCTAGCATGCCTGGGTTCATGGTTCCTACGTTGTTGACTAAAACACTTATGTCTAAGTCAGCCACTTCTTTGTATATTCCTTCGTAGAACTCGATTGGGTTTTCTACACAATCCAATATGTCTCTAGTGACAGTCCGCACTTTTACTCCGTAAGTCTCAGGAATAGTCTTAGCAAGTTCCTGGAGTTTAGTTTTGTCGCGTGAAAGCACCACTATGTTAAAGTTCTGACTGGCTAGTTGCTTAACAATGGCAAGTCCTATTCCGTCAGAGCCCCCTGTCACTAAAGCCCAGCTTTCGTTTCCGTACTTCTCTAGTTTTTTATTGTGCCTCATGTGGTTCACAACCATGTAGAGGTAGCACACCCACTCAAACAAGGTAATTGCTCCTACTACTGCACAAACCAGTTCCAGCCACTCAAACATGTTGAATTATGGATTTAAATAAGAAGGTAGTTGGACGAAATGAGGAAATAAGCCAAACAACAAAGACCCCTGAGAGTCGTAGAGTTCTTTGAGCTCAGGAGAGGACAGCACCTTATAAGCTTCTTGGACCAGTAGAAAGTTTTCTAGGCTTCCTCCTTTGTCAGGGTGGGCTGTAGTTAGTTTTTTTAAGTACATCTTTCGAATAAGGGTTTGTGAAGCACTTATGTCCACTTCAAGAACGTCGTAAACACTTCTGAAGGCTCTTTTGTGTTTTTTGGGGGCTTCGGGGGAGCTAGGGTGGCGGTTCTGGTACTTAAAGTTAAGAAACTTCATGTAAATCGGGTACTTGTTTTGTTTCTTAAAAAGTCTTTTTTGGTTGGCAACTTTAGGCATGCCAGAGCTCCTGCAAAACTTACCTCCTACACCTAGTTTTTCGTACTTAGGAGTACTTTTTTGGGTGTTTTTCATTATGCCCCTTAAAAGTCGCCTAGCGAAAAAAGCACTAAGAGACAGCATGGCCGAGTGGTTAAGGCGATAGACTAGAAATCTATTGGGATTTTCCCGCGCAGGTTCGAATCCTGCTGCTGTCGTTTTTTGGAATCTTTACAAATGGACTATGTGTTTGGAGACGAGTGGAAACTCGACAGGAAAATAGGCAACGGGAGCTTTGGAGAGATCTTTCTGGGAAAACACCTCACTAGGCCAGAAGAAGTTGCTATAAAACTTGAACCTGTGAGTTCTGGGATTAACCAACTCATGTGGGAGTGCACTTGTTTAAAGAAACTAGAAGGCGTTCCTGGGTTCCCTAGAGTTAAGTGGTACGGGGTTAAAGGAGGGTTTTATGTTATGGTTGTTGAACTACTTGGACAAACAATCCACCAATTGTTTGTTTCTTGCAAAAAAACTTTTACAGAGAAGTGCATACTGATGTTGGCTGAACAGGCTCTAGGCAGAATTGAAGCTGTGCACTCGCAACACCTTATCCACAGAGACATTAAGCCCGATAACTTTTTGGTTGGAACTGGAGCAAAAAGCACTAGTATTTACCTAATAGACTTTGGCTTAGCTAAAAGATTTAAGCACCCCAAAACTAAACAGCACATTGCTTACATACAAGAAAAAGGCTTTACTGGGAACCAAAGGTTCTCTTCTAAAAACGCAATGCTAGGCATCCAACAAAGCAGACGTGACGACTTAGAGTCTTTGGGGTACCTTTTGGTTTACTTGATGAAAGGAGCTCTGCCTTGGGAAGGTCTTAAAAGAGAAGACGTTGCCAAAGCCAAGGTGCACACCTCCGCTGAAGAACTTTGTGCTGGGCTACCGAGTGTATTTACTGAGTACCTGAACTACGTGACTGCTTTGGGCTTTGAAGAAAAACCCGACTACCTTTACCTAAGGAACCTTTTTAGAGATTACTTTATACAGAGTGGCTACGAGTACGACTACGAGTTTGACTGGAAAAAACAAGGTCTACACAGTACTCCTTACCAACCACTTAAAGCAACTCCAAAACCCAAAGACAAAGCTCCCATTGAAGAAGCCCAAGATAACTCCTGCCTTATTTACTAGTAAATTTGAATTTGTAAGGTTTAAATATGCAGAATAAGGACTTGATTTGCGAAATACTGCAAGACGCAGCCAAGACAGGGAAAATTAGCTTGCTTTCAGCACTGCACAGCTACGACAAAGTGACTGAAAGCCACAACTTAGCGAAGAACTCCCAACAAGGAACAGAGATCTACAAAGTGCTGCTTAGGTGGGGAAGAGACCGAGAGAAACCTTGGTGGGAAAAGTTCAACCAAGAGTTTAAAGAAGGCAAACTAACCGTCAAAGAACTCGACCCAACCGACCCCCCTAGTTTCGGCCAAAGTCACGCGGTTAAGTTTTTCAAAGCTTTAGAAGAAACCAAAGACAAAGAAGAAACCACACTTAAGTACTTCACAGGGATCCAGAGCCTAAGGTATAGCCCGCCCACCCACGACAACGCCATCAAGAAGTTCGAAGTCACACTTCCTAAGTTCAAAGACTTCCAAGCCAAACTCAAAGAACCTGACCAAACCCTTTCGCAAGCTTTTAGGGAACTCAGCCTTAAAAGAAGGGCTTGGAGAGGAGTGTCTGACTTCAAAAGTCTTTCTCAGCACTCAAGTGAAGTTAAGTTTGCTGCTAGTAGTTTTTCCAACCAAACTCTTAAAAGAAGGGTCCTTAAAAGCTGGCACAAAGTTGCCCACAAAGACTCACAGTTAAGAAGAGCAAGGGACTTTTACAAAGTGAACTTAGTAGCTAAAGGACTGCAGTCCTGGACTTGCTTCACACTTCTCAAAGTCAGAGTTAAAATGTCAACAGCTATCATCAAAAAAACCCGCACTAAGCTTTACTGGAAACTTTGGAAACAACTCCATCAAAGACAAGAAGTACTTAAAGGGATGCAGTTCACTGTAAAGTACATAAGGGAGCAAAGACTCCTTAAAAGAGTCGTCTTGGGGTTCCAAAAACTCATTAACAAAAAGATGCACCTGAAGCTTTGCTTCAACAAAGCCCTAAGACATCTGAAGCACCTAAGACTTAGTTTGTGTTTGGGCAGTTGGAGGAAGTATATACTTACTAAACAGAAAGGCAAACTCCTTTACTTGCAAGGCTACGAAGCTTCTTTTAGACTGAGTCTTAAGTCTGGGTTCCGCAAGTTCAGAAACAGACTGCTTTACCTCAAAAACCAGAAACTCAAACAGAACTACTCCATTGAACTGCACACTAAAAAGGTTCAATCTAGAGTGTTTAAAAAGTGGAAAGCTAAAACCAGGGTCAAAAGCATCACTTACCAAATCAAAAAACGTGCTAACCACTTTTATGAAAGGTCAACTAAAATTAAAGTTTTCGAGTGCTTAGAAAAAGCAATTGAGAATACTCACGACAAAAAAAACCACTTAGCAAGTAAACTCAGTCAACTAACTACTCAAAAAGTCTTTTGTGCCTGGAAGCAGAGGAAAATGGGTCTTCCTTTTGAAAAGCTCACTCAGTGTTTCTTTTTTGCTTGTTTTAAGTTACTAGCAAAGTACCCCTGTGAGGACTCTACCCCACGTAGCTCACTGCTTCCTGCTGTCTTTGAAGTGAAGAAACCTCATCTTTACCGAGAAGCACAAACTTTGTGTGCCAGGCACTTCAGGTCTAAGATCTTTAAAGTCTGGAAACTCGACTCTAAGGTTTCTAAAAAGCGAAAAACTAAACTCAGAAGCAGAGTTCTGAAGAAGTACTTAGAAGCTTTGCATACTTATGTGAGGAGGGTTAGGTCCGTTAAGTTCATAGTTGAAGAACACTTGTCAATCAAAAACTCTTTGAAAGCCCAAAATATCCTGACTTCTTGGCAAAGGTTTTCTCACAAAAAACTTTCTCTCAAAAAAACACTTGAAAACCACCTTGTTCAAAGAAAACACCAAACTAAGCTAGACACTTATGAGCGTTGGTCGAGTAAGTTCGGAACTATACTCAAGAAAAGAAGCAACAAAGCAAAAGGATACTGCTTCAAAAGGAACTTACTCTTAGGCAAGTACCTAACTAAGTGGGTTAAGAAACTAGACATCCATGATAAAAAAGCCCACTTAAGTCACTTGTCTTCGAAATTTAACTTTGAAAAAAGCTTAGTTAAGTACTGGAAAACTTGGCGCAAAAACTTTTTGAAAAAACTTAAACTAGACTACAGGTCTGAAGTTTTAGTTTCCCAAAAAGAAAAAAGTCTCTGCATCAAAGTTTTGAGGGGCTGGAAAAAGATTAACTTCAAACTCAGACAACAAAACATCAAACTCGAAAATGCCCTGACTTTTTACTACAGAAACTTAGTCACCAAAAGCATCAAAGGACTCAGGAACTACTTAAGTTACTGTGAAAACAAAGAAAGACTCTACACCAACTTAGAACACTCCCGCTACAGAATGCTTAAAAGAGCAAGCCTCAGAGCTCTCAGGATATACTGCAACTACAACTCCAAAAAACACCAAAGAGACCAAATGCTCTGCAACCACATAAGAATCACCAGACAGAAGTCTTTGTTCCAAAAGTGGTACCGCAAAGCACTAGTTATAAACAGCATGAAGCACTTTGAGCAGCTCTGGCACTACTTGCACAAAACTCGCTTTATAGAAAGACTCAAAGAAAACTCCAAAATGCAGAAACTAACCTTAGCTTACTTGGAAGTCCACAGAGAAGAGTCCTTAGCCCGGTCAGTACTGTCTAGTTGGAAGTCTTTTTTGAACAAACGCAAACTGCTCAATAACCTTTACGTTAAGTTCAGAGTGCGCAGTTCCCACTACGAACTCTACAAGCCTTTCAGAGGGTGGATGCGTGCTTTCTTCAACAGTCAAAAAGACCTTATTTTCTTCAAAAGAGCTGTGCTCCACATTGCAAATGACTTTAAAAAGCAAACCTTTGACTCTTGGAAACTCTACTCACAAAGGAGACTCCGCAAAAAGTTCACAGCACAGCACAGAACAGTGTACTTGCAGCAACAAGTCTTCAGTGCGTGGGCTTACTTTTCATCTAAAAAAACTTATCTTTTAAGAATGCAGGAAGAACTCCACCAACGCTCTCTTCAAGGCTCCAGGAGTCAAATGTTTTACAGGTGGCTTTGTTTAGCTATTAAAAGACAACAAGCTGAGTTCAACGCTAACTCTTTTTTAACTATTCAGTTACAGCGTTGGTTTGGCACCTGGAAAAAAGAATTTCACAGAAAAACTAAGCAAAGAACTATCATAGTTCAAGTCAAGAAGCTCAGTGAGTTCCTTTACAAGTCAAAAGCGTTTAAGGGTATTTGCTACCAAGCCGACATGACAACTTACCTAAGCCATATCAACAAAAAAGCCCAAAAGTTCCACTTAAACAGTTTGCAGAGAAAAGCATGGTTAGTTCTGTACCACTTCAGCCAAGAGTCCTTAACTCAGGACAACAAAGCCAGTTTGATCCAACAAAAAGTCAACAAAAGACTAGTTAAAAACACCTTTGAGTCTTGGCTTTGGGAAGTAGTTGACAAAATAAAGAACATGCGGGCTTGTCAAAAACTAAGTAAAACTTGGCAGAACTACCAACTCAAGTTCTTGTTTGCTGACTGGTCTAAAAACATCCAAAGTCTCAAAATGAGGAAAAAACTCAGCTGGTTCTTCCACATGGTTGTTCTCAAACTCAACCAAAAGAAGTGTTTCAGTGCACTTGTAGAGCACAAGAACTCAAACATTAACTACAGACAACTCTTAAACAACTTCGCAAACTCCAAAGAAAACAAAACCAAAGTTAAAGTACTGAAACTCCTGAAAGAAACTAAAAACCTACGGAAAACTTTTAACAACATAAAGAACTACTGGGTACTAAAGTCCAAGCACAGAGTTCTAATTCACCAAAAACAAGACTCTACTTTGAAAAAAGCTTTAGNTAACTGGCTTAAGTACTCCAAAAAGAAACTTAANTTGAACAGCTTACTGGAAGAGTTTTCAGTGTCCCATAACTCAGGAATTGCAGGAAAGGCTTTTTGGTACTGGAACTACATCTTCAACAAGAAAAAAGACTTAAGAGGCATTTTAGACACTTTGCAACAAAGCCAACTCCACATGTGGTTTGAGTCCTGGAAAACCCGCACTCAACACAAACTTGACACAAAGCAAAACTACTCCAGAGCTGACTCAGTGTTTACGAGCAACACTGCCCACAAGTTCTTTAAGAAGTTGATTGAGTTTGTGCAACTCAACAAAAAAACCACCCACAAAAAGAAAAAAGCACTAGAATTCAGAAACAAAAAACTCACTCTAGAAGTTGCAAGTAAGTTCTTCCAAGCCTCCAAAAAAGCAATTTTAGTCAAAGAAAACTACCAAACCTTTGTGTACCAAGTAAACTTAAAACTTTCTAAGAAGCTTTTAAGTATCTGGGTTAAAGAGTCCACCAAAAGAATTAAACTCAAAGACGCTGCTTTAGCACTTGAACAAACAGAAAGTAGTTACTTAGTCCGCAATTGTTTGCAAACTTGGTTAACCACAACTCAAACTACAAAAGCAAAAACCTTACTGGACAAGTTCTACTCCTGTGCATACCTTAAAATCCTTCAAAAAAGATCTTTTAGTTGCCTCAAAAACAACTCCAAAGCATCTATTAAGTCCAAAACCAAACTCACCAAGTTCACAGAAGACAAAAACCTCAAACTCCAAGAGTCAACTTACCTAAAGTGGAGAAAACTCTTCCAAAAACAACAGTTAACTAAGACTTACTTAGGAACCCTCAGTAAAGTTTCTGAAAAGTACACTCAAGGGGTCTTTTTCAACACCTGGAAACTCAACTCTAAGCAGTCTTATGAAAAACAAGAAGAACTCAAACTCCTCCAAGCGCAAAGTAGGTACCAAAACTACCTCAAACTCAAAGTCCTTGTAGCCTGGCGCTTGTGGCTCCAACAGCGCTTTGAAACTATGATCCAAGTTGAAGAACACACTGTGCACGCTTACGAACACTACCAAAAAGACCTTATTGCAAGGGTGTTCCACGCTTGGATCATATACAACAACGAAAACTCTATCAAGAAAAGACGTTCTCTAGCACACTCAGTGTTCTCTGCCTGGAAAATCTTTGCAAGGGAAAACTCTTTACTCAAAAAGTACCTACAAGAAAGCAACCTTCCTGACAGGTACATGAGGACCTCTAGAGACCAACAAGGAAGTGCCTTGGCTACTTTACGTTCTGTAAGTTCTATGGGGAGTCTTTCTTCTCACTAATGCTAATTTAATTGTTTTTAAGCAATCTTTTGAAGTATTTGCTTGTAAAGATCCTTACCCTATGATTTTAAGCATAAGACAGTTCCAGTATGCTTCCCTAGATCTTTGCCATTCTTCAGTTCATTTTTGGCTGCTTTCACTTGGAATAAGAAATACTCTATAATTTCTTCCTCTACTAAGGGCCCGACTTTCAAAGTTTACACTTATAAGCTTACAGTTACTTAGAGAGTTAACTTTTAACTAAAGCCCATCAGAGCTCCTATTTCAAAAACTCTACTTAATCACTGCCCTAAAGTCTGGGTATTTTTATGTACGTTTGCATCTACTGAAAAATGCATGAGTCGAGGGTTTTAGAGAGTAACATGAAGTTAAAAATTACTGCAATCGGAGCACAAAAGAACCTCGGATTAGAGTGCTTACTTTAGTTAAGACCAGAGTGATAAATACTTTAGCTTAACATAGAATAGAACGTTGTCATATCAATATTCTAGAAATGGGATTTAATCTTTGATTACTGCGGTTATTACTTGAAGCCAAAAGGTGAATAAGAGCCTATGGAACCTAGTAACATTAGTTTAATTGCTTTTCTAAGTAATCACAGACTCCTTGGATTGTAGGGGCTTTGCTGAAGTTAGACTTAAGCATTGAAACTGCTTCAGAAGGAGTCATCTCTGTTAGTTGCGACACAAAGTCACCTAGCAGCTCCCAAGTGTCTTGGGAAAAGTCCCAGTAGTTCGGAATCCTTGAGTCAAGAACTTCTTCGCTTGTAGACTTGACACTGTTGAAGTGCTCCTACTTAGTTGTTACACCTAAGTGCTGGCTCAAGTGGACCCACCTAGAATCCTCAAAGTTCTGTATAAGAGTTGGTGGGGAGTTAAGTCTGTGAATTGCAAAGTTCACACCTAAAGCACGGGAAAGTGCTTGTATCTCAAAGTGACTTCCCCAAATTCCCAGAGTGCTCATTCTAGCTGTGTAGTTTTCTAAGTCAGGAATGAAGCCTTTGAAGTCTTCGGAGTGATCCAACATAAAGTCTACAGCTTGTTTCCTAAGTGCAGAGTGGTGCTCAGAAGTAGAGTAAAGTTGATGACTTACAGCACTGAACAAGCAGTTGCCGTCTGCGGGCACAGAGTGAATGCAGAGTCCTACGTGAGAGAGTTTGTTTTGGAAGACTCTAAGTTCTTTTTCATAAATCATATTAACTTACGTGTTTCTGGAAGATGTTGATGGCATCCATGACGCTGTGTACTTTAAGAACTTCTTGATCACTTAGGTCGATTTTAAACCTTTCTTCAAGTTCAACTACTACTTCAATAGTGTCCAGTGAGTCCAGTCCTAGGTCTTCAAACTTAGAGTTTCTGTCAACTAAAGAAGGAACTACTTTGTCAAAGGACCTCACTACGTCAAACACTGTAGCCTCTACTCTTTCTAGGTTAGTTGAAAACCCTCTTATGCTTCTCAGCAGTTTAAGCATTTTAATTTACATATTGTTTAAGTTTAAAAGGTACTTTTCCAGGGTTTTCTTTCTCTGGCCTGGGGTTTCTTGAACCATGTTGTGGCGGAACTTCTTGAGCCGGCCTACCTGGGTTTGCCTCACGTCAAAGCTTTGTGGAGTTCTGGACTGAGTTTCTGTTCCGTGGTTCTTAAGGTTGGGAGTGTTCTGCACAGAGAAGTTCTTCCTAGTAGCCCAAGGACCTGGAATCTCAGGAGCCCCGTTTCGTTGTGGCTGAGGAATTTGTTCTTCAGATTCTTTTTTTTCAACTTTAAAGATTCTTTTGTTTTGTTTGGAGTCTTCTTTTTTGGGGGTTTTCAAAGAGTACTCTAAAGCAGGAGTGGACTTTACAGGTTTCTTCACAGGGGTTTCATTGCGTGACTTGATAGACTGACTGCTGAAGCCCACAATTTTGCTGCGGTGCAACCTAGCAAGGTGTCTTTCTTGCTCGAGCTTGGAAAAGTCACTTAGTAGGTCTGACACGTACTTAGACTTTTCCTTTATGATGCTTGCTTTGGCTGAGTTGGAAATACTTCCTAGATTTTGAATGAGGAAAAGTTTGTCTTTGAGTTCAGTGATGCTTCGAGAAGACCCAAACTTGCACAGGTACTCCGCTAAGACCAGGGCGTTGGTGAGTTCTTGCAAGTTGGATTTGAGCTCAATGACTTTCCAGAGCTGCTTCATTATTACAGGGCACTCAGAAGGATGGTAGGTTTTGTCAGCCAAAGAATACAAGAGTTTGTTAGGAATAGCTCCGTTTTTGCTGCCAAGAACTTCTTTGAAGATTAACTCAGTTTCAGTTTTAGTCAATTTATCTCCAAACTGGTAAATAGCCCTGATAATGGACATATTATTGAATTACTTTATAAAACCCGCCTGGTTTCTTTATGAAGAAGCCCTGCATGTTTAAACCTTCAATGAAGTCCGAGAAGTCCCCTACTTTCAAACCCAGTTCCTTAGCTACTTCTCTGAGTCTAGGGAACGAAATTAAGTCTTCAGTTTCTTCCCTTAAGCGTTCTTTAAACGCCTCTCTTTGTTTGGGCAGACTCATTTCTCCCAAAGTTTTGCTGTTAGTTTTGCCTTTTTTGTTTTGTTGGAAGTTAAAAGACTCTTTCACTTGCAACTCAAATATAGTTTCTTGGTAAAGTTTGATGACTTCAATAGCGTCGTGCGGAGTAGCTAAGTCTCTGAGTTCAGCTTTGGCTCTGGCTTCTGTTAGTCTTTTCAGGGACTCTAGTTGTCTCGTCGAAACTGCTAAGTAACTGCAACTAGAGTCTTTCCTCAAAAACATATAAAACTCCTGAATCAACTCAATAGCTTCGTTGGACAGTTTAGGTTTGCAGTGCTTCTTAGCGTAGGACAGGTACTTCTTGATAGTTTCAGGAGGCAGTTCCATAGAAGTAGTTTGGCAAACTCTTTTCATGAACTCTGTGAAGGTTTCGTTTTCGTTGATTGAGTCGTTGGCTCTTTGTGTGCAAGAGTACTGAGAACAAGACTTTTTGATGTAAGCTTCTATGGGGTCTGCAAAGGCCTGGGAGTAGTTTCTTTTTTGCCCGATTCTCAAGTCTAGCACGTGCTTGGCAATGTCTTCTACGTGTTGGTCCAGCAACAGAAATATCAGGTCAAACCTGTCCAGCACAGCTGTATTTATTTTCAGGTTATCTTGAATTGACTTTCCTTGGTTGTAGTTGCCTTCTTTTGGGTTAGTTGCTGCAATTATAGTTGTTTTTGCTGGAAACGAACTGTAGAGTCCAGTTTTAGCTATGCTGATGGTTTGCTGTTCCATAACTTCACACACAGCCTCTTGGTCTTTTCCTAGTTTGTCGAACTCGTCTATAGCACAAACCCCCCCGTCAGCCATGAGTAGGGCTCCTGCCTGCATAGTTTGCTGTCCGTTTTCCCTAGTCATGCCTACAGTTAGTCCTGACTTAGTAGTAGCTGAAATGTAAGTGCCTTTGCTAGACAAATTCACAGCTGCTCTGATGAGCTGGGTTTTGCCAATGCCTGGGTCGCCCACTACTAAAACGTGGACAGTGTCTCTAGAGTCCAAGTCACTTCCTCCTAAAAGTGACAACAACAAACCTGCTTTTACTTTTTCGTGTCCATAAATCAAGTTGCACATGTTGTTCACCAGCACATGGAAAATGTTTTTGGTTTTAGAAAGTTCTTCAATGTGGTTGATTTCGTTGGGCGAGTACTCATCTTGGTGCTCTGCGTCGTTAGCTGCGTAAATGCTGACGATTTCCAAGTAGAGTCCGTAAAGTCCAGTGTGTTTGAACTTGGTTTGGTTGGATATTTCAGGCCGCACAATACCCATAACAGTTACTGAGTCTCCGATGCAAATGTCTGACAAGTTAAGTCCCCAAGCTTCGCAGTCTAAGCTAAGGGGCACTTTTCCCTGGTCTATAGTGCTGGACTCCTGGACCTTGATTCTTTGTCGGTCTACACACTCAGCACTTTCGCGTAGAGGTGTAAAGGCCCGGGTGTTAAGGCACTCTGAGTTAGAGCACTTTTTAGGCAGTTCATATTTGCCCTCTAAAAACTCCACTTTAGTGAAGCTTTTGCACTTAAGACAAACAAAGTCCATAGACTGAGCATGGGCTCTTTTGGAAGTGATCTTAGTTACGTTGCCCGTGACACAAGCAAACTTGTTGATTTGGGCACTTCGGATGCTATCCATTGGAGTCACAACGTCGTACCTAGAAATAGACACTTGGATAGGAGAAAAGTCTGCTTGGGGAAACTTGTCCAAAACTACTTGGTGCAAAGCCACCTTCAGGGCACCCAAGAACTCGTCAGGTCTGTGTCTGAGTGTGTGGGAAAAGGGTTCAGTAGGCCCTTCAGAAACATATCTGGAGTAGTTGAAGTGGTACACTTTGGGATACGGAAAACTGGGTTTGAAGTAGACATAGTTAGTAAAGTTAGAAGCAGTTTTAAGGTAGTTGTACAGCATTTCAATTCCATCAGAAATGTCTTTGGCAGGTTCTCCTCCCAAGTAAATTTGTTTCAACTGGTCCCGCTTTTCCATTTTAGTGAAGATTTAAATTAGCGCTTGGGCCTACTCACAGCAAAAGCAAACTTTTCAAGTTCTTGCTCGGAAATATCATCTTCGTTCTTTTTCAGGGGTTGTTTTTTGGTTTGCTGTGGTTGTTGCTTTTGCTTCAGTAAGGGTTCACTGGGCTGGTTGAGGTGCTTTTTCATTTCAGAAATGTCTACGTACTTGTAGTGTTCTCCTCCACGACCTTCAGTGTTTTTTAAGTGCTTTTTGCCCTTTTCGTGAGTGATGAGTTTGTCTTCTTCGTCTAAGTACCTTTCGCAGTACTTACAAAAAGCTACTTTTCCTGCAGGTATTCTCTTTTTGGGCTTTTTCTGTTTCTGTTTCTTTTTAGGTTTTTTGTGTTCTGCAGCTTTGAGGGGGTTTTTGGACCCAGCCGAACTGCTGAAGTGGGCTACCAGAGCCACTACTAGTGACAAAGGAACATAAATCAAGAACCCGTAGGTGTAAAAACTTAGCAAGTCCATTTATTACTACGGAATTTCACTTATAGGTTCCAGGGAAATGCGGTTGTCTCTGACAGAGGTAGGGATGAACCACTGGACACCCAACTTTCCTCCAAAAGCTTCTTCTAAGTTAGTTCTTGAAGAGCGCTGCTCAACAGGAGTGTTTTTAAGCATTTCAATTCCAGAAGTGTTGTTTAGAATGCAAACCAACTGGTCATAAATCATCACCCCCGTGAAAAGGCAAAACATCCCCGCCATGAAAAAAGCCATGAGTCCCAAAAACATGTCCAAAGAAGCTTCTTCTCGAGGCCGCTTGCACAACTTGGCTTCGTTGCCTCCCAAACAGTAAGAGCCCCGCAAAAACAACATCCCGAAAGTGTACAAGCATGCCAAAAAGATGTAGAACATAAACAAAATAAAGTGTTTTTGGTTGTACTTACCCACACAGTTATTGACCCAAGGACAATGGTGGTCCATCTTAAGAATGCATCGCTGGCACACTGAGCAGTGGTGGGCCCGGGGAGGCTTGACGCAGTTGCACTTTAAACACTGAGGTCCAGGTTCGTCTTTGCAGAGTTCCGAACTGTTAGTTTCGACAGCGCCAGGGTCTGTTAGCATACACACTAAATGCGAAACTCCCGCTAGCCCGAGCAGAATTGCGTAAATGCTTATAAATACAGTTGCGTTAATATAGTTTTCGGAATGGAGTTCTAGGATTGCTACTTTAGTCGTTAAGGAACTAACTGTTAGCATGATGCCAAAAGTCAGCCCAGCGCAAAAGATTCCGCAGGGGTCTTTTATAAACCACATTTATAACTAGAGCCACTTGGAGAGTTCAAAAGAATTTTAATATAAAAATAAATGGAAGGTCACCTTTTGATGCGGTCTAGGTATTTAAAGCGATGGGAAGACTGGCGGTTTGTCCTTAAAGAGGATACTTTATATTATTTCAAACCTGATAAAAAAGATTTAAAGCACTTAATCTCAGTTAAAAACTCAAGTATAAGTCGTCACCAGGACGAGAAGCGAATCATTATTCAGTCTTCAGGAAAAACTTACCAAATCAAAGCTTTTCACGCTATAGTTGCAGAAGCTTGGTATACTTCTTTAATCAATGCTCAAAACTCTTTTCACAAGCCTACTCAAGAACCTACCCAAAAACCTACCCAAAAACCTACCCAAAAACCTACCCAAAAACCTNCCCAAAAACCTGNCCAGGAACCTACT
>PR_CR_10_Liq_1_inCRDRAFT_1001354_pt1 | contig 13864 bp, 12 predicted proteins | sample PRCRCaboRojoPR_3_FD_10241 | JGI IMG/M metagenome (IMG submission 10241) | reverse complement strand
CTGTGGCCCAGCCGCGTGGCGGCCCGGCCGGCGATCCCGGTGGCGTCCTCATCGTTCACGACCGCGCGGAACACGTCGTGCCATGACAGAGCAACATCCAAGGCGCCTTTGGCCGCGGCGACACGGCGCTCGGCCTCGGTCATCAGCGTGTCCATGCGTTCATTGGTCATGGCCCTCAGGGTCACGCGCAATTCCCCCTCGCCCGGCGCGATCCCGAAACTTGGCTCGCCCAGGCGCGCATGGGTCAGGGTGGCAAGGGCGAACTCCGCATCGCCGATGGTGCCCTCGCTCAGGGCGGGCAACTCGGCCATCAGGCCCGCCATGGCGGCGGCAGGCGAGACCCCGTCTTCCGGCTCGGCGGCATGGGAACTCCGGCCCGTCAGACGCAGCTGCATCCCACGAGAGGCGCAGTTGCCGGGTCCGGCCCGCAAGCCGATTTCGCCCAGCGGGCGGCCGGGCACGTTGTGATAGGCAAAGGCGTAATCGGGCCGGATCTCGGGCCAGCGGGGATCGGCGATGACGGCTGCGGCGCCGGCCCCGGTCTCCTCGGCTGGCTGAAACAGCAGGATCACACGCCCCCGCGCCGGGCGCCGAGCCAGCAGGCGCCCGACCCCCAGCAGCGTGACCATGTGCCCGTCGTGGCCGCACAGATGCCCCTTGCCGTCGATCCTGGACCTGTAGGGCAGGGCGCTGATTTCATGGATCGGCAACCCGTCGAGTTCGCACCGAAACAGGACGGTCGGACCGTCCCCGCTGCCGCGAAATTCAGCCGCAACGCCATGACCACCCAGCCCTTGCCAGACGCGATCCGCGCCAAGCGTCGTCAGTTCGTCGGCGATGCGCGCGGCGGTCGGGCCTTCCTCGCCCGAGAGGTCGGGCTCGCGGTGCAGGTCATGCCGCAGCGCGGTCAGTTCGGCGATCTCCTCCTGCGCAAGGGTCTTCATCCTGTCCTCCTCAGAAAACCTCGAACAGGCCGGCCGCACCCTGTCCGCCACCCACGCACATCGATACGACCGCCCATTTGGCGCCCCGGCGCCGGCCCTCCAACAGGACATGGCCGGCCATGCGCGCGCCGGACATACCGTAGGGATGACCGATGGAAATCGCGCCGCCATTCACGTTGAGTCGCTCATCCGGGATGTCCAAGGCATCGCGGCAATGGACCAGCTGCGCGGCGAAGGCCTCGTTGATTTCCCACAGGTCGATATCCGCGATGCTTAATCCGGCGCGTTCCAGCAGACGCGGGATCGCCACGACCGGACCGATACCCATTTCATCCGGGGCCACGCCCGCCACAGCGAAGCCGCGCAGCGCCCCGAGCGGCGTCAGCCCGCGCCGGGCCGCTTCGTCTTTGGCCATGACCACCAGCGCAGCGGCCCCGTCGGACAGCTGGCTGGCATTGCCGGCGGTGACGGTCTTGTCCGCCCCCTGAACCGGAGCCAGTCCGGCCAGCCCCTCGGCAGTGGTGCCCGGACGGTTGCATTCGTCATGCTCCAGCCGCACGGCCTCTTGCCGGGTCTCGCCCGTGGCCTTGTCGGTGACGATCCTGACCGCCTCGACCGGGACGATCTCGTCGGCGAACAGCCCCGCTTCTTGTGCGCGAGCGGTGCGGTGCTGGCTTTGCAGGGCATAGTGTCCTGTGCTGCCCGGCTGACGCCGTAGCGCGCGGCGACGATCTCCGCGGTGTCCAGCATGTTCAGGTAGTAGCTCTGCGCCACGTTCGGGTCGCGGTAGCGGTGCCCGTTCCAATGGCTGTTCTGCACCAGCGAGATGGAGTCGAGCCCCCCCGCCAGCGCCACGTCCACCCCCTCGCAGCGCACCATGTGCCCGGCGATGGCAAGCGCGTTGAGGCCCGAGGCACATTGGCGGTCGACGGTTGCCCCGGCGACGCTGTCGGGCAGACCGGCGGCCTGTGCGATATGGCGCGCGACATTCACCCCGGAGGTGCCCTGCGTCAGCGCCGATCCGAAAACGGCCTCTTCTACCTCGCCGCCCTCCAGCCCGGCGCGGGACAGGGCGGCCGTGACTGCCGGCGCGGCGAGGCTGGGTGCGGTCAGGTTGTTGAACGCGCCGCGATAGGCTTTGCCGATGGGCGTGCGGGCTGTGGAAACGATGACGGCGTCACGCATGTGCTATACCTTCTCCGTGCCGCACCAATCGGCGATGAACAGGGCGGTGGCCTTGGTGACGCGGCGCATGCTTTCCAGCTCGACCCTTTCGTTGAACCCGTGGATGGCCTCGGCGCGGGGGCCATAAACCAGAGCGGGGGTATCGGCATAAAGCCCGAAGAACCGCGCATCGGTGGTGGCCGTGATCGCCTCGCGTTCCAGCGCGTCGCCGGTGATGCCGTGATGTGCCCGTTCCAGCGCCGAGATCGCATCGGCGGCGCGGGCCGACCCATCCTGCGACAGCGCGTATCCCTCGGCATGGAACCCGTGATAGACGATCTCGGGCAGGGAATTGCGCAGAAAGGCGTTTTCTCGCGCGGCTTCCATGATCACCTGCTCGATCTCGGCCTTCGCGTCGTTGATGGACTGGCCGGGAAACAGCCCCATCCGCACGTCGAAGACGCACCAGGCGGGCACCGAACTTGTCCAGTCGCCGCCCTCGATCCGGCCGATATTGAGGTTCAGGGCATGGTCCATATGTGCGTAATCCGCCGGGCGGTTCTCGGCGGCGTTCCAGCGGTGCTCCATCTCGTGCAGGGCCGAGATCAGCGGGATGGCCGCCTCGATCGCGTTGGACCCGGTGCCGGCATAGGCCACATGCGTTGGAAGTCCCTTGAGGTGCACCTGGAACCAGAGCACGCCCAGTTGCGCCGTAACCAGATGTTCCGCGAACGGTTCGGGGATCAGGGCTGCATCGGCGGTATAACCACGGGCGAGGCAGGCCAGTGCGCCGTTGCCGGTGCATTCCTCTTCGACAACGGATTGAAAGAACACATCCGCCGCCGGGGCCAAACCGCAGGCGGTCAGCGCGTCCAGCGCGAAGAGGTTCGAGGCCAGCCCGGCCTTCATGTCGCCGCCGCCGCGTCCGTATAGCCAGCCTTCGGCCACGCGCGGCTCGAAGGGGGGGCTGTCCCACATGTCCAGCGGGCCGGCGGGCACAACGTCGATATGGCCGTTCAGGATCAATGAGCGACCGTTTTCGCCCCGGCCACGGTGGATGCCGACGACATTGACCGCGTCTTCGTAAGGGCCGAGCACCGGCGAGAAACCGGGCAGGTGGCGGATCTCTTCGATGTCGATCTGCCAGCGGTCAATCTCGTAACCCCGCGCGGCCAGTTCGCCGGCCATGAATTCCTGCGCCGATTTTTCGTTGCCCCGGGTCGAGGGATGCGAGGTCAGTTCGGACAGGAATGCGACCTGCCGGTCGAAGGCGGTATCAACGGCATCGCTCAGGCGGTTTTTCAGATCGTCGGACATCGGCGGCTCAAAACGTCGGAATGGCGGTGTCGGGCAGGGCGAGCGGGGCGTCGGTGGCCTCGGCCACCTCGGCGGCGCTGACCCCATCGGCGGTTTCGACCAGCGCAAAGCCCGCCGGTGTGACGTCGATCACCGCCATATCGGTGAAAATCCGTGTCACGCAGCCCCGTGCGGTCAATGGCAGGCTACAGGCCTCTTTCAGCTTGGGGTTTCCGACGCGGTCGGTCTGCGTGGTCAGGACCACGACTCGCCGCGCTTTCTGGGCCAGCTCGATGCCGCCGCCCGCGCCGGGGCTGAACTTGCCGGGAATCTTCCAGTTGGCCAGGTCGCCGGTAGCGCTGACCTCGAAGGCGCCCAGCATGGTTAGGTCCAGCCGCCCGGACCGGACGATCGCGAAGCTGGTGGCGCTGTCGAAACAGGCCGATCCGGGCACGGTCGAGACATAGGCCCCGCCCGCGTCGATCAGGTTGCGGTCGGCCTTGTCATAGCCGAGCGTCGGACCAATCCCCGACAGGCCGTTCTCGGTGTGCAGGCAGACCGGGAAATCCGCCGACAGGTGATTGACCACCCGGGTCGGCAGGCCGATCCCGAGGTTGACCACCATGCCCGGCGCGATCTCGCGGGCGGCACGGGCCACCATGCGTTCCCTAGCGTCGGACAACGGCGTATTCCTCCGACAATTGGCCCAGCTCGATGACATGATCGACGAAGATTCCCGGGGTGTGAATCGCGTCTGCCTCGAGGCCGCCCAATGGCAGAAGGGTCTCGACCTCTGCGATGACGCAGGTGGCGGCCATGGCCATGAGCGGGTTGAAATTCTGCGCTGTCGCCACGTAGGCAAGGTTGCCGAAAGGATCGGCGCGGTCGGCGTGGATCAGCGCGGCGTCGGCGCGCAGGGCCGGTTCCACCAGCCAGGACTTGCCGTCCATCTCGACCACTTGCTTGCCTTGCGCCAGTTCCGTGTCGATCCCGATATCACTGAGCACCGCACCCAGCCCGGCCCCGCCGGCGCGGATGCGTTCGGCCAGAATGCCCTGGGCATTGAATTCAACCTCGAGCGCGCCGGAATTCATCTGGGCAATTGCGTTACTGTTCAGCCCCAGATGAGTGGTGATCAACCGGGCCACCTGTCCGCTTTGCAGCAAGTGGTCAATGCCCATGCCCGGTTCGTTTGCGTCGTTCTTGACCAGCGTCAGGTCCCGCGCGCCGTGGTCGACCAATGCATGGATCAGGGTCATGGGCGTGCCGGGCACGCCGAAGCCGCCCACCATGACCGTGTCGCCATCCTTGATCCCGGCGATCGCCTCTTCGATGGCGCGCGTCTTGTTGGGCAGTCTCATGCGGCGCGCTCCACCGGCAGGCCGACCTCTTGCGCGAAAGCGTCCAGCGCATCGCGCAGGATCGTCATCATCTCGCCGACCTGACCCTCGGTGATGATCAGCGGCGGCGCGACGAGGAAATGATCGCCCTTGGTGCCGCCACGGGTGCGCCGCGAATAGATGATCAGCCCGCGTTGATAGGCCAGTTCAACCAGTCGGTCATGGGCGTTCAGGGACGGCTCCAGCGGTTCCATCGTGGCGCGGTCGGCCACGAATTCGAAGGCGGTCAGCAGGCCCTTCCCCCGCACGTCGCCGATGAAGGGATAGCGGCCCATGAGGGCGCGCAATTCGTCCATCAGAACGTCCCCCATGCGGGCGGCGTTTTCGATCAGGTTCTGCTCTTCGAGTTCCTCAAGAACGGCAAGACCGGCCGAACAGGCCAAGGGGTTGCCGGCATAGGTGAAGCCATGCAGGAACCCTCCCGCGTCCAGCACTGGCTCGACCAGCCGCGCCCCGGCCACGATGGCCCCAAGCGGCGCATAGCCCGCGCCGAAGCCCTTGGACAGCGCCACGATGTCCGGCGTGACGCCCCAGTGCTCCGAGGCGAGAAAGCGCCCAGTGCGGCCTGCGCCGGTCATGACCTCGTCATGGATCAGCAGAACACCGAATTCGTCGCAGATTTCGCGCACGCGGGTGTAATAGCTGTCGGGGGCCACCAACGCGCCGGTCGAGGCGCCGCCAACAGGCTCCATCAGGAAGGCCAGCACCGTATCCGGCCCTTCGGCAAGGATCTTGTCCCGCAACAGGTCCGCATATTTCAGGCCTCGCGCCTCTTCGGTCAGGTTATCCCGGTCGAGATACGTCATGGGCGCGGCGACTTTAGGCATCCCTTCCATCATCGGGGCGAAGGGCTCGCGCAGAGGGGCATACCCTGTCAGGTCCAGCGCCCCGAAGGTGCAGCCATGATAGGATGGAAACCGCGAAATCACCTTGTGACGTGTGCCCTGGCCTTGGGTCAGGGCGTATTGCCGGGCCAGTTTCACCGCGCTTTCCACCGCCTCGGACCCGCCGGAAACGAAGAAGACACGGTCCAGCCCCTCGGGGGTCATCTGCACCGTCTTTGCGGCGAGGTCTTCGGACGGGTGGGTTCGGAAATGCAGCCGGTAGCCAAAGGTCGCCTTGTCCATCTGCGCCTTCATCTTGGCCAGAACGCGCGGGTTGGAATGGCCGATATTCGACACCATCGCGCCAGAGGAGCCGTCGATGTAGCGTTTGCCGTTCTCATCGAACAGGTAAATCCCCTCGCCCCGGTCCAGAAAGGGCCGCGGGTTGCGCGACTGGTAGAACAGGTAGGAGGGAGCGTCCGTCACGCGGCACCTGCCAGGTGTTTGCGCAGGAATTCGCGGGTGCGGTCCTTGGTCGGGTTCTTGAAGACGACACTGGGCGGGCCTTCCTCGACGACGACCCCCTGATCCATGAACAGGACCCGGTCGCAGACTGACGCCGCGAAATCCATCTCGTGAGTGACGATGATCATGGTCATGTGTTCTTCGGCCAGTTTCTTCATGACCATATTCACCTCGTCGACCAGCTCCGGGTCGAGCGCCGAGGTCGCCTCGTCAAACAGCATAAGCTTCGGCTTCATCGCCAACGCACGGGCAATGGCCACGCGCTGTTTCTGGCCACCCGACAGGCGCGAGGGGTAATAGTCGATGCGGTCCAGCATGCCGACCTTGTCGAGCTGTTCCTCGGCGAGCTTGTCCGCCTCGGCCTTGGACAGGCCCTTGAGCAGCATCGGTGCCATCGTCACATTTTCCCTAGCGGTCATGTGCGGGAACAGGTTGAAGTGCTGGAACACCATGCCGACTTGCTGGCGCATCTCGTTGATGTGCTTTTCATACTGGCGATGGGGCAGGGACTTGTTCACCTGCACACCATCCAGCCAGACCTCTCCGCCGGTCAGGGGGTCGAGATCGTTGATCGCCCTCAGCAGGGTGGACTTGCCGGACCCCGAGGGACCGATGATCGCGACGATCTGGCCGCGTTCCACGTTCAGGCTGATATCCTTGAGCACCTCCAGAGATCCATAGGATTTCTGGGCGTGGCGGATTTCGACGAAATGGTCCTTGTCGCTCATGTTCGGGCTCCTGGATCAGCGAGAGATGGAGATGCGGCGCTCGATGCGGCGTTGCACCCATTCCATGCAGAGATTGATGATGTAGTAGAACATCGCGGCCACGAGGTAGAACTCGAAGGGGCGATAGGTGGCGCCGATGGCGCGCTGGGCGGACAGTGTCAGCTCACTCACCCCGATCACCGAGACCAGTGCGCTGTCCTTGAGCAGGGCGATCATGTTGTTGCCGATGGGCGGGATGACGTCGCGCACCGCCTGCGGGATCACCACCTTGCGCAAGGCCTGGCCGCGCGACAGGCCGACGGTGCGCGCGGCTTCCATCTGGCCCTTGTCCACGGACAGGATCGCGGTCTGGATCAGTTCGGAATTGTAGACAGCGAAGTGCAGCCCCAAGCCGATGATCCCGGCCACGAAAGCGGGCAGGTCGATGCCGATCTGCACCAGACCGAAATAGATCAGGAACAGTTGCAGCAGAAGCGGCGTGCCCATGAAGACCCATTCGATCAGGCGGAACGGCTGGCGGATGATCCAGGGCGCGTATAGCGCGATCACTGCAAAGACGATGCCCCCGAAAAAGCTGAGCAGGGCGGCAGCGACAGCGATGCCTATCGTCCAGGCACAGCCCAGCAGAATGATATCCAGATGGCCGGGAACTACCGTGAAATCGAGGCCCATGTCGTCTCTCTCCCGCTCAGGTGATCTGCACTCTGCGATCCAGCCAAGCCACGGCGCGGCCGGTCGCATAGATGATGATCATGTAAAGAACCCCGGCGAGCAGGAACATCTCGAAGGGCTTGTAGGTCGACCCGATATAGCGCTGGGCGGTATAGGTCAGCTCGACAACCGAAATCGCCGCGACCAGTGCGGTGGCCTTGATCAGCATGTTCAGGTTGACGCCGAGCGGGCGCACCATCAGCCGGGCGGCTTGCGGCAGAATGATCTTGTAGGTGGCCTGCCACTGGCTCAGCCCCAGCGTCCGACCGGCCTCGCGCTGGCCCTTGTCGATCGAGATGATGGCCCCTCGGATGGTCTCGGTCATGTAGGCCCCGGCATTGATGCCCAGCCCGATGACACCGGCCTCGAAGGCGTCCAGCTGGATCCCGATCTGGGGTCCGCCGAAATACAGGATGAAAAGCTGGATCAGCGCGGGTGTGCCGCGGAACAGGCTGACATAGGCAGCGCCGATGAAACGCACCAGCGCGAAGCGCGACAGCCGGGCCGAGGCCCCCAGGGCGCCCATGGCCAATCCCAGCAGCGCGGTCAGAACGGAAAGCTGGATCGTCGTCCAGGCCGCGGTCAGGAAGAACGGATAGACCCGCATCATCAGGTCGATGTCCATGTCAGTCCTCCTTGGATTGTCTGCAGGTCAGGGCGGGTCGCACCGGTGTTCGGAAAAAGGCACTCACCCGGTGACGGTCCGGCATGCGACTGCCGGGCCGGACGGGTCAGAAAGGGCCCCCGCCGCGAAGGCGCCGGGGGCCGATGCGTTCAGCGGATGTCGTCGCCGATCCATTCCTCGGCAATGGCCAGATAGGTGCCGTCTTCCATCATGGAGTCCAGCGCAGCCTGCATTTCTGCGGCCAGTTCGGGGTTGCCCTCGCGGATCGCGATACCGGCGCCGAAGGGTTCGGTGGTGGGGTCCGCGAACATCTCGTACTCCTGACCCTTCTCGGTCATGGCGAGAATGGCGGCGATGGAGTCGTTGACGATCGCATCAACACGGCCGTTTTCCAGTTCCAGCAGCAGTTCGGGCAGACCCTTGTAGGTGCTGACATTGTAGCCGCGGTCGCGGGCCCAGTCCTCGTGGGTCTCGCCCAGGGTCAGGCCGACCTTGACGCCTTCCAGGTCGTCCAGGCTTTCGATGCCCGAACCGGGGTTGGTGAAGATGGCGCGCTTGTCGGAATAGTAGGGACCGACGAAATCGACCACCTCGTCGCGCTCCTCTGTGATGGTCATGGAGCCGACGATCGCATCGTACTTGTTGGCCAGCAGGCCGCCGATGATCCCATCCCAGGCGGTGGTGACGATCTCGACTTCGAGGCCCATACGCTCGGCGATCTCGGCGCCGATGGCCGGGTCGAAGCCGACCACCTCGTTCTGGTCATTGACGAAGTTGAACGGCGGGTAGGCGCCGGACATGGCGATGCGGATCACGCCCTCTTCCTTGAGGGTCTCGAGCTCTTCGGCGGCGGCACCGGTCAGCCCGGTAACGGCAAGGCCCGCAGCGACCAGGGAGGTCTTCAGGATCATACGGCGAGAATTCATTGTGGTCTCCATGTTGGGTTGGTCCGGGCGGGCGTGGCGCCCGCGCGAGAATAGGCGGGTTCGCCCCGCTCTGGACAAGACCCTTGCATGTCGCTTGGTATCGCGCAAATAAATATATACTACGTTTAATATAGATGTGATCTATGAGCCTGCCGCAACATCAACGGTTTCCCTGGAACCTAGACTGGAACCTTCTGCGCACCTTCATGGTGGTTGTGGAGCAGCGCGGCATCTCCAAGGCGGCCGACTTCCTCGGGCTCAAGCAGCCCACGGTCTCGGCCGCGCTCAAACGGTTGGAGCAGGCCACGGGAAAACAGTTGATCATCCGCAAGCCGAACGAATTCGCGGTCACCCGGCCGGGCCAGGCGCTCTATTCCGAATGCGCCAAGATATTTGGGTCTGTGTCGCAACTGCCCTCGCTACTGGACGTGGACAACACCGAGCTGCGCGGGCACCTGTCGATCGCGATCACGAGTTCCGTGGTCTGCGAGCATTTCGACGATATCTTGAACCGGTTCTCGCGGGCCCATCCGCATGTGACCTATTCCTTTTCGGTGATCGAAAGTGAGGACGTCGTCACGATGATCAGTCAGAACCGGGCCAGTTTCGGCATCTGCCTGATGACGCGTGTGCCGCAGAACCTGGATACGATGATCCTGTATCGGGAATATTTCGGCCTGTATTGCGGCGCGCGGCACCCGCTATTTGCGGTCGAGAACATTGACCCGTCAGCGTTGCACGGAGAGCCTTTCGTGGCCTTCCAGACCGAGGCGGAGGGCGGCCCGCTGGAAGCGATTTCGCGGCTGCGCGCGCGGGCCGGTCTGGCCGATCAGGGCCGGGGCGTCTCCTCGAACCTGAACGAGATCCGCCGCATGATCATGGCCAATGTCGGCATCGGGGCGCTGCCCCTGCATGTTGCCCGCCAGGACGTCGCCGCCGGGCGCATACGCCAATTGCCGCCTCACGAAGACCTGCCCATGGTCAATATCTACCTGATCACCAATCCCGGCCGCCGCCGATCCGATGCCGAGGCCACGTTCCTTGAGACCTGCACCGCAGAACTTGCCGCGATCGACCTGGAGACGAGAACCTACACCTGACAGCTGCAAGCTGACTCGGAGGAACGGCCGCAAACCTACGATTACGCGAAGGCAGTCTGATTGCAATTGCCCTGCGCCACTCGTCCGTGACGCAAGATTGAACGGGCGGAACAGCAAGGCCTGCGGCCTTTTCTGAACGTGAACGCGGTGATCACAGCATTGCGGTGTCCGCTGAGCCTCGTCGTCGTGCTGGTGGCGCTGATGGTCTGGCACAACATCTTTCCGACGCGCAGAATGTCTGCGCTTGCGCCCTTCGCACCGCTCTCACTCGCCGGTTTTTCGTCGCCCGGGACAAAATTGGCGTCAACGGAATCTCCGGTCCGTGCTGTTCCACCTCAGGGCCGGGATGAACGGCGCAGCCCCAAACGGATTAATGGGTCCTGACCCTCGCCGCGTCTTCAGCATATTTCCATTATTCCAAACGCTTGGCCATTAACGTATACAATGCACTCATGCGGGCTGAACGGCCGAGACTATCGAAAGACAGGAAATGTCTGGATTGCTACCATTCGCCAACTTCGTATTCCTTGGCATCGTGATCGTCCTGCTGATCCGTTCCGGACTTGGCGTCAGGGCGCGCGTCTTGGCTGTTTTGACAGTCGGCTTGGCTCTTTTCCTCAACCTGAGCTGGGCCATGGCGGACCAATTCACCGGAAATGGCATCGACGAGTCGATCTTCTTTCACCTCGAGATGGGCATGAAGGGAGCAGCCTACGGAGAGTTCCGAAACCAGATCGTCCTTGGGGCGCTGGCGATCATTGCCGTTGGGGCAGTCTCCGTCGCCGTCTATAAGTCCATTTCGACGAAAGACGAGAAACGCCCAAAGCGTGCTCGCGGCATGGCAGGGTTGGTGCTGGGCTTTTTTGTGCTGCTGACTAACCCCGGCGCGCTGGACCTCTTTCGGTTGGCAGGCTCCATGAGCGGATCAAGCCTCATCGTTCCAGAGGATTTCTTGGTGGTCCATGACTTGCCGCGGAACCAAAACCCCAAGAACTTCGTTATCCTTTATGCCGAGCAATACGAACGAGCCTTTCTAGACGAAAGTGTTTTTCCCGGACTTTCGCCAAATTTGAATGATCTTGAGGACTCAAGTCTGTCTTTCACCGAGATTCGGCAAGTCTCTGGAACGAGTTGGTCGATTGCCAGCATGACTGCGGGGTTTTGCGGTGTCCCTCTGGTCGGGGCCGCGATGGGCAACTCCATGTCCGGCTTGGATCATTTCCTGCCACGTGCCAACTGCATCGGAGATTTGTTGTCCAGCGAGGGGTATCGACTGGAACATGTGATAGGGGCCAGCCTGGACTTTGCCGGCTGGGGCAAGCTGTTCGAGAATCACGGGTTCGCCTCGGTAAGGGGCGTTGCCGCGCTGCGCGGGGAAGTGCCGGCCGATACCCAGCCTTCGCCCTGGGGGCTTCATGATGAATATGTGCTTGAGATCGCGGCCGAACGGATCACCGAGCTGTCCCAAGCAGAGCAACCCTTCGGGTTCGTCGTCAATACATTGGATACGCACCACCCGCGCGGGCATGCCGGACCCGGCTGCACGGACCGACCTTATGGCGACGGCTCCGACCCGCTTCTTGATGCGATCTTCTGTGCCGACAGGATGATCTCGGAATGGGTGCTGGAACTCGAACGCTCAGGTGCGCTTGAAAACACTGTCTTGATCATCGCGTCAGACCACCTCGCGATGCCGAACACGGTTTGGTCAACCCTGGAGCCGCTCGAACGTCGGAATCTCCTGCTCATCAGGGGCGACGGGATAGAGCCGCGCAACGACGGCACCCCGGGATCGCCGCTTGATGTCGGCGCAACCTTGCTCGACCTCATAGGTTACCCCGTGCGTGGCCTCGGATTGGGTCGATCCCTGGTGGCCGAACCGGACACGGGCGGTTCAGAGATCGAGGACATCGAGACCGCGATTGGAGACAGTGCATCCTATATCGCGTCGCTTTGGGCCTATCCGGAACTCGGCGAGACGATCGAGATCGACAAGGAAAACGGCGAAATCGTCCTTGGCAGCCGGACCATCCGGTATCCCGCCTTGTTCATGCTAGACCCGCAAAACATGGTGAAAGACATTCGGTTTTCGTTCTATGGGGACAAATCTCTGACTGAGGTTGTTGCCGGTCTTTCCGAACCAAGCCGGTTCCTGTGGGTCCAGGATTGCGAAGAAATCGCCTTGGGTCATTATGGCGTGCCGGCTCAGGATGACAGCTCATGCGCACTTCTGGGAACCGATGAGTCCGATCTGAGGTGGGCGACACCCCTCCCCCAACGCTCCCCGATTGAAACGGAAGAGCTGCTTGCCCCGCTTGCCGGCGAATCCAACGGCGCCATCTATCGAGCCGTCCTGCCGACTGCGGATTTGCAGCGGGCCGGGCAGGGGTCCATCCAATCGAAGGATGCTATTGTCATTCGGTCGGCCTCCTTCGGAACAGGTCAGTCATTCGTGGAAAACCGCGATTTGAATCAGAGGGTGGTTCTCCAGAGAGGTATTTCGGTATTGGGGCAGTCGGAAGTTGGGCGAATTGATCTACTGGGCCACTTTGATACATGCGCCTTTGAAGCAGAGTCCGGGACGCTCTTGGCTCTCGACTTTCATGTCGAAAGCTACCTGTCGATGCTGTCTACAGAGTATGAGTGGCTTTTCGTAGTCGCGCATGACAGCGCGGATTGCGGCCGCTACAACCTCGCCGAAGTATTTGCCAATACCGAGTTAAGGGTGGGTCATGACATCGGTTTTCGAAGGCCATATATCGGACTCGTAGGGCGAACCGGGAAAGTCCTCGAACTGACAGGCCGCCCCGAAACTTCCATAGAACTCGATACGGCGAGTTTGGTTGATGACCGCCCAGAAGAGCATGGCGAAACTGGCGCTCCGTGAAACCGGTGGTGGGTGCCGGGTTCACACCGCGAATACACCTGCCGCCCTCTTCGAGTCTTTGGTCACGCTTGGCGCGACCGAGGCGATGACCGAAGACCTCCTGCCTCAGTGACCGACCAACACGGCATGACCGACTGATGTCTCCGCACCGCCGAATGCATATGATCCTGATCCGCCGCCACGATCCATGCTTCGTCCCCGGAGGCCTTCAGGTCAACGTTGGCGTAACATTTCGCAGGAACCGCTGGCTGGGGTGGTAGGATTCGAACCTACGATACACGGTACCAAAAACCGCTGCCTTACCACTTGGCTACACCCCAGCAGCGGAGCGCGTGATACGCCGAAGCGGGCGGGTGATCAAGCCCTGAATGTCGCGTTTTCGGCTATTCTTTCGCGGCGTCTTCGCGCAGCAGGTCCTCGTTCTCGTCATCCTCGCGTTCGGCCTCGACGATCTTGTCCAGCTCGGCCTCGGCATCGGTCGTAACGGCAGTCCGATCCGGAACCGGCAAAGTGGTTTTGGGAGTGGGCGGCGGAGTCGTGTCTTCGCTCGCCATGCGGATCGTGTAGGTGGTATCGGGGATCTTGACGCCCATCGCCTCGATGGCGGCCATGACCGCGCGCAGGGCCTCGCTGCGGGCCAGCAGCAGCGAGGTCTCGCGCTGGTCGATCCAGCCGGTCACGATCACCTCGACCCCGGAATCGGTGATCTCTCCCAGCCAGACGGAAACGCCCGG
>PR_CR_10_Liq_1_inCRDRAFT_1001353_pt1 | contig 13873 bp, 11 predicted proteins | sample PRCRCaboRojoPR_3_FD_10241 | JGI IMG/M metagenome (IMG submission 10241) | reverse complement strand
CTTCCCCGTAGCCTTCGAGCCGATCCTGGAGGTCCTGCAGGACCTGGCGCCGGGCGGCGAGCCGGGCGAGGTGGCGGTCCTCCTCCTGGACGTCGGCCTGGAGGTCGCGGTGTCGGCTGCGCAAGTCCTCCAGTTCTGCCCGAAGGTCCGCGGTCGCCTGCTCCGCCTCGGCGGTCTCCCGGCGGGCGGTGGCCCAGTCCTCCTGTCGCTCCCCGATTTCCCGCTCGAGCCGCTCGCGTTCGTTCCGGGCTTCGGTGAGCTGGTCGCGGGCGTGGCCCTGCCGGACCTCGAAGGACTTCAGCTCCAGCTCGAGGTGGCTCACTTCGGAGCGGAGGCGGGCGAGGGTCTCCTCGCGCTTGCGGAGCTGGTCGCGGAGGGTCCGCAGGCTCGCTTCCCGATCGGCGAGCCGGGTGGCCACCTCCCGGACGGCCTCCTCGTGTCGCTGGTTCTCCGCGTCGGTACCGGTGAGCAGTTCCAACTGGGCTTGCCGGGTCTGGCGCTCCTCCTCGGCACTGGCCTCCTCCTCGGCCCGCTGTTTCCCGGTGCGCTCGATTTCTTCCCCGAGATGGTGGCGCCGCTGTTCGAAGTCCTTGCGGCGTTCCTGCAGGAGCTGGATCTGCCGGGCGGCGGCTTCCGCCGCGGAGCGTTGCTCGTAAACCTCGTCCTGGATCCCCTCCATCTCCCGCTGGCAGGCCGCCCTCTGCTCCTGGAGGTGGGCCTGCTGTCCCTCGAGGGTCGCCACCTCGTCTCGGCGGCCTGCCTCGGTGGCGCGGGCTTTGGCGAGGGCCTGCTCGTTGGCGGCGATGCGCTCGTCGAGCTCGCGCACCTCGCGGGCCTGGAGGGCCTGTTCGAGAAAGGTGCAGCGGTGGCGGACCCGGCGGTAGCGGAGGGCCTTGGAAGCCTGCCGGCGGAGGGTCCCCATCTGTCGGCTGACTTCGGCAAGGATATCCGCGACCCGGGCGAGATTCCCGTCGACCAGCGCGAGCTTGTTGAGGGCCTCCCGGCGTTGGCTCTTGTACTTGGAGATCCCCGCGGCTTCCTCGAAGATGATACGGCGATCGGTGGGGTTGGAGGAAAGGATCTGATCGACCTGGCCCTGGACGAGAAAGGAGTAGGCGACCCGGCCCATACCGGTATCCATAAAGAGTCGCTGCAGGTCCTTGCGCCGGACGGTGCGGCCGTTGATCCGGTACTCCCCGCCGCCGTCGCGATGGACCCGGCGCGTCACCTCCACCTCCGGATACTCGGCCCCGAGGTAGTCCTCGCAGTCGCGGAAGGTGAGGACGACTTCCGCATAGGGGAGGGCCTTGCGCCTCTCGGCCCCGCCGAAAATGACGTCCTGCATGCTTTCGCCGCGGAGGGATTTCGCGCTCTGCTCACCGAGAACCCAGCGAATGGCGTCGGCGATGTTGCTTTTCCCGCATCCGTTGGGACCGACCACGGCGGTGAGGTCCGGGGGGAGGTGAAGGCGGGTGGTGTCGGCAAAGCTCTTGAAACCGCTCAGCTTGATCTCGCTCAGATGCATGCGCGTGGAGAAATCGGGAGGGTGCTGCCGGGCCCGGGCGCAGGCAAGACTGTCTTCGGGAGGGCGGGGGAGAGGAGCTGTCGGCCCCGGGGTACGGGGCAGGTTCCCGCGATGGGCGTTGCCCCGCCGGGGACGGGTCGCCAGAGTCGGGAAGATGGCGGAAACGGCGGAAGACGAGGCCCTCCGGATGTTCCGGGAGAGTGGGGCCCTGCTGGAGGGTCATTTCATCCTGCGTTCTGGTCTGCACAGCCGACAGTTTTTCCAGTGCGCGCGGGTCTGCGAGGATCTTGGCCGGGTCGAGCGGCTGGCGGAGCTCCTCCGGGAGCGGCTGGTGGGGCTGGACTATTCGACGGTGGTCGCCCCGGCGATGGGGGGGCTCGTCCTCGGGCAGGAGGTGGCCCGGCAGTCGGCCGCCCGCTTCCTCTTTGCAGAGAAGGATGCCGGGGGCAGCCTTGTTCTCCGGCGGGGATTCCGGTTGGCAGCGGGGGAGCGGGTGCTCGTGGTCGAGGATGTGGTGACCCGCGGGGGGAGGGCCCGGGAAACCATCGACCTCGTGGAGGCGGCGGGTGCCCTGCCGGTGGCATTGGCCGTCCTCGTCAACCGGGGCGGCGGGGACCTCGGCTTCGCCCTCCCTTTCGAAGCGCTCGTCACCCTGGAGATTCCCACCTACGCGCCTACGGATTTGCCCGGGGACCTCGCGGCGATTCCAGCGGTGAAGCCCGGTTCCTGAGAGAAGAGGGCCTTGCTTGCTTTTCCCCACACAAGGTCTACGGTCCCGATAGCATGCCTTTGATCGCTTCGCAGAACCGGGAAGATGCGGCGGAGTCTCCTCTTCGTTTCTTCGAGACTGCCGGACCCTTCCTGGGCCGGCTGGATGAGTACTTCGCCGCGATGCGCAGCGATTTCGAGCCGGAGTTGCGCGAACTCGTCGACTACGCCCTTGGGCACAGCGGCAAGCGCCTGCGACCGATCGCCTTGTTCCTGACCGGAACGAACGCGCAGGGCGACTTCAACGAAGAGATGGTCCGGGCCGCGGCTGTCGTGGAGCTGGTCCACTTGGCGACCCTCGTGCACGATGACATCCTCGACGAGGCCGAGTTGCGGCACGACTCCCCCACGGTTTCCCGCAAGCACGGGGTGACCTCTGCTGTTCTCCTCGGCGACGCGCTCTTTGCCCAGTCCTTGCAAGTGGCCAGTCGTTTCCCGACGACGGAGGTCTGCCGGCTGGTTTCGGAGGCGACCCGCAAGGTCTGTGCGGGGGAGGTCGAGCAATCGCTGGAGCCGGGCGAGGACCGGCATGGGCTGGAGCGATACTTCCGCATCATCGAGCGAAAGACGGCCGTGCTGTTTGAGGTGGCCTGTCGTCTGGGAGCCATTCTCGGGCATCCCCGCGGGGAGAGTGTGGCCGAGGCGGCGGCGCTCGGGCGGCACCTGGGAATCGCCTACCAGATCTACGACGATCTTCTCGATGTCCTCGGCAGTGAGAAAAGCACCGGCAAGACGCTCGGCACCGATTTCCACTCCGGGAAAGGGACCCTGCCGCTGCTTCTTCTGCACGAGGTCATGAGTGGCGAGGGCGGATCCGATCCTTTCGCCGCGGTGGGCGACCGGCTCAACGGGGCCCGCCATGACCTGCAGCGTCTCATGCGGGAGCGGGGCGTGGTCGACCGGGTTCGCGGCTACTTCCGCGAGGAGCTCGAGCAGGCGCGGGCGGGGGCGACCCAGTTCGCGGCGCGCACTGGCAACGAGCTTCCGCTCGAGCTGGCGGACTATGTCGAAAGTCGCTTTTCCGGTGTGTAGCGCCGATCCCCCTTTCCCCCTTGCCGGGAGCGGAAAGGCTTTCTAGGTTGGTGGTATGCGGGATGCGGAGGCAGCTGTCGAAGCGGCGGGGGCGCGGGCCGTCAGCGACGATCCGGACCTCCGTCTCGTCGCGCGGGTCAAGGCCGGCGACCAGGCGGCGTACTCCTCTCTCGTGCACAAGTACAAGGGCCGGATCTTCAGCGTGATCTACAACCTGACTTCGAATCGGGAGGATGCGAATGACCTCGCCCAGGAAACCTTCATCAAGGCGTTCCGCTCCCTCGACCGGTTCCGGGGTCGCTCGCAGTTCTTCACTTGGCTCTACCGCATCGCGGTGAACACCACCCTCAGCCATCTCAGGAAGAATCGGCTGCGTCATTTCTTCAATTACGAGGACCTCCAGGAGGAGACCGTCAACGCGGAGTGGCTGGAGGCGATGACCAGTGCCAACCGCTCGGATCGCCCGGTGGTCCTGCGCGAATTGCAGGAAAAATTGAACGAAGCGCTGCAGCAGTTGTCTCCTAAGCACAGAACCGTCGTCGTTCTCTTCGAAGTGGAGGGCATGAGCCACGAGGAAATTGCGGAAGTCCTGAAAGTCTCCACCGGCACCGTCCGGTCCCGCCTGCACTACGCCAAGCAACAACTGCAATCCCTGCTGCAATCCTATGTCCGATAAGGTGGAAAACAGCCCGGCCGACCGGATTCCCGAATCGCGGCCCTCTCTGGAGGAGTTGCTCCGGCTCAAGCGAGCCGAGCAGCCCGACGCCGCCTTCTGGGCGAAGTTCGATCGCGATCTGGAGCGGGGCATCGTTCAGTCGGTGGTACGGCGGCGGTCGCTTTTCGAGCGCGGGTTCACCTTTCTCGGCCGGCCGGCCGGCGCCCTTGCCGGGCTGTTGCTGGTGGCGGCCCTCGTGGGGATGCTACTGACGGAATCCTCCTCCCCCCTCTCCGTCCCGCGAGCGACGACCGGTCCCGAGTCGTGGATTCCGGTGGCGGCGGCCGAGGACACCGGGGCGGAACGGCAGGATTTCGTGATCGAGGTTTTTGCGAGTGAATCCGCCCGTGCCGGAGCGCAGGGCGGTGGCGAAGAATGGCGCAGCGGGGATGCCGGTGACCTGCGCCAGGCGGTCTACGTGGCGGAAAGCCTCGGTCCCGACGGCACCCCTGACCGTCCCGGAAGTCGCGTCCTCTTTTAGGGGGGATGCGCCGGATCGCGGGCATTCTGGCCGGGGTCCTGCTCGGAATGAGCGGCGTGTGGGCCGCTGGGCCGGTGGACGACGCTCTCGCGCTGCAGCGTCGGATGGTGGAGGTGTTTTCCGCCAACGAGGAAAAGGTGGTCCGCATCAAGGCGGTGCACGAGGACGAGGAGGGGGAGGTTTCCCTGCGGGTGGGCACGGGCTTTTTCATCAGCTCCCGGGGGCTGCTTCTCACCAACGCCAGTATCATCACGGGGGCGGAGCGGCTCTGGATTGAGCACGGCGACCTCCGCTATCCGGCGCGCCTGGAGGGTACCCACGCCCGGACCAACATCGCGCTCCTCCAGGTGCAGGGCGTGCGGGGAAGTCCTTTCGAGTATATCGCTCTGGACGAGGCACGCCGACCGGAGGTGGGCACCCTCCTGGTCTCCATCGGCTGCGCCCTCGAGTTTCCGCCCTCCCCGCGGATGGGGCTTGTCAGCGGGGAGGACAGCAATTTTGGGGAGCGAGTCTTTCCCACCCCTTATCTGCGCACAACGATCCCGGCCAACCCAGGGGAGGGAGGGGCACCCGTGCTGGACCTGAACGGGCGACTCCTCGGGATGATTGTCGCCTCTCTCCCGGAGGTCTCCGCCTCCTACGTGCTTCCGGTGGAGGCCCTCGAACGGGTGCGCAACGATCTTGTCCTCTCGGGGGAGGTCGAGGAGGGATGGATCGGCCTGGAAGTCGAGAAGCGTCCGCGCCGCATCGGCGACGACGAGCCGTTGGTGGTGACGGCGGTGGAGGCTGGGGGGCCCGGGGAGGCGGCTGGCTTGCGGGAAGGAGACCGCATCCTCTCCCTCGACGGCGAGGGTGCCTCCACCATCGACCGGATGCGTTCCGTCTTTTTCCTCACCCGGCCGGGCCAATTCCTCGACATGACCATCCTGCGCGACGGGGAGGAGAGAAATATTGGCTTGCAGGTGGAAGCCCGCCCACCGGGGAAAGTTCCGGCGCGAGGGGAGGCGGCTGCCTCCGGCACCTAACCCTCCCAGGGGTCAATAAAAGCAAAACGGTCGACGTCGAAGAGGCCGCCCGCACTGATCTTCAGGGAGGGGATGACGACCAGGGCAAGAAAGGACAGGGTCATAAAGGGCGACCGCAGGGTGCAACCAAGCCCGTGCGCCCGGGCGGTCAGGGCGAGGAAGCGCCGGGCGGCTTCCTCCGTCGGCCCTTCGCCCATGAGCCCGGCGAGGGGAAGGGGATAGGTGAGCTGCTCCTCGGGGGAGGCGAGGGCGAGACCTCCTTGCGCGCGGATGACGGCATTGAGGGCGCGCTCGAGGGAAGGCTCGTCGGCCCCGACTCCGATGACGTGGTGGCAATCGTGGGCTACGCTTCCGGCGATCGCCCCGCTCTGCAGACCGAAGCCGAGGACGAGACCGACCGCGGGAGGAGAGGGGCGGTAGCGGTCGACCACCGCGATTTTCAGCTGGTCGCGGCCCGGGTCAGCGCGGAGCCGACCGGCGGAGTCGAGCGACGGCCGCACACTCGCCCGGTCCGTGACGATCTCCCCGTCCCGTGCCTGAATCGCCAGCATCGGGCGATCGGCGTGACCGCGCGGGTACAGATCCTCCGTGGCGACCGGGCGGGCGCGGAAGACATTGAGGGGAGGGACCGGCCGGGCCTCGGTCCGCGGGAGTCCCCCTTCGGCGACGAGGCGCCCGTCGATCCAGGTTTGCTCGACGTGGAAGTCTTCGGGACCGGGCACCACCACGAAGTCCGCCGGGTCGCCCTCCCGGAGAAGGCCAACGGGGAGGCCGTAGTGGCGCACGGGATGGAGGGTGGCGGTCCGGAGAGCCACCATCGGGTCGACCCCGAGAGCGATGGCGCGGCGGACCATCCCATCGACATGGCTCTCGACGAGGTCATCGGGATGCCGGTCGTCGCTACAGAAAAAGCAACGGTCGGGAGCCTCCTGCAGGAGCGGCCAGAGGGCCTCGAAATTGCGGGCGGCGGATCCTTCCCGGATGGCGACGAACAATCCGGCGGCGATCTTCTCGCGGCCCTCTTCGAGGGTGGTGGACTCGTGGTCGGTGGAGATCCCGGCCGCGGCATAACGGCGCAGATCCTCGCCCCTGACGCCCGGCGCGTGCCCGTCGAGGGGAACCCCGCGCTGGCGGGCCACCGCGAGGATCGCCTCCATGGCGGGATCCCGGCCGATCACCGCGGGGAAGTTCATGACCTCGGCGAGGTAGAGGACCTCGGGGCGGTCGAGAAGGCGCGCAATTTCTTCGGGGCCGAAGGAGGCCCCGGAAGGATCGAGAGGGGTCGCGGGTACGCAGGAGGGGGCGCCCCAGGCGATCTTCACGGGCGAATCGCGCCCGGCCGCGATCATCCAGTCGACCCCGGCCATCCCGGCCACGTTGCCGATCTCGTGAGGGTCGCTGACGGTGGCCACGGTGCCGTGCACAGGGGCGAAGCGTCCGAACTCGGCCGGGCTGAGCAGTGTGCTCTCGATGTGGAGGTGGGCGTCGACCAGCCCGGGTGCGAAGAGGGGTCCGGAGGGAGCGCCGGGATCCTCCCGGAGGTCACGGATCCGGCCCGCCTCGACGCGAAAACGCCCCGGGAAAAAGATACCGCGGTGGACATCGGCGATGAGCCCGGCGAAAGCCGGGGACGGCCCCGCGGCAGTCGGTTCCGGGCGGTTCATTCGGTCATCGCCATCGGCTCGATGGCCGCCAGGCGCTTCTCGACCGAGTCGATGATGAAATCGGGGGTGGAGGCCCCGGCAGTCACGCCGACCACCGCATACCGGCGCATCTCCTCCTCGTCGATCTGCTCGGCGGTCTCGATGTGGTAGGTGGGCCGGTCGTGGTCCTCGGCGAGCTTGGCCAGTTTGCGGGTGTTTGCGGAGTGGTGGCCACCGATGACCACGATCGCCTCGGCTCCCTCCTGGACGAGCTTGCGGAGGTCGGTCTGCCGTTCCTTGGTGGCCCCGCAAATGGTGTCGTAGATCTCGGCCTCCGGATACCGTTCCCGGAGGATGCCGGAGAGGCGCTCGAACTCGTGGACGAACATCGTCGACTGCGAGACCATGGCCACGCCGCCCTCGAGCTCGGGAAGCCGGGCGATGTCCTCCTCGCTCTGGACGACATGGCCGCGCCCCCCAGCGTAGCCGAGGAGGCCGATGACCTCCGGGTGCTTGGGGTCGCCGAAAATGACGGTGTTCTTGCCCTTGCGGGCCCCCGCCTTGATGCGCCCGGCGATGACCCCGACATCGGGACAGGTGGCGTCCTTGAATTCCATGCCGAGACTCTTGAGGTACTTGCGCCGCTCCGGCGAGATACCGTGGGCGCGGACCACGAGGACGGAGTTCTCTTTTTCCTCGGCGGAGAGGTCGAGCTCGGCCTCGCTGGTGTAGTCGCCGACCTCGTGGATCCTCTCGCTCTCCAGCCGTTCCATCATCTGCGAGTTGTGGATCAGCGGGCCGTCGGTGAGGACCTTTTGTTTGCCTTCCTGCGAATAGGCCTCCGCAATCCGGATCGCCCGTTCCACACCCCAGCAAAACCCGGCGCTCTTTGCTCGTAGAACCTTCATGATTCATCCAGCCAAATCCCGCTTTCCGCTCGGGTCAACCAAGGCCGCCGGGCGGTTGGGCGTGGCCGCCGGGCTCCTCGGCCTGCTTTCCCTCCTCCTCGGGGCGGCCGGGGCGGAGCCGAGCGGGGAGCGAACGTTCGCGGTGGTGGTCCTCAATGGGGAGAACCTCTTCGACCTCGACGGGGTGGCTGACTTTGCCGATTACCGACAGGACAAGGCGCCGGGGGAGGGCGTCCCGTACTCGGCCGGTGCGCTTCTCGCGAAGCTGGACTTCCTCTCCGCCACGCTCGCTACCGTGAACGGGGGGCGCGGTCCGGAGATCATCCTCTTCCAGGAGCTGGAGCGGGATCGTACGCCGTCGAGCGGGGGGAACGACTGGGCGGCTTTCCACGAGCGTTACGGTGAGACCACGGTGCGGGCCATGCTGGAACCTCCGGTCGAGGAGGAGGTGCGGGGGTTGCCGGCGGTCGCCCTCCTCGCCAAGCACCTCCACGACGAGGGCCTGGGCCCGTATGAGGTGGCCCTGCCGCCCGCGGGCGGAGAGTCCGGCGAAGGCCCACCGCACGTCAACGCCACCTTCAGTACCTTTCCCATCGAGCGGGTGATGGCCCTGCCGCTGCGGCAGGCACGCGAACTGCTCGTGGTGGTGCACGCGGTGGAGGGCTACCGGTTGATCACCCTCAACAACCACTGGAAATCCGGAGCCTCCGATCCGGCCTCCGAACCGATCCGCCGGGACAACGCGCGGACGGTGCGGAACGCGGTCGACCTGTTGCTGGAGGCGGACCCGCAGGCGGAGATCCTCGTGGGGGGCGACTTGAACTCCTACTACAACCAGGGCGAGATCCTCCCGCCCGGCGAGCCCGCCGGCCTCACGGACCTGCTCGGCTCGCAGGGAAACGAGCGGGCAACGGCCGCGGGGAAACGGGCTCTCTACAATCTGTGGTACGAACTTCCACCGCCGGAGCGGTACTCCGAGGTCTGGCGGGGGGTGCGCAGTTCGCTGATGCACCTGCTGCACACACCCGGTCTCTACGACGCCTCGGGGATCCGCTATGTCGACGGCTCCTTCCGCGTCCTTCGCCTGCCGGGAATCACCGCGGATCCCTGGGGACGGCCGCGGGAGTTCTCGTTCGGGGCGGGCGACGGCGCTCGCGGAGGCAGTGACCACTTCCCCCTGCTGGCTCGCTACGAGGTCGTCCCCCCGGGAGCATCCCCGCTCACGCTCGTAGATCCGGGCCGACCCCGGCCGGGCGAGGACCTCATCTATCCCTTTGACTATCGGCTCGACCGTCCAGGGGCGCCGCCGGTCGCCGACCTCGCCGACCTGCACGCCCGCCCGCGCGAGGAGTGGCCCGCTCAGATGGGTCGACCCTACCGGGTGGAGGGCACATGGGTTTCCGGTCGGCCCCTGCGGATCCGCGTCGACGGCCGGGTCTATCCGGTCTACGCCTTTCGCCGCGACCTGCGCGCATGGCTCGCGGGCCTCCGGCCGGGCACGCCGGTTTCCCTGGTCGGGGAGTGGAGTGCCTGGCGGGGGCGGTACCAGTTCCTCGTGCGGGACCCGAGCTGGATTCTCGTCCCGCGCCCGGACTGAGGAAAGAGCCACGGTGGGCCGCCTTTTCCCCTTGGTCCGGCAGGCCTCGGCGATTAGGAACGAGCGCGTGCCAAGGATGGAGTGGGTTCTGCGGGGCTTCCTGCTCGCGGCGATTGTCGCGGTGACGGTGTACCTGTTCGTCGCCGGGTGGCGCCGTTTCCAGGAGTTCCAGCAGTTCCGGGAGCGGGAGGTCCAGTTGGTGGAGCGCATCTCCGCCCAGCGGACTGAGTTCGCGCGGCAGCAGGAGTACCACCGCCGCCTGTTGAACGATCCGGCTTTCCTCGAGGCGGTCGTGCGGGACCGCTTGGGCTATGTGCGGGACGAGGAGCTGCTCTTCCGCTTCGAGGAATCGAGGGAGGAATAGGAGAGAGCGGGGACGGTCGCCGGAGGGCGGCGCCCCTTCCGTGTTTTCCTCTCGATCCACCGGCGCGGGCGAACCAGTTTGGGGCGCATGGACGTAGCAGACCTTCGCAGGGAGTTCGCCGAGGCTGGTCAGGAGCATGTCTTCCGGTTTTGGGAGGAACTGGATGGAGCGGGCCGCGAGCGCCTCCGCGGACAGCTCGAGGCGGTCGATCTCGACGAGCTCCGCTCGCTTGTGGAGACGCTCGTGCTTTCCGAGCCTTCCGCCGCGGAGGATCTCTCCGCGGTGGAGCCACCCACCTTCACGGCCCTGCCGGGCCACGGGGGCGACGAGCAGGGCTGGAGGGAGGCCCGGGCCGCCGGCGAGGAGGCCCTCCGCGCCGGGCGGGTGGCCGCCTTCACGGTGGCCGGGGGGCAGGGAACCCGTCTCGGCTTCGACGGTCCGAAGGGTACCTTTCCGCTGACTCCGGTTCGCCGGGCCTCGCTCTTCCAGGTCTTTGCCGAGAAAATCCTCTCGGCCCGCGAGACCTATGGTACCGAGCTCCCCTGGTGGATCATGACGAGCCCGGCCAACCATGCGGCCACGGTCGCTTTCTTCGAGGAGAACGGGTTCTTCGGCCTCGGATCCGGCGATGTGCACTTCTTTCCCCAGGGGATGCTCCCGGCGGTGGACCCGGACGGGAAGCTCCTCCTCGAATCCCCCTCCTCGCTGGCCCTCAGTCCGGACGGGCACGGGGGTTCCCTGCGGGCCCTCCTGCGGAGCGGGGCGACCGCCGCCATGGCGGAGCGGGGGATCGACACCATTTCCTACTTCCAGGTCGACAACCCGCTCGAGAACACGGTGGACCCGGCCTTCCTCGGTTTCCACCTCCTCGGGGGCTCGGAGATGTCCTCGAAGATGGTCGCGAAGACGGACCCCGAGGAAAAGGTCGGCATCTTCGTCCGCCAGGGGGACCACCTCCGTGTGCTGGAGTACAGCGACCTGCCCGAGGAGTGGATGCGGCTACGCGATCCGGACGGCAGCCTCCGCTTCCGCGCCGCGAACATCGCCATCCACGTGCTCGACCGCGCCTTCGTGGAACGCGTGGGAGCGAAGGGCGGTGATCTTCCGGTGCACCGCGCGGTCAAGAGGATCGGGGTGGTGGACGAGGAGGGGCGCACGGTAACCCCGGAGGAGCCGAATGGGATCAAGTTCGAGATGTTCGTGTTCGACGCGCTTCCGCGGGCGCGGAATCCGCTGCTTCTCGAGACTTCCCGCGCCGAGAACTTCAGCCCGGTCAAGAATGCCGAGGGCCGCGACTCCCCGCGGACGGCCCGCGAGGATCTCCTTCGCCAGTACACCCGCTGGTTGCGGGCGGCCGGGACGGGCGTCCCCCTCGGCGCGGAAGGTCTGCCCACGGTCAATTTCGAGATTTCCCCGCTCCGCGGCTTCAACGAGCACGCCTTCCTCGCCCGGCCCGCCAACCACCACCTCCCCTCCCCGGCGGAGGGCACGGTCTACGACGGCGAGTCCTGAGGCAGGAGTCGCTCGAGCGCCCGGGCGGAACTGAGCACTCCGGGGACCCCGGCGCCGGGGTGCACTCCGGCCCCCGCGAGGAAGAGGTTGGCCGGGCGGTCCGCTCGGTTGTGGAAACGGAAGTAGGCGGACTGGTGGAGGAGGGGAGCCAGCCCGAAGCCGGCCCCGCGGAAGGCGAGGAGCCGGTCCTCGAAATCGCGCGGGTCCACCGCGAAGCAGTGATCGAGTGAGCCCCGCAGCCCGGGGAGCACGGTTTCCTCGAGACGGTCGAGAATCCTCTCCCGCAGCCGCGGACCCTCCACCTCCCATTCGAGGGGGGTGCGCCCGAGGTTCGGCACGGGGCAGAGGCAGTAGAAGCTGTCGCCGCCCGCCGGCGCCATCTCCGGGTCGGTGGCCGAGGCCCGGTGCAAGTACAGGTGCAGCCGCTCCGAGATTCCCGTGCCCCGGCAGATCGTCCGCAGGGAGGACCGCTCGTCACGGTCGACGAGGATCGTGTGCTGGGCCACTTCGGGAAACTCCCGGCGCAAGCCGAAATAGACGATGTACAGGCCAAAGGAATGCTGCCCGCTCCGCGCCCGCAGCTTCTCCGCCAACGATCGCGAGGCATCCGGGAGGAGGTCGCGGTAGAGGTGGACGGGATCCCCGTTGTAGACGACCAGATCCGCGGGCCGGCGGCCGCCGTCCGCGGTGCGCACGGCCCGCACGCGGTCGTGGGCTCCGGTTTCCAGGCCGAGGACGGTCTCCCCGTAGCGGCACTCCGCCCGGCCCGTTCCCTCGAGCAGGTCCGCGAGGGACCGCACGAGCGCCCCCATCCCGCCCTGCGGGTACCAGACGCCGTAGCGTTGCTCCAGCTCGTGAATCATGAGGTAGATGCTGGAGACCCGGTGCGGATCCCCACCGAGCAGGAGCGCGGGCAGGCTGAAGGCGAGCCGCAACCGGGGATCCCGAAAATAGTCCCCGGTCGCGCGGTAGGCACTGCGGTAGGCGCCCAGCCGGAGGAGCTGGGGAACCTGCGCGGCCATGGTGGCCGCGCGGTCGAAGGGGCGGTCGGCCAGCTGGGTGAAACCGGCCTCGAAGAGCGCCCGGGCATGCTCCCGGAAGCGGGGGTAGCTTTCCCCGGGCCGGCCCTCGAAGCGCTCCCACTGCGGGGCAAGGGTCTCCGCGGGTCCGTAGTCGAAGGTGCCGCCCTCCGCGAAGAGGAAACGGTACCACGGCTCCACGGGCAGGAAGGACAGGAAGTCCTCGCGGTTCCTCCCGAGGAGCCCGAAGAGCTCGTCGACGAGAAAGGGTGCCGTCAGTACGGTCGGGCCCCCGTCGTGCACGAATCCGTTGACCTCCCGCTGCCAGGCCCGACCCCCGGGTTCGGCACCGCGCTCAAGGACGGTCACTTCATACCCGCGCGCGACGAGCCGGATCGCGCTGGCGAGGCCGGCAAGACCCGCCCCGACCACCACGGCCCGCCCGGTGGGCGAAGGGACCGTCGGGCTCGGGAACACGGAAGGGCGGGGCGATGCTTGGGTGTCCATGGAAGGAGGGGGGTCGGAGGAACGCGGACGCGGCCCGGACGGAATGGCGAGCCCGCAGCAACGCCTCCCCGCCGGGTGCGATTGACGCGACCGCCAGTGTCCTTTATTGGACAGTCATGTCAAGTATAGCCCTGCGAAAGGACGCTCCGGTCGCCTCGGCGGCCCGGGCAGGACGGCTCTGGCTGGCGACCTCGCGGATGCTTCTGCTCGGCCTGAGCCTGCTTTTCCTCCTCTTTGCGATCACCGGGATCCGGGTGGGGATGACCGTGCAGGCGGGCGTCTATCTCTTCGGGATGGTCGCCCTGAACCTGCCGCACGGAGGCTTCGAGCACTACCTGAACCTGCAGGCCCGCCGGACCCGGTTCACGTTTGGCTACCTCGCGGCCTTCCTGCTCCTGATCGGCCTTTTTGCCCTTTTCTTCTTGAGCTTTCCGGTGGGCGGGCTCGCGCTCGCCCTGGCCGTGGCCATGGCCAAGGGCGGTGGGGCCGATCTCAAGGTGATGGAGGCCTGCACCGGCGACGCCCACCTCCGCGGTCGCGGCTCCCGCCTGCTGGCCGGGGTGGCCCGCGGGGTGCCCATCATGCTCCTGCCGATTCTCTTCTTTCCGGGCGACTTCCGCTTCTACAGCGGCCTCATGGTCGACCTCTTCGCCCCGGGAGCCCTCGGACCGCTCGACGGGATCCTGCTCGCCGCTCGCCCCTGGCTCGGGGGGCTCGCCTTCGCCCTGATCGCCGCCCACCTGCTCCGCGGGGCGACCCGCGCCGGCCGGGGACCCG
>PR_CR_10_Liq_1_inCRDRAFT_1001352_pt1 | contig 13883 bp, 10 predicted proteins | sample PRCRCaboRojoPR_3_FD_10241 | JGI IMG/M metagenome (IMG submission 10241) | reverse complement strand
GGCGAGATTGGTACAGGACAGGGCCGTGCGCATCGGCCCCTGCTCGGCGGCCTCGGCGAGGCGGGCCAGGTAGGCGCTGCGTTCTGCCTCACTGCGCCGGCGGATGCGCTCGGTCACCGCCTGCAGCGTTGCCTGGGGATCGGCCATGCGCGTCTCCAATGGGTCGATGGGGTATTGGTAGCTTTCCTACGAACAGACTGCCAAGACCCGTGTATGACTTCAAATGCCCGGCCCGCTTCGATACGCTGGTCTGTAGTTTTACTACGCCCAATGCCCGATGGAGGCGATGTGGATTCACTCGAGCCCTTTGATCTTGTTCTGTTTGGCGCGACCGGCGATCTGTCCATGCGTAAGCTGCTGCCCGCGCTCTATCGCCGCCACTGCGCCGGACAACTGCCGGACGACGGCCGGATCATCGCCACCGCCCGCCGCGAGATGGATACCCAGGGCTTTCTCGAACAGGTCTATCAGGCGCTTGCCGAACGACTTGATGCCGCCGAGCTGGAGGACGCCCACTGGCAGGGCTTTGTCGAGCGGGTGCAATTTCTCCAGGCCGATGCCGAGGATGCGCATAGCTTCGAGGCGCTGCGCGCGGCGCTGACCGGCCGGGAGCGTTGCTGCCGGGTGTTCTACCTGGCGGTCGCGCCCGGCCACTTTGTCAACATCTGCGAGCATCTCAACGCCCAGGGGCTTGTCACGCCCGCCTCGCGGGTCGTGCTCGAAAAGCCCCTGGGACACGACCTGGCGTCGGCCAGGGCCATCAGCGAGCGTATCGGTGCCATCTTCCCCGAAGACTCGATCTACCGGATCGACCACTACCTGGGCAAGGAGACGGTCCAGAACCTCATCGCGCTGCGGTTTGGCAATATGCTCTTCGAACCGCTCTGGCGCCGCGACTGGGTCCGTGACGTGCAGATCAGCGTCAGCGAGCAGGTCGGCGTGGATGGCCGTGCCGGGTTCTATGACCGCACCGGGGCGCTGCGCGACATGGTGCAGAACCATTTGTTGCAGCTGCTTTGCATTATCGCCATGGAACCGCCCACCAGCATTGCCGCCGATGCGGTTCGGGATGAAAAACTCAAAGTATTACGAGCCCTTACCCCGCTTTCTGGAAAAGACGCATTAAAAAATACCGTGCGCGGCCAATACCGGGCGGGCGCCATCGCCGGCCAACCCGTGGCGGGCTATCTGGACGAGCCCGAGGTGGCCGGGGACAGCCACACCGAGACGTTTGTCGCTATCCGCGCCGAGCTGGCCAATTGGCGATGGGCGGGTGTGCCCTTTTATCTGCGAACCGGCAAGCGGCTGCAGGAGCGTGCCGCCGAAATCGTCGTTAATTTCCGCGATGTCCCGCATTCGATCTTCGATGTGACCTACGGGGCGGGACGCCCCAACCGGCTGGTCATCAAACTCCAACCCGATGAGGGCGTGCGATTGCACATGATGGCCAAATCGCCGGGAGACCGGATGCACCTTCGGCCGGTATCGCTCAACCTGGACTTTGCCGAGGCCTTCCAGCAACGCCAGGCCGACGCCTATGAGCGGCTGCTCATGGATGTCCTGCGGGGGCGGCTGACCCTTTTCATGCGCCGCGATGAGCTCTACGCCGCCTGGCAGTGGATCGAACCGATCCTCGCCGCCTGGCAGGAGGCGGGGGATCCGCCCAAGCCCTACACCGCCGGCACCTGGGGACCGGCCGCCTCCAGCGCGCTGCTTGGCCGCGAAGAATCCAGCTGGCATGAGGAGAGCTGATGGGTGCCGCTGATGTGCTGGAAAGCGCCCAGCGCTTCGCCGATCCGGGTCAGGCCGCCGGCGCGCTCGCCCAGCGGGTCGGCGAAGTCATCCGCTATGCGGTCAGGGCCCGCGGCCGCGCCAGTCTGCTGGTGCCCGGCGGCCGCACCCCTGTNCCCCTGTTCGAGGCACTGAGCGGCATTGATCTGCCCTGGGAATCGGTCTACGTCAGCCTGACCGACGAACGCCGNGTGCCACCGGCGGATCCNGCCAGTAACGCCCGACTNGTCGATGAGCACTTGTTAAAGGACCACGCGGTGGACGCGCATTTCTATCCGCTGCATCGCGAGGGCATCGATGCCCGGGCCGACGAGGCCGCCTGCGGGGCCGCCCTGAGCATGCTGCCCCGGCCCTTTGATGCGGTGATCCTGGGCATGGGCTCGGATGGCCATACCGCATCGCTTTTTCCCGATGACCCCTCACTGGCCCGGGGACTGGACCCGGAAACCGAAGCGCATTGTGTGGCCACCCGAGCCCCGGATGCCCCTTATGACCGGCTGAGCCTGACCCTGCATACGCTGACGAGCAGCCGCTGGATCGCCCTTCATATCAGCGGTCAGGAGAAATGGCAGACGCTGCAAAGTGCGATCCGAGCCGGCGACCCGCAGCGCTTCCCGGTCCTCGCGGTCCTGTCACAGAAAAAGGTACCGACCCATGTCTACTGGTCGGCCTGAGCAAAGCGCCTGGCTGCTGGCCGATGTGGGCGGGACCAACGCCCGGGTGGGGCTGTACCACCCGGGCCAGGGCGCGCCGCGCCTGCTGTTCGCCCGTCCGACCAGTGACTTTGATGACCTGGCCGGATTGCTTCGGGCGGCGATTCAGACCTCTCCGCAAGCCCATGTCCGGCACGCGGCCTGCGCCATCGCAAGCCCGGTGGAAGCGGATGACATCGCACTGACCAATGCCGGGTGGCGGTTTTCGATCGAACAAACCCGCCGTCGCTGCGAACTGGATACCCTCGAGATCATCAATGACTGGGCCGCACAGGGCTGGGCCATCACCCGGCTCGGGCCCACGGAACTGGCACAACGATCGGACGGTGTGCCCGCACCAATGACGCCAAAGCTCGCACTGGGCCCGGGGACCGGGCTCGGCAGCGCACTGGTCGTCCCCGCTGATGCGCGTTGGCAGGTTTTTGCCACCGAAGGCGGACACATCAGCTTTGGCCCGCAGACGCCGCGCGAGGCCGCGGTCGTCACCCACATCAATCAGCGATTCGGCCACTGCAGCGCCGAGCGGATGGCCTCGGGCAAGGGGCTTGAGACCATCGATGCGGCAACCGCCGCCATTGACGAGCGGGACGGCCAGCCGCGGGATGCCTATGCCATCGTTGCCGACGCAAAGGCCGACGAGCCCGCTGCCCGCGAGACGCTGACGCTTTTCACCCAGGCGCTCGCCAGTGCGGCGGGTGATCTGGCGCTCGCCACCGGTGCGCGTGGCGGGGTCTACATCGGCGGTGGACTGATCCCTGCGCTGGGTGCGCTTTTCGACTGGCAGGCTTTCCACCAGCGATTCATCGCCAAGGGCCGTTTCGGCGACTACCTCAATGCCATTCCGGTGTTCAGCATCGAGGCCAGCCAGCCAGCGCTCGCCGGCCTGGCCGCCTATGTGGAACAGCGCTCATGAACCTGCACTCCAGACAAGGCACCCCTAGCACAACGCCCTTGCTGGCCCAGATACGGGCCCGGATGCCCGAGCTCTCCCCCGCCGAACGCAAAGTGGCCGATCATGTGCTGAAAGCACCCCACGCCATCGCCGACCAACCCATCGCCCGGCTTGCCGCGCTCGCGGATGTCAGCGAGCCCACCGTGGTGCGCTTTTGTAAACGCCTGGGTTATGCCGGGATCCACGGCTTCAAGATGGCGCTGACCCGCAGTCTTGCCGCCGAGCTGCCGCCCAGTCCGGTGGGGGTCAACAGCAACGAGCCGCTTGAGGAGACCGCCGCCAAGGTCATCGACCGGCAGATCGCCACTCTCATTCACACCCGCAACCAGCTCTCGCACCCGCGGCTCGAGCAGGCCATCGAGTGCCTGGCCTCAGCCGGCCGCATCGAACTCTACGGCCATGGTGCCTCGGGGCTGGTGGCCCAGGATGCCCAGCACAAGTTCTTCAGGCTCGGCATGCCGGTGGCCGCTTATACCGATGCCCACAACCATGCGATCTCGGCGACCATCGCGCCGCCGGATACCGTGATCATTGCCATATCCCATACCGGCCGCAGCCGGGATTTGCTCGACAGCCTCGAGGTCGCGAGGGCCCGGTCGGTGGTTGTCATCGGCATCACCGGACCGGGCACCCCCCTCGCCCGCCTGGCCGATATCAGCCTGCACGCGGATGTCGATGAAAATACCGACATCTACACGCCCATGCTCTCGCGCCTGGCGCACCTCGCCCTACTGGATGTGCTTGCGGTTGGCGTGGCACTGCGATCGGGTGCAGAGGGCCGCGAGCGGCTGGCCCGGATCAAGCACACGCTCAATCAGCGTCGGGATTTGCCCGACCCCCCGGAGACCCGGTGACCCAGGCTTTGGGGTAGTGGCTCTCGATCATCTTGCCGTGACCGACCCGAGCGACCCCCACGCCATAGCCCTGGTGGGTGAGCACGACAAAACCGCGTGACACCGGGCCACCGCGTGGCTCGGTGTGCTCGGGCGCGATCGGCCGGCGTTGGCGGTAGGCATCGAGCCCCGCCCCGGTCAACTCGAGGACGTTCTGCCCCATCTCGGGGGCAAGCCATAGCGCTGCACCGGTCGTGGGTTTAACCGGTCGTACCTGAAGCCCGATCGCGGCGAGCCCGAAGGCATCCACCCGCGGCGCGGATGGCCATGGCTGGTCGGCGATCCGGTAGTGCAGATACCGCCCGCCATCGGGCCCGGTGGTCAACCCCTGTAAAGCCCGGGGATTGACTGCAAAGCGCTGCTGCAGTGCTCGTGTAGCCGGATGATCAGGCCACGCGGCCGATCCGATGGACGCTCCCCCGGGGGCCTGGCCCACCCGAGCCGGCCCCGTTCGGCTCAACACCGCCACATAAAAGCCACCGACATCCGCATCGCCCGGCCACACCCGACAGGTCCCGGCAAGCCGCGGGTCAAAATGCCGTCCCTGCCACTCGGTCACACCCGGGGAACTCGGCAATGCCGGCTCACTGGCGGGTTCGACGGTCAGCGCCCCGCCCCAGTCACCGAGCACCGCATCGACCACGGCTTCATTTTCTTCCGGGGCGAGCGTGCAGGTGGCATAGACGATCCGTCCGCCCGGTCGGACAAGCCCGACGGCATGATGCAACAGCCGTCGCTGGCGCTGGGCTAGTCGATCCCGTTCGACATCGTCGATTACCCGGCCCCCATCCCGCTGATGGATCCGATACTTCCGCCAGGTGCCCTCGCCACTGCAGGGGGCATCGACGAGCACCCGGTCGAAGGGGCCGGTATTGGCTGCCAATGACTCGCCGGCGCCGCGGATGGTCAACACGTTGCGAAGCCCCAGACGTCGGATGAGCTGACGGATGGCCGGCAGACGGCCGGATTGCAGTTCATTGGCCACCACCAGGCCGTGATTCTCCATGGCCAGGGCCATCTGCGCGGTTTTATTGCCCGGCGCCGCGCATAGATCCAGCACCCGTTCGCCAGGCCGGGGATCGAGCAGCTTGACCGGTAGACGGGCGGATTCCTCCTGGATCTGGAAAAGCCCGGCAAAGTAGCCCCAGTGATGGGCCGGACTGGCATCGGGGGCAAGCCGCAGCAGGGTGTCATCCCAGGGGCTGCGTGCGCTTGCGATGCCCGCATCATCCAGCAGTCGCTGCAGCGTCTCGGGTGCCAGGCGCTCGGGATGGGCCCAGAGGGTTACTGGCTGGGGTCGGCTGATGGCATCACGGAACGCTGGCCAGTCAGGGCAGATGGACTGATACCGGGCCAGCCCCGCTGCAATCGCCTCACCCATGGGGAAGCGTTAACCTGCGGTGGCCTGCGACTCGGCACCGGCCAGCCAGCCGCGTATCCAGCGGCGGACGGGCTCGTGGTGATTGGATGACGGCAACCGGGCAATCGCCGCTTCGACCGCCTCATCCCCGGCCTTGAGCCGGACCCGGTCCATGAGCGCGTGAAAAAACGCCTCATCAAACTCCGGATGACCCTGAATAGTCAGCGTCGTCCCCCGTTTGGCCGCGTACCAGGGGCATTGTGGGCTGGTCGCCAGTCGCTCGAACCCTGGCGCCGAGTCCACCACTTGGTCCTGGTGCACCGCCAGCAGCGATAACGGTTGACCGGCATCCAGACCCGCCCACGCGGTCTCTGTGTGAACCGGATAGACGCCCAGATGCCAGCCATGGGGTGACGGTGCCGTCCGCCCCCCGAGCGCCGAGTGGATCAGCTGGTGCCCAAAGCAAACGCCCACCAGCGGCAAGCCCTGCGCATCGATCTCCCGAACCAGCCCCTCGAGCTCGACGATCCAGTCCAGACGCTCATGAACACTGGCACGGCTGCCGGTCACCAACCATGCATCGGCGGCATCGGGACCATCGGGCCACTCCTTGTCATGCACCCGATAACCTTGGGTTTCGAATGCAACAGTGTCACCGGCGAGCAGCTCGTCAAAAAGCGAGAGATACGAGGGCCAGCGTGTGAGTAACTCTTCGTGGAGGTCATCACACAAGAGCACTCCAACCGTGAGCGATGGGCGTGATTGCATCATGCAGCAAGCATGCCATCGACCCGTCGCCGGATGCGACCCCGGCGCATGATCATCCGCCCGCCAACAGCCCGATCGCGGCAAGCCAGGCATAGTGAAGGGGGAAGATCAGCAATACGCTCAGCCCGGCGAAAATCAGCGTAAAGCGCGTCAACGCCCCCCAGGGCACCTGCCCCAGCTGCGCGCCCACTAGAATGGGGGGTGCTTGATACGGCAGCAGGTAGGTGGAATACGAGGCCGCCAGAATGGTCAGCACGGACTGCAGTGGCCACCCGGTGGCCTGCGCCAGCGTCTCTCCCAGCGGTACGCCGATGGCGGGGACCCCCGGCATGGCCGTGAGGACTGCCAACGCCACGCCCCCGAGACTGACCACAGCGTAGTTCTGTGCATCCGCACCGGCCTCGAAGGGCAGATGCGGCAGCATCTGCACAAAGGCCGCTTCACCAATGCCCGAGTGGGCGAGCACGGCCCCCAGCCCAAGCACCCCGGCGACCAGCAGCAGCGGGCCAATATCGAGCGCGGCGAATGGACGCTGCGGCACCAGGCGCTGGGGCTGCAGCAGACAGACAATCGCGGCAGCCAGCGCGATCCACGCCGGGCCTACGCCATGCAAGAAGTCGGTCACCCACAACGCCAGGGCGGCAAAAAGCACAAAGCCCATGGCCCGCTGCTGATGATCCATCGCCGCCGGCGGCTCGCCACGTTCGCGGCTGGCAGGCAGCGCATCGGGAAAAAGCCGGACGATCAGCGCCACCAATAGCAGCGAGCGCACCACACCAAGCACCGGAAAATGCCACCAAAGATATTCCAGATAGCCAATCTCGATACCGTGGATGGACTGCATCGCGCCGGACCAGACAACATTGGGCGTGTTCGACGGCAGGATCGCAAACGAGCCCACGTGGGTACCAAACACCGCGGCAAGCACCAGCGCGATCCGGCCATTGGACTCGGCGGCAAACCCGAGCCGGTCGGCGACCGCCACGGCGATGGGCACGAGCAGCACCATCCGCCCCATTGCCCCGGGCATCAGAAAGGCGAACGCCAGCCCCGTCAGCGCCGTCGCGGCAATCACCAGCCCATAGCGCGACGGCAACCGGGCAAGCAACAAGGCGGCGATATGCGCACCCAGGCCAGTGTGGCGGATCCCCATGCCGATGATCAGCCCGCCAAAGATGATCCAGAACGCGGTGGATGAAAAACCCGCGAAGACGACTGCCGGCGGGGCCACCGCCAGCAGCATCGCGGCGAAGAAAAACAGCAGCGAGGTCACCGCCTCGGGGATCAGCCCGGTGGCATAGAGGGCGATCGTCGCCAGAGCAATCGCCGTGGTTGCACCCGTGCCCGCTGGCAGCCATGCCGGTGGGAAGAAGCCAAGAACCGCCGCACCCGATAGCGCGACGATCGCCACCGCGTGCGAGAGCGCCGGAGTTTTGAACATCGAAACGCTTGTCTAATCCGCCAACTCGATGAGTGCGGGATCATACGCGGCTGCCACCGGTCGGGACAGTCATTGTCGCCGTCACCGCCCGAACCCGATAGACTCCGCACACCCGTAGCAATCACCGGCAAGCATGCAGGCTGTAATCAATCTGGCGCTGCCATTCTTTGCGCTTATCTTTACCGGTTATCTGGCCGCCCGCAGCCGGATTCTCAACGAGACTACGGTCTCGGGGCTCAATGGATTCGTCTTCTACTTTGCCCTGCCCGCCTTGCTGCTGGTGAAAACCTATGCCGCGCCGGCGGCCACCGGCCAGGTGGTGGATCTGCTCATCGCCTACTACCTGCCTGGCCTGGTGCTTTTTTTCGCCACCGTCTGGGTAGGCCAGCGACTGCTGAAACTCCGCATGGCCGATGCCTCGATCCAGGGCCTGGGAGCGGTTTTCTCGAACGTGGGCTTTATCGGCCTGCCGCTGATCATCCTGCTCTATGGCAGCGAGGCGGCATTGCCCGCGGTGCTGATCGTCATGGGCGATACCATCGTCATGCTGGGACTGGCGACCGCGCTGGTCGAAGCCGATCTGGGAACGGGGCGCGGCCTTCTGCCACTACTGCGTCGTACCGGCGGCGGCATCGTCCGCAACCCGATTGTCATGGCCGGAGTGGTCGGGCTTGGTCTTAACCTGATGAGCGTGCCGGTGGCCGAACCCATCCAGCGCTATGGGGGGCTGCTCGCCGACGCGGCCGGGCCCTGCGCGTTGTTTGCCCTGGGGGCCACCCTGGCTGGCCGACCCATGAAAGAAGGCGCCGGTGAAACCGCCTATGTGGTCGCGCTCAAACTCTTCGTCCACCCGGCGTTGGTGGCGATGATGGTGTTCTGGGTGGTGGATCTACCACCGGTCTGGGCAGCGGTGGCGCTTTTGCAAGCCTCGCTGCCCATTGCCGCCAATGTCTATGTGCTTGCCAAGCGCTATGAGCAGCGCCCGGCACAGGTCTCATCGGCCATTTTCTTCTCCACCGCTGCCGGCGTGCTGACCATCTCCTGGCTGATCAGCCGGATCTACGGAGGCTAACGGACGCTACCCGGCGACGGGTCAGGTGAAATGCATCGGCACCAGCAACCGGTACCCACGGTGACGAACGGCGCCAATGGTCTGACCGGTCAGACCGGCCGATTTGAGCTTGCGACGTAGTCGACTGATCCGGACCTCGAGGGCGTTGAGGTTCTCCCCTTCGGGTTCCATATCGAGAATCTCCATGAGCTCCCATCGCTCCAGGCCGGCATTGCCGGCCAGGTTGAGATGATGCAAAACCTTTACCTCTGCCGCGGATAAATCCACCGCATTATCGCCAAACCGGACCTGGCTGCAGTGCCGGTCGACCAGGCAATGGCGACCACGATCCATCCGATTGAGGTATCGGGTTTCGAGCCGCCGGAGTGCCGCCAGCAGCACATCCGGATCCACCGGCTTGGCAAGATAGATATCCGCGCCGACCCCGTAGCCATGTGTCATATCACTGGTGCGGTCTCGCGCCGAGACGATGATGATACCGGCGTCGACCGAGAATCGGCGCAGCCGCTCGATGAGCTCAAACCCGCTGACAAGCGGCAGGTTCAGATCAACGATGTAGATATCGGGTATCCGGTCCGACTCGAACAACTCATCGGCGATCGCCGCTTCGACCACGGTATAACCCTCGGCGCGCAGAAAGCGCACCGTGTAATCGCGCAACTCGTCGTGATCCTCGACAACCGCGACACAGGTCATTGGTCCACCGTCTTTTCAGCCTCGCTTGTGCATGGAAATCGTATCTCTAGCACAACCTGACCGTGGACTGACTGCATCTCGACGCCCAGGCCAAGTCGATCGGCCAGCTGTTTGACGATATATAGCCCCAATCCGGTGCCCGAGCGATTGCTGCTGTGCACGCCGCGGTAGTATTTGTCAAAAACACGTTTGAAGTCCGTCTCGTGGCCGGCGTCCACGGTGTTGCGGATCATCAGGGCCACGTGTTGTCGATCCGCCACCACCGAGGCGGTGATGGCGGTACCGGTCTGGCGGTAGTTAGCGGCATTCTCCAGCACATTCGAGACCACGATGTAGAGCATGTCCGCGTCGGTCTCAACCACGCAGTCGTCGCCGCTGATGTTGATTGGTATGTCCCGCTCCGCTGCGACCTCCTTGACCCAGGGTTTGAGTCGCACGGGCGATGACTTTGCCGAGAGGTCGCCGTGCTCGATCTCCTCGACCCGGTCCACCTGCCTGAGCGTGTGACTGATTGCATTAATACAGCGGCCAATCAGATCTCCATCGAGTTCGTTCATCCGGTGCGCCATGCGCAGCGATGCAAGCGGCGTTCTGATCTCGTGCGAGAGCATCTCGAGCAACTGTCCCGTTTCCTGGCGCTTGCGCTGCTCCTCGCGTGACCTCAGCCTCAGCGCTCTGGCCCTTGCCGCTAGTCGATCGCGCTGGCGAACAAGGCGCTGCTGACGCCGGAACAGCACGTAGGTGATAAAGCCGCCCGGCACGATGGCACTGACGAGAAAGAGCAGCTCCAGCCACGCCGCATAGGACGCGCTGGCGAGCGCTCCACTGACAAGCGTCAGTGCAAACGGCACCCATTGCAGTCCAAAGTAGATCAATGCGGACTGCGGCGTGATGCCATGTATCGAGGCACGCCGGCGTGGCGCCGTCCACAGCAAGACCATGGCAAGGCCGAGGATGAGCAAAACCGAGAGGTTATTGAGCTGCAGCGCGGTACTGATGTCGCCCAGGAAAAAGGCCGCGAATTTGGCGACGGCAAAAAAGATGACCAGCATCAGCAGGATGCGCGCTGGCTTTGACCTGGCGGTCTCACGAAGCACGACAAAGTCAAAGAGCTGCGCCACGGTGATGTAGACAAGCGCTGTGGTGTTGTGCCACGCATCCTGGATCAGCCATCCCTCGCCGGTCATCATCGACCGCGCCAGTCCGGTGTGCACCACCAGCGTGACCAGATAGATACTCATCCTCAGGATGAAAAGCCGGATGAGCAGCGTCGGCGCCGTCGCCAGCGCGGTCAGTCCCCAGAGCAGATAGACGATGGTTGCTGCAAGGGCCGTTGCGACGGCGCCGTAGAAAAGCGCCACATCAACACCCAGGCTTGACTGTGCACGGACATCGACCCTGGGCTGCAGCAGATTGTTGGACTGCAGCCTGATCAACATACCCCGGGTGATCAGTTCATCGGATAGCGGCAGGCTGTATGCATTGGGGATGATCGAGTGCGTCAACTCAGTGGTATCCCCGTAGACGGCAAGCGGTTCCCGCGGCCCACTAAGGGGATAGACCTCAACCCGGTCGATGTAGATGGGACGAATGACAAGCCACGGCCGCTCGAAGGTCATCTCCTGATCAAAACGGATTCGCAACCAGACCGGTGCATCCCGAAAGCCGAGCGACTGGCCGGTTTTGAAGCGTTGCCAGGATGCGTCTTTGGTGGGCCGATCGCGCGGGTCATCGCCAACAATGTAATCGATGTGGGGGACCGCGCCCGCCGTATCCGCAATGGCCGATGCCGACCCACTCCCGATCACGGCCGCCCCGGTCAGCAGGAGCAACCAGAAGACCATGCTCTGCCTGGCAGCGATCTCGACTACTCCCCATCGTCGAGGTTGAGTGCAAGATCCCCATAAGGACATTCCTCAGGCTCGGCATCCGCGCTACACAACGATGGCGCGGTATCCTGACGCCAGGGCATGCCATCGATCGCCAGTAAACGCCCGGAGAGATCGGCCTGCCGATGGAAAGGACTCTGCGCTCGACCGGCCACGGACAGGGCACGCTGTATCTGCGGATCGGCCTGCGCGAGATTCTGTGGCGGCGGCTGGACGATCAGATCACCCGCTTCATAACGGATTGCGTAGTTCTTGGCATCGAACCCTGTGGCTTTGGTCACACCCAGCACCCGGATTTCGTCACTGTAGCGGCCCGCCGGCGTTGTCTCATCGCCCGCTTTACCCGTTTGTGAATGCAACTCGACCGCCTCGATACGCTCACCGTTTGCAAGTCCCATCCCCCCGAGGGCGAACGCGGTGGCATCCAACGACGATGTCTGCCCATGGACACGGGCCTGTTCACGGGCCTGGATGACAAGCGGCCTTGGCGTGATTTCAAGCTGGGCCGGGCTGAACGACAGCCGATAGTTACTGCCACCCGCCCCGTCAAGCACCCTTAACGTGCCAAGGGTCAGCGTGTAGCGGCCAACCGCCTCGCCGTCGGCCCGCTGAATCTCGCCGGCGAAGCGGTCGTCGCTGACAAGCGCCGGGGCATTCTCGTAGCTAAACGCTGGATCCGCCGCGCCGTAGACCTTCTCCGCCGCGGCGGCGGTGATGTCGATCGGCCGCGGTGTGATTTGCCCGTCGTTGGCGATGGCCAACTGGACGTTGTAGTTCTGGCCGCCGTTACCATCCACAACCGAATAGCCCTCCACCTCGAGTCCCTTGTCCGCCCCCGCGTTGGCATCCGTGAAGGCCTGTAGCGCCTCGCCAAGCTGGTCACGACCAACCAGGCCTTCGGCAACCGGCCGTTCGTCCGACACTCGGGTGCCATCATAAACCTTGCTGTCCGCGGTTGGCCTGATGGTCAGCGGCCGTGGGTTGATACGCCCGACCTCCCCCTCGGCGATGATTGGCAGACTGTAGTTGTCCAGGTTGGTATCCCCGACGGGCTGATAATCCTGTCGTTCGAGCTCGACGACCACCGATTTGCCAACTCCGGCATGACGGCTTTCATAGGTGCCGGCGCTTTTAACCACCCGCGCGTCGTCGTCGCCGATCCAACCGCTTAACCGAAAGTTCTCCGGCGACAATGTCGCCTGTGCATTGCCGTCATAGGTTTTCTCGACTACGCCATCGAGGCTGACCTCCAGGCGCCGAAGATCTGCTGGATCAATCGTCAGACGACCCGGGATATAGGTGATGGTGTAATTCGAGCTGGTAAGCCCCGCCGGCTCGATTGTGTAGACGCCGGCGTCCACGGCGCCCTGGCTCGATCCACGATACTCAAGCGCCCCACCCAGATCCGCCAGTCCTTCGTTGTTGGCAAAGCCGGTACTGACAATACCGTTACCACCCCGGTAGGCGCTCCCATCGTACTGCTGCCGGTCACTGTTGGCGCGGATTTGCAGATCGCGTGGTGTGACCTCAAGGGCACCGGCGACGTAGGTGACGTCGTAGTTGGCAACATCGAACCCGGCACTGCCAAGCGCCTCGTCCGCGATCAATTCAGCGCCATATGTGCCCACCGCGGCAGTCGGATCCGCTGCGATTGCGTTGGCCGAGGACACAAGCACGCTATCCACTTGCTCAGCGCCAGCCATTGAGCCCGCGTCCAGTCGAACGACCTCGTTTGCCGGTTGCCGGCCCAGCGGCAGTGCGTCGCCATAGACGCGGGTCTTGTCCTTGACTGCCAGTGTGATCGGGCGTGGTTTGACGCTCACCGTCGATTTTTCGGTTGTAAGAGGCTGATAGTTGCCCGGCTGGGCGCCATTCCGCCCGGCCCCAAGGGCGAGACCGGCAACGGATTGGAGCGGGACATCGGTCTGGACACCTGCCTGGGAGAGATTGGTCGGCCCACCGGCGCCAGTGACCGAGAAAGACTCGTCACCGACCCCTTCAGCCACCAGGCCGGATCCGGGCACTGCCGTGTCGCCGTCGTAGATCTTCTCGCCGACCAGCCGTAGGGGCGCAGGCGATATATCGCCGGTCAGCATGGTGGGCTGAATCAGGCGATAGTTGTCTTTGTCAGCACCCGAGAGCGCGAATCCCGAGGCAGTCACAGGGATATCCACGCCAACATCCGCCTGGGCGAAAACGCCACTTGCCGCCGCATCGCTTACAACGACCTGATCACCGCTCAACTGACCGGCGCCAAGCTCGCCACCGGAGACCTGGGCGGTCGTCCCGGCGTCGTAGCGCCGATCCT
>PR_CR_10_Liq_1_inCRDRAFT_1001351_pt1 | contig 13884 bp, 10 predicted proteins | sample PRCRCaboRojoPR_3_FD_10241 | JGI IMG/M metagenome (IMG submission 10241) | reverse complement strand
GCCGGCAGCAATCAGTTTATTCTTTTGCTCTCAGGAGCGGTGGCTGCATTAGTAGGCGTGTTAAACGGCACTAGCTGGGATACCATTGTAAACGGTATTGGCAAATCTGTAAAAAGCACCACCAATGCCTTGGTAATATTACTGTTAATTGGCTCGCTAGCTGGGGCCTGGATGATTAGCGGCATTGTACCGGCCATGATTTATTACGGGCTGCAAGTTTTAAATCCCAAAATATTTCTGGTAGCCACAGCCCTTATTTGCGCGCTGGTGTCTTTAGCCACGGGTAGCAGTTGGAGCACCACGGCCACGGTAGGAATTGCCCTCATTGGGATTGGAAAAGCCCTGGGCTTAAATGAGGCTTTTGTAGCAGGCAGTGTAATTTCAGGCGCTTATTTTGGCGATAAAATCTCTCCGCTTTCAGATACCACCAACCTGGCCCCCGCCATGGCCGGCACCGATCTTTTTACGCATATCCGCTACATGCTGTACACCACCGTTCCCTCCTTTGCGCTCGCCCTGCTTATATTCGGGCTGATGGGTCTCAACGTCAAAGATTCAGTGGCCGTTAATCAAGTAGAGCCTATTTTAACCGAATTAGAAGGACTCTTTAACCTCACCCCCTGGCTGTTTTTGGTTCCCGCATTAGTGATAGCACTCATAGTGAAGAAAATGCCCGCTTTACCTGCTATTTTGGTAGGTACCCTTGCGGGAATTGTCTTTGCCGTAATCTTCCAGCAAGATTTGCTTAGCCAATTAACAGAGGGGCCGCTGAACCTAAAAAGTACCTACAAACTTCTAATGGAGTCTCTTACGGTGGATGTTAGCTACCCTGCGGAGCATCCCATTTTAAGCGAGTTGTTGTCCAGCTCGGGCATGGCCGGAATGTTGGGGACAGTTTGGCTGATTCTTTCGGCTATGGTGTTTGGTGGCACCATGGAAGCCTGCGGGTTTTTACGAGCCCTTTCGCAAGCGCTTTTAAAACTAGCCAAGGGCACAGCCTCTCTGGTAGCTACTACCGCTGGTACCTGCGTAGCTTTGAACGTAACCGCCAGCGACCAATATCTGGCCATTGTAGTACCGGGCCGCATGTATGCTGATGCGTATCGCAAACGAGGTTTAGCGCCTGAAAACCTAAGCCGTACCTTGGAAGATAGCGGCACCGTTACCTCCGTGTTAGTGCCTTACAATACTTGCGGTGCTTACCAAAGCACCGTGCTAGGGGTTGATACCTTGGCCTATTTGCCCTACACCTTTTTCAATTACTTCAGTCCGGTAATAACCATACTGTACGCGGCTTTGGGCGTGAAAATCAGGAAACTGGTGAAGCCGGGAAAGGATTCTAAAACCTAAGGGGTTAAAATCTAAAGGCTAACTGCGCGAGCTCAAAGACAAGAGCCTACTGCTTTTTTTGTTTAGCATCGTAGGCTTTTTTACCTCCATACAAAGCACCCGCTCCAATTAAGAGTTCCAAGAACCCAAATGGTGTAGGAGCATTACCTCCTCCTGGGGTGGGTGGACTTGGCTGGGCGCTTAAAGAAAAAGCCAACGTCATTGAAAAAAATAGGGTTATCGCTGTAAGTCTCATTTTGTGAGGTCGTAAAAATTTTGGTTCAAAAATACAAGATTTTAGACTCTAAACAAATACTCTGAAAATTAAATAATTATTTGTTTTATGATCATACCTGGTCTCAACACCAGGATTTAAATCAACCACCCAGCATAATCAAAATTTATCTAAGGACTAGAATCAAGAATCTACTACCCTGGCCTACCTCACCTACGCCTTTTTCAATTACTTCAGCCCGGTAATAACCATACTGTGCACGGCTTTGGGCGTAAAAATCAAGAAACTGGTGAAACTGGAGAAAGCGGTTAAAACTGATAATTAAAGGTTTGGAGCTCCCAGCTGAACAACTCCTCTAGCAACTTCCGTTCTTCTGAACCCAACAGATCGCGGTAGTGGGCCTTTTTGGGTCTTATCCCTCCTTTGGTTTGTTTGGGGGGCATGGCCAAAGGTTCGGGTAATTCTAATCGCTCGGTTAAATCGGCTAAGGCAGAAGAAAGTTCCTCATACTTGTACACCTTATCAACGGCCGTTTCTCCATTAATCTGATACAACTGCCTACCTCTAATCTCCTGGGCTTTACCGTCTTTAATAAACTCCAGGGGAGAACCATATTTCTCCGGGCCTTTGCACCAAAAATACCAAGAAACAAACTTGTCAAACGGATTACGTTCAAAGCAGAACTTGAAATAATTATCCCATGTGCTGGTTGCAATTTTTGGCTGTAACTCTTTGGCCGAGATGTGATTGTAAAAGCCTTGTTTCTTAAGTGCTTCACGCTTTTGTTTGCTCAAAGGCTTGAACAAGGGTGTGTAGGGTTTCCCCGATGGTTTTAGACGGTAATTACGGGCACTGGTAAAACCTAAACTTTTACGGTAGCGCTCATCTTTTTTTGATACCGGAGTGATAATATCCTCTTTCCCACAAAACTTTGATAGTCCTATTTCAAAACTGGTGCCGGCCGTTTTCTCGGTTTTTATAAAAAGAAATTGGTGCTTGTGCGATAAAATCATGAACGCTGCTTTTTAGAGACTCTTTTAAGTTCCAAGAGATTGAGTGCATTTCCTCCTAAATTCTGTACCGTTTTGGGGTAAAAACGTAATACTTGGTCGTAATACAGCGGAACAACCGGTGCTTCTTCCATCACCAACTTGTCCATTTTGCGGTACAGGCTTAATCGCACCGAATCATTTAAAGTTTGTGAAGCCTGCTCGTAAAGGCTGTCAAAACGGGTGTTTTTAAAATGGGTGTAGTTTGGCCCGTTGGGTGCCCAGTTTTTAGAGTAGAACAAGCTCAAATAGTTCTCCGCATCCGGGTAATCGCCAATCCAACTGGCTCTAAAAAAAGGCACTTTACCTGTGGCCATTCCCTGCCGTAAAGTGGAGGGTGGCGTTACTTCTACCTTTAAATTAAAGCCAATCTTCTGGGCCTCGCTTTGTAAGTATTCGCATAAATCTAAGTAGGAGCTGTTGGTTTGCAGGGTAATCTGGGGCATGCCCTTTCCATCGGGGTAACCGGCCTCTTTTAAAAGCTGCGCTGCTTTGGCAGGATTATAGTCATACCCTTGTATGGCGGTAGAATCAAAGGCGGGCAGCCCCATGGGTATCATGCCCGCTGTAGCGGGATGCCCAATGTTATTACGCAGATAACGCATCATTTTTACGCGATTAAAGCTGTAGTTAAGAGCCTGTCTAACTTTACGGTTTAGAACCGGACTACCCTGTACCGCCTGCTTTGTACTGTCTACCAGAAAAGCCAGGTACTCGGTATTTAAATACGGTTGCCGATACAGGTTAAAATCCCTGGCATACTTGGGCTGCAAGTCCCCTTGAAAAGTCAAGAGTTCGTCTTTGTAGGAAGCGTCAAGACCTGAAATCAAATCAAGGTTTCCTTTTACAAACTCCAAAAATGCCGATTGCTTGTCTGGTATAAAAGAAATGGCCACTGCCTCCAAGTAGGGCAGAGTATTCCCAGCCGAATCGCGCTCAAAATATTCGCGGTTTTTGCGTAAGACCAGCTTCTCATTCTCCTCCCAAAGCTTAAAGTAAAAGGGCCCTGTACCCACCGGGTTCTGCCGAAAGGCCGCTCCATAAAAGTCTACGGCCTCCTGGGGCACCACGCTGCAATATTTCATGGTGAGTAAGCCCAAAAAAGGCGGGAAAGGCCGGGATAGCTTTATTTCAAAAACGGAATCATTGAGCGCTTCAAAAGAATGCACCGATTTCAACACCCAGGCACCGGGGGCTGCCAGTTGAGGGCTGAGTAAACGCTGGAAACTGTAGACAAAATCATGGGCGCTTACCTGCCTTTCAGCCCGATTTTTAAAACAGGCATTGGCATGAAACTTTACATCTGACCTTAGGTAAAAACGGTAGATTAAACCGGAATCCAGTACCTCCCAGCGTTTGGCAATACAGGGCATTACTTTGAGGTTTTCATCCATTTGTACCAAACCATTAAAAATTTGATGGGTAGCCCAAATGTTAGACTGGTTGCGGGCAAAGGCGGGGTCTAAAGAACTAATGCCGGCCGACTCATTGTAGCGGAAAATGGTAGAAACATCTCGCTCAGGCGCCTGCTCACAAGACCAAAGGCCCAACAAGAAGAAAAATACCACTAGCCGTTTCATAGGCGCAAAAGTAGAAGAACCAAAAAGGATAAGCGCCCTGGTTGCCCCCGAAAAAAAGTACCATGCTGTTACTGGCCTGTGCATCAGGTATTGTTTAAAAATGCCTCCACCTTGTTGACAATTACCTGAGCCATGCGCTCATGACTTTCATGCGTCCAACCCGCTATGTGCGGGCTTAAAATTACCCGCTCACTTTTTATTAGGTAGTCAAAGGCTGCGGGTAGGCTTTGGCTAAACATATTTTCAAAGGAGCTTTTCTCATACTCCAAAACATCTAAACAAGCGCCTAAGACCTGGCCCGATTGTAAGGCGGCTACTAAATCTGAGGTAACTACCGATTTACCGCGAGCGGTGTTGATCAAGTAAATGGGTTTGGCAAACCCGGCTAGAAATCCAGCATTCACCATTTCCAAGGTTTCTTCGCTTTGCGGAATATGTAAGCTCAATACATCGGCCTCGTCCTGCAATTGCGCTAAACTTACCTCCTCTACTCCCGCAGGGGCGTAATCGGTTTTGTACTTGTCATAGGCTAAAATGCGGCAATTAAAACCCTGCAGCTTTTCGGCAAAAGCCGAACCCATGTAGCCAAAACCGAGAATACCTACCGTTTTTCCCCGCAGTTCATAACCGCGGTTATCGGCCCTGAGCCACTGACCTGTGCGTACCTCAGCATCCGCTTTTTTAAGATTATTAAACAACATTAAAAGCATGGCCAGGGCATGTTCGCCCACCGCATCGCGGTTGCCTTCTGGCGCTTTAAATACCTGGATACCGGCTTTTTGGGCAGCTGCCAAATCTATATTTTCCAGGCCCGCCCCTACCCGGCCAATAAATTTAAGGTTCGTAGCCCGATGAATCACATCGGCCCCGACCGGAAACCGACTGCGAATTATTAGACCGGTGTAGTCCTTTAGTTTTTCCAGGATTTGCAGTGGTTGGCTGTTGTAATCTTCCTCAACCTCAAGACCCAACTCGGCCAATCTTTCAGGTAAAACTGGGTGTACCGTGTCTACCAAAAGTACCTTCATTCTTCCGATTTAGATGCGCCATTTACCGGGGGGATAGTGCTAGGACCTTCCCGCTCAGCGCGGTAGTGAGGCGACATTATTTCCACGTCATTTTTGGCAAAAATATCTTGAATAAGCGCGTGCAAGTCACTGTAAATAACCGCTTGCTTGCCGGGTGATTTGGTGTAGGCGTTAATTTCATAGGCCACGTAGAAATCATTGAGAGCGGTTTGCAGCACAAAGGGCTTGGGAATTTCTTCAACCATGGGCGTTTTAAGGGCGGCCTCTATTAGCATTTGATGCACCTTGCGCCAGGGCACATCATAGCCTATGGTAATGGTGGTGTGTATAACCAGGCCTTCTGAGTTTTCAGAACTTTGCGAGTAATTGATGCTGCTGTTGCTGAGAATGTTGCTGTTGGGCACAGTGATAATTTCATTCTTAATGGTCTTCAAACGCGTAACCAACAGATTTTTTTCCACTACATCACCTGAAACCTCTCCTACTCTAACGCGGTCTCCCGGGCGGTAAGGACGCATGTACGTGATGACCAAACCAGCTACGATATTGCTGATGGCCGAGCTGGAACCCAGCGATACCAGCAGCCCCAAAAAAACCGAAACCCCTTGAAAAACTGCACTATCGGATCCAGGAATGTAAGGCCAAATGAGCACCAGCATAAAGGCGTAAAGTAAAAAGTTGAGTATGCGCGAAGTAGGCACGGCCCAATCAGGGTAGAAACCATTGATCTTTAATTTTTCTGTACGTATTTCATTGGCTAAATACCGAACACCTTGGGTTACGTAATGAAAAATAAAGTAGATAATGCCAATGGTAAAAAGGTTGGGAATAAAGGCAACAAAGGCTTGAAAAATGGATTTGGCCGGGGTGAGAATAAAGCCAAACATCATATCGGCTATGCCTTGAGTCCAAGGGAAAATGCGTAGTAATATGGGCAGGGTGATGTAGAAAATAAACAGCAAAAAGATGATGCGAAACACATTGAGTAGAATCAGCAGGAGCCTGATCACATCATCCGTACCCAAAAGCTGGTAATTTTTGATTTTAAAGCCATCAGCAAAAAGTTGGCGCAACCTTTCTATGCGTAAGCCAAAAAACTTGAACAACCTATTGATGTACCGAATCACAAAGCCAGCAATCAAAAGAGTGAGTACCGCCAAGCCTATTTGAATCAGTATCTCCTTTAGATCAACCCCTTCGCGGTAAGCTAATACCGCAGTGGTAATTTGCTGCTTCAAGAAATTGGCTTGGGTAAATGGAGAATGGGCTGTATCACAATCCGAAGCAAAAACATCTAAAAGGCGATTGCTGGCGTAGACGATATGTACGCCATCTACGGTATCCACCCAAAGACTGTCTGGATTAAACGTTTTTTGCTTGGCAAGTAACAAAAGCCTGCGATTGATCATGGTGGCCCGCTCGCTGGCGGAAAACTGCCCACTGTTGGCACTGATGAAAAACAGGGTGTCTTCATCCAAGACCACCGCTCCTAATTCTAGCTGGGGCTGAATGGCCAAGGCGGTATCCGCAGTTTGAACCCCATTGGCTTGAGCCTGGGTATTTAAAGTAAGGAGGCTGAGCACTCCCAGAAATAAAAGCTTCTTAAGTAGCACCATGGGCATTTGAGAAGGGTAAAATACGGATTTCTACGCTGTGCAAATTTTAAGAGCCATTGCCCATTAATCTCGGAAAGGAGCCAAGCGCCAGGTAAGCCCTAGGCTGGCTCCAAGCTGTTGAGCGCGCGCGTCAGGACTAAAAAACAAGGTTTGATTTATTCCTCCGTTAAAAGTCACATCCAACTGAAAATTGGGGTTTAAAAGATAGGCCGCTCCGGCATTAAAGAAGAAATCAAAATCATTGTCAAAAGGGTCTTCCTTTGTCCTAATGATAAAGCTTCCGTAATTCTCTACAAAAACAGAAAACGCGCCAATAGCCTGACTGAAATTAAGCGTATAGCCTAAAAAATCTGGCGTTGTACTGTTAGAATAAGTAGTGTAGGAAATATTGGCCGAAATAGCGGTCTTGGAACTTAATGCATAACTGCCCATAATACGGCCAATACCAGCACCATCCTCGTCCTCATCGTACAAGAAAGAGGTCATTAAACCTAATTGAAACTGCTTGTTGTTTATAACACTTACTCGAAGGGAAGGCACATACGCGTAGACCGGTTCCCCGCCAACTGAATAAAGCAAGTCTTCTGCCTTCAAGTCATTCTCTTGCCTTTGGGTCCTGGATAAGAGTGTAAAGCCTACTTCAGCTGTTTTGTATACGCCTATTCTAAGGTCTGTGGCGGTGGAAAAGCTCTCTACCCAAATTTTCGCGTCCAAAGACTCATTCAATTCATTTTTGAATCCTAACTCGGTGTACGTAACGCGTCCTACATCGGCTCCAGTCTGCACTTGAAAAACCCACTGCCCCACGGTGTTGGCACTGTAAGTGGCTCCGGGCCGGTCGCTCGCAAGGTTTTCGCTGTATTGGGCTTTTAAAGCGTAGGGAGCTGTTAGAGCCCATACGGTAATTACCGCGCAAAAAAAGGTTTTCATTTTGGAAATTTTTAATTTCATAATCCTAGCAAAAGCCGGCCAATCTGGAAGTACAGAAAAAGGCCCAAAATATCATTTAAGGTGGTAATAAACGGACCAGTAGCTAAGGCCGGGTCTATTTTATAGCGATCTAAAAACAATGGCACAAAGGTGCCAATAAGGGCTGCGGCCACAATCACTGAAACCAGCGATACCGCTACGGTTAAAGACAACAAGGTGCTGTAGCCTAGAAGTAAACCAGCGCCAATAATGGTGATGCCTAAGATAATTCCATTCAAAAGGCCTACCCCCAGCTCTTTGAGCAAGCGCGCCAAAATATTGCCCATATCTGCCTGGCTGGCCAAACCCTGCACAATTATAGCCGAAGACTGCACTCCTACATTTCCGCCCATAGCGGCAATTAAAGGAATGAAAAAGGCCATTTGCGGGAGCAGCTCCAGATCGGTTTCATAACGGCCAATCACTGAGGCGGCCAACAAACCGCCTACCAAGCCAATGAGCAGCCAAGGCAAGCGTGCTCGAGTAATGCGCAGAATGGTATCGCTGCTTTCAACCTCATCCGTAAGACCACTAGCCAGGTTGTAGTCTTCCTTAGCTTCATCTCTTATAAAATCTAAGGCATCATCAATGGTGATGCGGCCTACCAACTGGCCCAGGGCATCCACCACCGGAATCACCACCAAATCGTATTTCTGCATGGTGTTGGCCACTTCTTCTGCTTCAGCTGTAGCTTCAATACTTTGCACCCGTTTGGAATACACCTCGCTAATGGGCGTTTGCGTGCTGGTGGTGAGCAATTTTTTGAGGCTTAGGGTACCCAGCAAAATGTTGTTATCGTCCACCACGTAAATGGCATGTACCTTCTCAATATGCTCGGCCTGTTTGCGCATTTCCTTCACGCACTGCAGTACCTTCCATTTGGCGTTTACACGGATGAGCTCAGTACCCATGAGTGCTCCGGCTGTATCTTCAGGGTAGACCAAAAGTTTGGCTAAATCCTTGGCCTGTTTTTGGTCTTCCAGCTTACTTAAGACCTCCTTTTTTATGGGGTCGTCCAGCTCGTTGATCAGGTCAGCCGCATCATCTGAGTCCAGGTTTTCAACCAGCAGGGTGGCTATCTGCGTTCCACTGTAATCTTCCAGGTAGTCTGCTCTTAACTCTGGATTCAGCTCCATGAGCACCTCAGCCGTAAGCTCTGCCGGCAGTTGGGCAAAAAGCACCTTTCCTGCATCCAAGCTAATGTCTTCCACCAGTTCGGCAATATCGGCCGGGTGGGCTTCTGTTAACATGGCTTTATGCTGCTCTACCTGCCCTTCCTCTAAATCAGCCTCCAGGCTTTGAATGATGTCTTTGTCAAGATTGTCCAGCATTTTCGTACGCTTTGGTTAAGGCCACAAAGTCATGGTGGCTCAGTTGCTCGGCTCTTATTCCTGCCAGGCCATCAGGCCATAGCTCAAGGGCTAAATTTAAACCTTTCAAGGCATTGCGTAAGGTTTTTCGCCTTTGATTAAATGCCATTTTCACCACCATTTTCAAATTTTTGTACTGGAAGCCGGGCACTTCTTCATTTTTACGGGTAAAGCGGATAACTCCGCTACGGACCTTGGGGGGAGGATTAAACTCCTGCGGCTCTACCGTAAAAAGATATTCCCGGTGGTAGTAAACGGCCGAAAGCACACTTAAAATACCGTAAGTTTTTGAGCCTGGCTCAGCTACCAGGCGTTCCGCTACCTCCTTCTGAAACATGCCCACCATCTCAGGGATGCGGGCATAGTTGTCCAGCATTTTAAAAATAATCTGGCTAGAAATATTGTAGGGATAATTTCCCACCAAGGCAAAAGGACCCGATAGGTAGTTTTCCAGTTTCAGCTTTAGCACATCAGCAGGTATGATATTTCCGTGCAGGGCCGGAAAATGTTCTTCCAAATACGCTACCGATTCCGTATCAATTTCTGCCACTTTTAAAGTTTGAGGCGCCTGGAGCAGAAACTGAGTAAGCACCCCCATACCCGGGCCAATTTCTAAAACCTGCTGGTAGCCTTCCCCCGAAAGGGACTGAGCAATGCGCTGGGCTATTTCTTCATTCTTTAAAAAATGCTGCCCCAGATGTTTTTTGGCCCTAACCATTCTCTTCAATCAAACCCGCTCTGCGCAACAAGGCCTTGGGATCAGGATCCTGGCCTCTAAACTGGCGGTAAAGCTCATCAGGTGGTACTGTGCCGCCCGCTTCCAGCAATTTCTTAAAAGCCTGCGCCACCGTAGCATTGAAAATGCCCTTTTCCTTAAATAGCTCAAAAGCATCGGCATCCAGCACCTCCGCCCATTTATAGCTGTAATACCCGGCAGAATAGCCCCCCTGGAAAATGTGCCCAAACTGGCAGCTCATGTTGGTACCGTGCACTGCAGGCAAAAGACTAAAAGGTTTGAACACCGCAGCTTCATGCGCACCCACGTCTGTAATTTCAGAAGGGTCTTGTGCATGCCAGCTAAGGTCTAAAGTGGCAAAGCTTAGCTGTCGGGCGGTGGCTCTACCTTCCATAAAGGTGGCGCTTTTTCGCAAACGTTCAATGTATTCCTCAGGCAAGGGTTCACCGGTCTGGTAATGCTTGGCAAAAAGGTACAGGCATTCTTTCTCATAACACCAATTCTCCATGATTTGAGAAGGGAGTTCCACAAAATCCCAGTACACATTGGTACCCGAAAGGCTGGCATAAGTGCCTTTAGCCATAATGCCGTGCAGGGCATGACCAAATTCATGGAATAAGGTAAGCACCTCATTGAAGGTAAGGAGTGAAGGTGTTTTGGCCGTAGGTTTGGTGAAATTGCACACAATACTCACGTGAGGCCTTAGGTCTTGGCCATTTTGCATTTTTTGTTGGCGGTAAATAGTCATCCAGGCACCATTGCGTTTTCCCTTTCGGGGGAAGAAATCGGCATAAAAAACCGCCAGGTGCTTCCCAGCCTGATCTTTCACTTCATAGGTGATTACATCCGGGTGGTACTTCTGAATATCCTGCCGCTCTTCAAAGGTGATTCCGTATAGTTTTTTAGCCACGGTAAAGGCTCCGTTTATCACAGATTTCACCTCGAAATAGGGCTTTAGGAGTTCATCATCAATCTCATAACGAGCTTGTTTTAGTTTTTCAGCGTAGTAAGCTGTATCCCATTTTTGGAGCTCCTTTAACTGATCGGTATCAGCGGCAAAATTCTTTAACTCCTCCAGATCTTTTTTAGCAGCGGGCATAGCCGGGCCCTTGAGTTCTTCTAAAAAGAAGTTCACTTTTTGGGGGCTCTTAGCCATGCGCTCTGCCAGTACAAAATGGGCATGCGTCTCAAAGCCCAGGAGTTGGGCCCTTTCATGCCGCAGGCGGGCAATCGCCAAAACGTGTTCTCGATTATCGTATTTTTCATCGGCATAAGCCTTACTACCGTAGGCTTTAAAAAGCTTCTCGCGCAAAGCGCGGTTTTGGGCGTAAGTCATAAAAGGTAGGTAACTAGGCATGTGTAAGGTAATGAGATACTTACCCTTTTCACCAGCCTCCTCCGCATCATGAAAAGCCCCTTCTTTTACGCCTTCCGGCAGACCGGCCACCTCTTCTTCGGTGCAAAACATTTTAAAATCATTGGTGGCGGCCAAGAGGTTTTCGCCAAACTGTAAGCTATGCTGGGCAATTTCTTCATCTAACTTTCGCAAGCGCTGTTTATTGGCCTCACTTAAATTAGCGCCATTGCGCGTAAAACTATTGTAGGTTTTCTCTAAAAGTAGAGCTTGCTCTGTGGTTAATGAAAACGTATCTTTTTGCTCCCACACTATTTTCACCCGTTTAAACAAAGCCTCATTTAGCAGGATGTCATTTCCATAGTTGGTAAGCTTAGGCGAGATCTCCCGAGCTAGCTTTTGAATAGTTTCATTGGTTTCAGCAGAATTTAAATTGAAAAATACAGTAGAAATACGTTCTACCTGCTCTCCGGCTTCTTCCAGAGCTTCAATAACATTGCTGAAGGTGGGAGGAGCCGAGTTTTGGGCTATAGCATCTACCTCTGCCAAACCTTCTTTTATGGCTGTCTCCAGAGCCGGTAAAAAGTGTTCTTCCTTTATCTCTTCAAAAGGTACAGTGCCAAAGGGGGTCTTATAAGTTTCTAGTAAGGGATTACTCATAGTGCTGTTCAAAAATTTAATAGCGTGTACAAAGATGCCATAACGTAAACAGTTTTGACAACTTTAAGCCTAGTAATTATTGCCCTGAGTTACCTTTGTTTTGAAAAATACCTACATGAGCAGAAAGGAGAAAATTGAGCAGCAATTAAAAGAGTTAGAGCAACTACGGGAGCAAATGAATCAGCTGTTCTATTACGCAGAAGAAGAGCAACTTCTTATAAAAGAAGACAAGCCCAATGGTTGGAATACGCTGGAGATTGTCTACCACATTAATTTGGTGAACGCCCCTTACCTGAAACAAATAGAGGCCCTTAAATCCAAAGCGCCTAAAGCGCCAGCCAACTCTGCACCCCGCAGTACTTTTTTAGGGCGTTACATGCTTAAAAGTTTTAGACTGGCCCCTGAAGGCGAGAAAAAAGGAATGAAATGGAAAAGCCCTGCCTCGGTTGATCCGATTAAGCAAAATGAAAAAGGCTTTAAGCCTGTGACCAATGTAGTTTTTAGGCAGTTGGTGCAAGATTTAGATCAGATAGAAACCTATTTGAATGAAGCTCAGGAATTGGCCCTTGAAAAGTTGAAAATTAAAACCCTTATTCCCTGGCTGAAAATAAACGCTTTTGATGCTTTGCAAATAATGGTAGTCCATGGGCAAAGACACTTTCAGCAGGCCAAAAGTATTAATGCGGGCTAAAATAAACGTGCCAGGGCTACACCTCAAAAAAAAAGCGGATCAAAACGATCCGCTTTTTTTATAGCTACAAAAATAACTTTATTAATTAACCACCTTAATCCAAAGGTCGCCTGAATAGCTTCCATTCATGTTACTGGCTTTTGCCTGATCAGCAGCCTGGTAGTTATCAAATTTTAATAAGTACACGTAATAGAAGTTATTGGTATTATCTCTAAAGAAACGGGCATTGTAACCTTGCGCGGCTAATTTCGTCACCAGTGACTTAGCATTAGCCTGACGGCTAAACACGCCCGCTGTAATATAATAGCCTGCGTTTCCACCTTGCATGCGGCTGCCGGTTCCACCCGTGTTTCCGGTATTGGCACCAACATTATTATCAGCGTTATTGTAATTGTTATAATTGAACTGATCTGGTGTATTATTCTGGCGGACACCTTGATTGTTTAGCCCTTGACTAGGACGATTGTTATTGGCGTTACCTTGATTATTTCCAGTTTGATTTGAACGATTCATATTTACTCCGCCAGTGTTTCCTGAATTTTGCGAACCTGCGTTGTTTTGCATTTCCTCCTGCATTTTCTTCCGCTGCTCTTCCATTTCTTTCTGAAGTTCACTGCGGTAGGTATCCTTAAACTCTTCTAGTTTTTCGTCCACAATCTCCTCCGTTTCATCACGCTGTTTGCGTTGTTGCAACTTCAAACGCTTGAGTTCATTCTCCATGCGTTCATTATCCTTGTTGCTGCCAAAACGGTAGGTTAGCATGAATTCATGGCTGGTGCCGAAAGAGGAACCGTACTCATTAAGCGAAAAGTCGTAGGCATACCCAAAAGTTAAATTCTCAGTTAGGTTTACCCCAATGTTACCGGTAACGGCATAGTCTGAACGATACATAGCCCCAATGTAGCCATACTCCGTAAGGTTAAATAACAAACCCGCATCAATTTGCACGGGTACTTGCTGATCAGCCGCTCTAACCATAATGAGGGGGCTTAGTACTTGCTTATCGCCATTAAATTTAAAATCGTATTGGGCATTTATCATATAATGACGAATCAAGTTATAATTGATACCATCACCATTTTCACTGTAATTAATATTTTGGGCAAGAAGTTGAGGCGCGGCCGCACCCAAGGTGAAATCAGCAATACGCAAACTAATTCCTGCATTCAAATCAAAAGTGCCTCGGTTAGGGGCTACTACTGTAAAAGCATCTCCTGGGTCTTTTGCCCTAATCGCGCTTTGATCTATGGTCTGATTTAAGTAGCCT
>PR_CR_10_Liq_1_inCRDRAFT_1001350_pt1 | contig 13921 bp, 16 predicted proteins | sample PRCRCaboRojoPR_3_FD_10241 | JGI IMG/M metagenome (IMG submission 10241) | reverse complement strand
GGGCGCGATCCAGTGGCCGCTGGCCAGCGCCAGGGGCAGCGCGACCGCGGCGCCCAGGATCGACGCGAGGCAGAGCAGCCCCACCGCAGAGAGGCCGGCCGTGCCCATCCGGTTGACCGCATTGCCTTCCAGCGCGTAGCAGAGCGGCGCCACCAGGGCGACCGGGATCCACGCCAGCATGGCGGGATCCGGCAGGCTGCCGCGCGGCAGGGCGATCAACGCCACCCCTGCAAGACCGATGGCCAACCCGGCCAGCCGGCGCATGGAAAACCTGTCGATCCCAAGCATCAGCGCCACGGGGAAGGCGAACATCGGCACGGTGGCGATGATGATCGACATCACCCCAGACGGCAGGTGAAAGGCGGCCTGGTAGCTGGTCGTGTTGGGCAGGAGCGTACCAAGGGCCGCAACGAGGATGACGATGGGCAGGCGTTCCCGGGTCAGCCGCGGCAGGGTGCCGCGCGCGGCCAGCAGGCCCCCGGTGAGCAGCGCGCCGAGCGTCATCTGCCAGAAGATCAGCCCGAAATGGCCATAGCCCGAGGACACGGCGATCTTGGTCAGCGGTTGGGTCAGCCCCCAGCCTGCGCCCATGACCACCAGCGCCAGGCTGAGTCCGAACCGCGATATCATTCGGGCCCGGCGGGAGACAGGCGCCCGCCCTCGCGCAAGGGCACGGCCCGCACCGCCTTCCCCGTCCTGTCATCGGTCTCGACATAGAGTCCCGACAGGGTGGCCGCACCGTTGGCCGGCTCGAACCGGGCCTTGGGCATGCCGGTGAGGAAGCGGCGCATCGGCTCTTCCTTCTGCATGCCGATGACGCTGTCGTAATCGCCGCACATGCCGGCATCGGTCTGATAGGCTGTGCCCCGCGGCAGGATCGTCACGTCGGCGGTGGGAACATGGGTGTGGGTGCCCACCACGACGCTGGCCCGGCCATCGCAGAAATGCCCCATCGCCATCTTTTCCGACGTCGCCTCGCAATGCATGTCGACAAGCGCGGCATTGACCACGCCGCCAAGGGGGTGGGTCTTGAGCGCGGTCTCGACCGCCGAGAATGGATCGGCGAACGCGCGTTTCATGAAGACCTGGCCCAGCACCTGCGCCACCAGGATCTTGCGCCCGCCGGGCACATCGAAGACCCGTGCGCCGCGGCCCGGTGCGGCCTTGGCATAGTTCAACGGGCGAAGGACGCGCGGCTCCGCCTCGCAGAATTGCAGCATGTCCTTCTGGTCGAACGCGTGATCCCCAAGGGTGAGGACATCGGCCCCGGCCTCCAGCAGCAGCTTGGCATGGGACGCGGTCAGACCCATCCCGTTCGACGCGTTTTCGCCATTGACGACGACGAAATCGAGTTTGAGCCTGTCGCGCAGCGCGGGCAGGGTTTCGGTGATCGCCCGGCGCCCGGCCCGGCCCATGACATCGCCAAGAAAAAGAAGTCTCATGACCGCCTTAAGACCAAGCCGGGCCGCGAGAGGCAAGCGTTTTCAAACGGGGTGGCTTGCGCCACGCAGGATCGTCTCGCCGTCGCCTTCGGCGCCGCCTGCGGGCCAGGGGCGCTGCCCCTCTTGGCCTGCGGCCAATTCACCCCGGGATATTTCGGGGTCCGAAGAAAGTCAGGGTTCGATCACGCCTTGTTCCGTCACGATCAGGTCGAGCGGTTGGTCGGTGGGTTCCAGGGGCAGGTCGGGCAGTTCCTGGGCGGCATAGGCGAAACCGATGGCGAGCGTGGAGCGTTTCGCGCGCAAGCCTTCGAGGGTGCGATCGTAGAAGCCGCCGCCGTAGCCGAGCCGCCCGCCCTGGCGCGAGAAGGCGACGAGAGGCACGATCAGGATTTCCGGCTCGATCCAGGCGCCGGTTTCGGGGATATGCGCCCCGAATTCACCGGGAGATCATTCGGCAGCCGGGCGCCCATTCGCGGAATTTCAGCGGCTGGCCCTTGCCGATGATGACCGGCACGCAGACCGGCCCGTGGGCGGCGGCTTCCTCCATGGCGGGGGTCGGGTCGATCTCGGTGCGCATGGCCATGTAACCCGCCAGCGGCACGCCGCGATAGCCCGCCAGCACCTGGCTGAGGTGGCCGGCATGGCCCACGCCGCTGTCATGGGCCCGTTTGCGGGCGGCGAAGGCGGCCTTGCGCGCCGCGGCCTTGCGGTCGTCGGGGGTCATAGGAGCATCACCGCGGCCAGTCCCAGGAAGGCGAAGAAGCCGACTACATCGGTGACCGTCGTCACGAAGGCGCCCGAGGCCAGGGCCGGGTCGATCCCGAGCTTTTCGAGCGCGACAGGAATCACCGTGCCCGCGAGCCCCGCCACCACGAGGTTGATCACCATGGCGATGGCGATCACCACGCCCAGCATGGGCTCGCTGAACCAGGCCCAGCCGATCAGCCCCATGACCACCGCGAAGATCAGGCCATTCACAAGGCCGACCAGCACCTCGCGCCGGATGACCCGCCAGACATTGGCACCGGTGAGGTCCTTGGTGGCAATGGCGCGCACCGCCACGGTCAGCGACTGGGTGCCCGCATTGCCGCCCATGGAGGCGACGATCGGCATCAGCACCGCCAGCGCCACAAGTCCGGCGATCACGTCCTCGAAGAGAGCGATCACCAGCGAGGCGAGGATCGAGGTGACGAGGTTGACGGCCAGCCAGGGAAAGCGGCGCTTGGTCGTGCCGATCACCCGGTCGGCCAGGCTGCCTTCGCCGACACCGGCCAGGCGCAGGATGTCCTCCTCGTGTTCCTCGTCCAGCACGGCCATGGCGTCGTCGATGGTGATCACGCCGACCAGGCGGTCATCCTCGTCCACGACCGGGGCCGAAATCAGGTGATACTGGTTGAAGGCATAGGCCACGTCGCCCTCGTCCTGGTCAACGCGGAAGGTGCGGAAACTGTCTTCGGTCAGGTCCGCCATCTTCGTGGCGCGCGGTGATCCCAGCAAGCGGCCCAGCGTGACGTAGCCCTCGGGCTTCATGCGCGGATCGACCAGGACCACGTGATAGAACTGTTCGGGCAGGTCGTCATGGCTGCGCAGGTAGTCGATGGTCTCGCCCACGGTCCAGTGGACCGGCGCACGCACCACCTCGACCTGCATGAGGCGGCCGGCGGATTCCTCGGGGTAACTGAGCGCGGTTTCGACGGCGACCCGGTCGGGGGCTTCCAGCGCATCGAGCACCGCCTCCTGCTGGTCGCTGTCCATGTCCTCGACCAGATCGACGACGTCGTCCGATTCCAGGTCACGCACGGCAACGGCCAGCGCCTCGGCGGGAAGGGCGGCAATGACATCGTCGCGCAGGGCCTCGTCCAGTTCCGACAACACGTCGCCGTCGATCCCATGGGGCCACAGGCGGATCAGGTCCTTGCGGTCGCGGTCGTCGATCTGCTCCAGAAGGTCGGCGATATCGGCGGGGTGCAGCGGCGCCAGAATTTCTTCCAGTGCGACGGTGTCGCGCCCCTCCACCGCATCGAGGATCATGGCCACGATGCGGTCGGTCAGCTGGTCGCGTTCACCCTCTACGATATTGGTGAGTTCTGGCATCGCACCCCCTTGCACTGCACCGCAGCATAGAGAAAGCCAAGCCGCTCTCAAGGCCGGAAGCGCCCCAGTTTCGCGCAAAACCGAAAGCTGTCTCTGGCCGGAAGGCGATGGACCTCGAAAGCGGCCGGTTCTAGTCTGCCCGGATGACGGATATTCTACTGCTCGGACAGGTTCTTTGGTTTGACGGCGATCCCCTTGCCGAAGCGTGGCAAAGGGTGTGTCGGCATAGCTCACGCGGCGGGGTTCTGCTGCGCGAGGGCCGGATCTTGGCCACGGGCGAGGCCGATGCGTTGCGCCGGGACCATCCGCAAGCCGAGGTGACGGATTACGGCGACGCGCTGATCCTGCCGGGCTTCGTCGATGCCCATATGCACTATCCCCAGACCGGCATGATCGCCAGCTGGGGCAAGAGGCTGATCGACTGGCTCAACAGCTATACCTTTCCGGAAGAAATGCGTTTTGGCGATCCGGCCTATGCGCGGGCGCAGGCGGATGTGACGCTCGAGTTGGCGCTGGCGAATGGCACCACGACGCTTGCCAGTTTCTGCACCATCCACCCCGAAAGCGTGACCGCCTTTTTCGAGGCCGCCGAAGCGCGGGGCATGGGCGTGGTCGCGGGCAAGACCTGCATGGACCGGAACGCGCCCGAGGGGCTGCGCGACACGCCGCAATCGGCCCACGACGCCAGCAAGGCCCTGCTGGAGGCCTGGCATCGCAGGGGCCGGGCGACCTATGCGATCACGCCGCGCTTCTCGCCCACCTCGACGCCCGAGCAGCTGGAGGCGATGGGCGCGCTCTGGGCGGCGCATCCCGACTGCCTTATGCAGACTCATCTGAGCGAGCAGACCGATGAAATCGCCTGGGTGCGCGACCTGTTCCCTTCAGCACGCGATTACCTGGATACGTACGAGCAACACGGGCTGCTGGGGGAACGCGGGCTATACGGCCACGCCATCCACCTTGAACCGCGCGAGATCGACCGACTGGCCGAAACCGGCGCGGCGGTCGTCCACTGCCCGACCTCGAACACCTTCATCGGCTCGGGGCTGTTCGACATGGAAGGGCTGAAGGCGCGGGGGATACCTGTGGGGCTGGCAACCGATACCGGGGGCGGGTCCAGTTTCTCGATGCTGCGGACCATGGCGGCGGCCTACGAGATCGGCCAACTGCGCGGCACCCCGTTGCACCCGTCGCAATTGCTGTGGCTGGCGACCGAGGGCTCGGCCCGCGCGCTGCACATGGGCGGACAGATCGGCACGCTGACCCCCGGCGCCCATGCAGACCTGTGCATCCTCGACCTGGCCTCGACCCCCGCTATCGCCCAGCGCAGCACCCGGGCCGAGGACATCTGGGAAGCTGTTTTCCCGACCATCATGATGGGCGACGACCGCGCGGTGCGGGAGGTCTGGCTGTCGGGACAGCGGGTTTCCCGCGCCTAGCAGCCCGTCCCCAGCATCAGGACCATCTTGTCGCCGGCGCGGCCATAGCCGAACTCGCGCGCGTCGCTCAAAAGGATGTTGCGGCGATGGCCGGGCGACGTCATCCAGTTTGCGACCACCTGGGCATCGGTCATCGGGCCGGAGGCGATGTTTTCGGCCCGCGCGCAGCCATAGCCCGCCGCGCGGGCGCGGTCGGCAAAGCTGCTGCCGTCGGGGCCGTCATGCGAGAAATGACCCGTGCGTGCCATGAGATCGGCATAGGACCGGGCCGCCGCGGACAAACGGGGGCTTTCGACCATGGCGGGGCGGCCATTTTCGGTGCGCGCCCGGTTCAGGACCCCCGCGACCTCCACTTGCGCGACGGGCCCGGCACCTTGTTCGACGCGGGCCGCGGACGGAGGTGGCGCTTCGGCCATGGTCACGGTGGTGTTCGGCGCCGGAGCGCTTTGCATGCAAGCCGCCAGAAGGGCAGCGGCAGGAGCGGCAAAAATGGGTCTCATCGGGGACCTGTCGGGGTTACGGATCACTGGGCCAAGTCTTTCACCAACCGCGCTTGCCGGGCAATGGCCGCGTCGAGATCGAAACTGGTCACGCGGCCATCGGCCACGATCCGGCGGCCTTCGACGATCAGATCCCGCACCCGCGTCGGGCCGGCCAGCAAAACCGCGGCCTTGTCCCAGCTGCCCGCCGCCTCGATCCCCGACACATCCCATATGGCGATATCCGCGCGTTTCCCGGGTGCGATACGGCCACACTCGGGCCGGCCCAGGACATCGGCGCCGCCGCGCGTGGCGATTTCCAGCGCCTCGCGCGCGCTCATGGCGTCAGCGCCATTGACCACCCGCTGCAGCAACATGGCCTGACGCGCCTCCGCCACAAGGTTGCCCGCATCGTTGCTGGCCGACCCGTCGACCCCCAGCCCCACGGGCACACCTGCATCGCGCATCGCCCGCACCGGCGCGATACCCGACCCAAGCCGGCAATTCGAGCAGGGGCAATGGGCCACGCCGGTCCGCGATCGGGCGAAAAGGTCGATTTCCCGACCGTCCAGCTTCACGCAATGGGCATGCCACACATCCGGCCCGGTCCAGCCCAGATCCTCGGCATATTGGCCGGGGCGGCAACCGAAATTGGCCTCGCTATAAGCGATATCCTCGTCATTCTCGGCCAGGTGGGTGTGCAGCATCACACCCTTGTCGCGGGCCAGGAGGGCGGCCTCGCGCATAAGGTCGCGGCTGACGGAAAACGGCGAACAGGGCGCGACGCCGACGCGGCACATGGACCCTTCNGCGGCATCGTGATGGGCGTCGATGACGCGGATGCAATCCTCNAGGATGGTGTTTTCCCGCTCGACCAGCGAATCCGGCGGCAGCCCGCCATCGCTTTCGCCGATGCTCATGGCGCCGCGCGTGGGGTGAAAGCGCATTCCGACCTCGCGGGCGGCGGCGATGGTGTCATCCAGCCGGGACCCGTTGGGGTAAAGATACAAGTGGTCCGAGGTCAGCGTGCAGCCCGACAAGGCCAGTTCCGCCAGCCCGATCTGGGCCGAGACGAACATCTCTTCGGGGCCGAACCGCGCCCAGATCGGATAAAGCGTCTTGAGCCAGCCGAAAAGCAGCGCATCCTGCCCGCCCGGCACCGCGCGGGTCAGGGTCTGGTAGAGGTGGTGATGGGTGTTCACCAGCCCCGGTGTCACGACGCAGCCGCGCGCCTCGATCACCTGCGCGCCGGGGGCGGCGATCCCCTGCCCCACAGCGGCGATCACCCCGCCCCGCACGAGGATATCCGCCCCGGTCAGTTCGCGGCGATCATCATCCATTGTCAGGATGGTCTGGGCCTCGCGGATCAGAATATCAGCCATGGCGCGTCCTTTCGTCATCATTCAGCCACCCCCTTCGGTGGATGAGATGAGCGCCGCCAGAAGGGGGAAGGACGCGGGCGCCATAAGTGTATAGCGGGCCCATGACGAAGCGCCAAGCCCGCCTTTGTCGGGGAGCGGCGTATGGCGATCCTGCCCGGCGATCCCCTCGATTGATCCCTGCCATGCCCGAGGACGCCCAACGCCGAGCGCTGAGCCGGACGCCTGTGCCAAAGCCTTGACCGTCAGGCGTCCGACAGGATCTCCATTGCCGCCGCGTGCAGCTCTGGCGTGGCCGCGGCCAGCGCGTTGCCGCCCTCATGCACCTTGTCGCCCTGCCAGTCGGTGACGATGCCGCCAGCGGCTTCAATCACAGCGATGGGGGCCGAGATGTCGTAGGACGACAAGCCGGCTTCGATCACCAGGTCCACCTGCCCCGCCGCCAAAAGCGCATAGGCGTAGCAATCCATGCCATATCGGGTCAGCTTGCAGCGGCTCGCGACCGCGTGAAAGGCGGCCCCTTCGGCGGTGCTGCCGACCTCGGGAAAGGTGGTGAAGATCGTGGCGTCGGCAAGGTCACGCGTTGCCTTGACCNTGAGCGGCGCGNTCCCCAGCGGCCCGGTCATCNCNGCCAGNCCNGCGCCGCCCTCGAANCGTTCGCCGATATAGGGCTGGTCGATCAGCCCCATGATCGGACCCTCNGCNGNNTTGACCGAGATCAGCACCCCCCANGTNGGNGTNCCCGAGATATAGGCCCGNGTNCCGTCGATCGGGTCCAGCACCCATGTNAGGCCGGTNGTGCCGGGCTGCGCGCCGTATTCCTCGCCAAGGATCGCATCCTCGGGGCGACGCTCTGCCAGCACGGCACGCATGGCGCGCTCGGCGGCCCGGTCGCCCTCGGTCACCGGGTCGAACCCCTCGGCCAGCTTGTTGTCGCTGGCGACGCCGACGCGGAAGTGGCGCAAGGTCTCGACCCGCGCGGCATCGGCCATCGCGCGCGCACAGGCCCAAAGGTCATTGATTTCGGCTGTATCGAGTTGCATGCGATCCCCGCCAGNCTGCCTTGAATGCGGCCTAGCGGGGTCACACCGGCCCGGTCAAGTCAAACCCGCCGGGCCCTTCCCCAGACGCGACCGGTCAGGCCGCGTCGCTGAGCACCCGCGCCAGGTCGAACAGTCGGCGGCGCTGGTTTTCCGGAATGGCGTAGTAGGAGCGCAGCAGGTCGAGCGCCTCCTTGTCGGCAAGGATGTCGCCGGGCAGGCCCACGGCATCCGCCATGTCGTTCATGTCCCCGTCATAGCCTTCAAAGAAGAAGGCGATATCGACGCCCAGCGCATGGGCAATATCCCAAAGGCGCGATGCGCTGACCCGGTTCATGCCGGTTTCGTATTTCTGGATCTGCTGGAACTTGATCCCGACCTTCTCGGCCAGTTGTTGCTGGGTCGTGCCCGTCATCCAGCGGCGATGCCGGATGCGCTTGCCCACATGCACGTCGACAGGGTGCTTCATTTCTTTATCCTTGTTACCTTTTTCGCGGTCCGAATACGACGATACCACCCGTCGAGACCCACGGGGTGTCATCTGTCTCACCCGGTTTCCGCAAGTAATGTGGAACAAGAAGCGCGGAGCGCCCCGAACACGCAAGGGTTGCATGCGCCAACCTGCCCTTTAAGACAGGGTCACCGGCTGCCTAACCTATACTTAAGTACAGTCCCTTGTTTTGCTGATGGCATTTCGGACCGCAGCATTGGCCCCCACGACCCGACAGGTAGGCTTCAATCATTGCGATTCTATCCTGAGAGCCCCCACCATGCACGCATTCCGAGTGACCGGATTCGACACGCCGCCCGGCCTTGAACGGCTTGATGTGCCAAAGCCGGGGCCGGGCCAGGTGCTTCTGGACATTGCCGCCTGCGGATTGAACTTCGCCGACATGCTGATGGCAGAGGGCAAATATCAAGAGACGCCCGAACCGCCCTTTACCCTGGGTATGGAGGTGTGCGGCACGGTGCGCGCCCACGGACCGGGCGTCAGCGCGCCGGCCATCGGAACCCGTGTCGCCGTTTTCGGCGGCCAGGGCGGCTTGGCCGAACAGGGTGTATTCTCTGCCGCGCTATGCCAGCCCGTGCCCGACGGCATGCCGTCGGAACAGGCGGCAGGCTTCCAGGTGGCCTATGGAACGTCGCACCTGGTCCTGACGCGCCGGGCACGATTGCAGCCCGGTGAAACGCTTCTGGTTCTGGGTGCCGCCGGTGGTGTCGGCCTGACCGCTGTAGAGATTGGCAAGGCCATGGGGGCAACGGTGATCGCCGTGGCCCGTGGCCCCGAAAAGCTGCAGGTCGCCCGCGCCGCCGGGGCCGACCACCTGATAGATGCCGGTGCCGACCTGACGGCCGAGGTCAAGGCCCTTGGCGGGGCGGACGTGGTCTACGACGCTGTCGGCGGGGATGCCTTCACCGCCGCCCTCAAGGCGACAAATCGCGAGGGGCGGATCGTCACCATCGGTTTCGCCAGCGGCGACGTACCACAAATCCCCGCCAATCACCTGCTGGTCAAGAATATCGACGTGATCGGGTTCTACTGGGGCGGCTACCTGAAATTCGCCCCCGAGGCACTGACCGACAGCCTCGCCGAGCTCTTGGACTGGTATGCGGCAGGGCGACTGCACCCCCATGTAAGCCACGTCCTGCCGCTGGAGCACGCGGGCGAGGCGCTGGAACTTATCCGATCGCGGCAATCGACCGGGAAGGTCGTTGTTGTGCCGGGGCCTGCATGAGCGCGCCATAGGCCTCGCGCAGGTAGCCGGCCAATGCCTCTTCCACCTCGCCCAGCCCGGTCGGACCGCGATAGAGATTGATGCAATAGGTCTTGAGGTCGGGCAGCGCGCCGCCATGATCGACCGGCTCGGTGCCCTGCACCCAGAACCCCGACAGCATGGCGTGAATGGCCAGGTCGGCGCTGACCGTAGCCTCGACGGTGCGGGTCGATCCGGTTTCCACCCGCATGGTCCAGGGGATGCCCGCCGCGTCCAGCCGACGCTGCACGCTGGGCCGAAAGATGCACTGGGTCTCGAAGGCGATAGGCAGCGGGCGGTCCTTCCAGGCACGGCCCCCCGGCGCCCCGACCCAGACCAGCGGCACCTCGGCGAGGGTCTCGCCGCCGGGGCTGACACCTTCTTCGGTGGTGACGATCATGTCCACCTCGCCCCGGTCGAACTGGCCCAGAAGCGCCCGCGTGTTGGAGGACAGGAAATTCACCCGCATGCGCGGGAAATCCGCCGCGAACCGCTTGAGGACCTTGGGGATGTAGAACGGCACGATGTCATGGGGGACACCGAGCGTGATCTCGCCCTCGTAATCCGAGGCCGTAAGCCGCCCCACCGCCTCGTCATTCAGCGCCAGCATACGCCGGGCGTAGCTGAGCAGCTGTTCTCCCTCGCCGGTCAGGGCGATCTGACGGGCGGAGCGGTCCAGCAGGCTGAGGCCGAGCCCCTCTTCCAGCCGCTTGAGCTGCATTGAAACGGCCGATTGCGTGAGGTGCAGCAGCCCGGCGGCACGGGTGACGCCACCGGCATCGGCAACGGTCACGAAAGAGCGCAGGGCCGTCAGGTCCAGGTTTCGAGGCATATCACATTCCGTTATGTATTACTTATCAATCATTCATTTTCATAATGAAGCGACTCGCTCCATATATCAAGCATCCTGATTCATTATCCACAATCCATCACGAAAGGACGCGTCATGGCGACCCTAACTGCCACCTCTTCCCGCCCCCTCACCGCCCCGCGCGGTCCGGGCCAGTCCCTTGCCAAAATCTTCGCCGTCTGGAGGCAACGCCGTGATCTGGCCGCGCTTGATCGCAGCCGGCTGTCAGATCTCGGGCTGACCGAGGCGCAGGCGCTGCGCGAATCCGCACGTCCCGCCTGGGATCTGCCCCGCTAAGACGGCCCGCGCACGAAACCGGACCGCAGCACCAAGAAACAGCGTGTTGGGGGACCGGTTTCACTTGAAAAGCAGCCTGCCAGCGACAATATTTCTCCCGAAGGCCCGCGCCGTCATGGTGACCGGGCTCTCGGCTTGAACCGTTGGAGGAAACGAATGGCTGACTATCAGACTGTCCGCGCCGGTGTCTCGGGTGTCCGGACGGCAGAGATCGATGCGGGCCTGCGCGCCCATATGAACAAGGTCTACGGCACGATGTCCGTGGGTATGCTCATTACCTTTGCCGCAGCCTGGGCCCTGTCGGGTCTGGCGGTGACAACTGAACCGACGCAATACCAGATCGGACAGGGCGAATACCTGACCGGGCTGGGCTATGCGCTCTACGCCTCGCCCCTGAAGGTGGGTCGTGATGTTCGCGCCGCTGGTCTTCGTGTTCGGCTTCTCTGCGATGATCAACCGGATGTCGGCGGCCACGGCACAGGTCGTGTTCTACGCCTTCGCCCTGACCATGGGCGTGTCGATCAGCTCGATCTTCCTGGTCTTCACCGGCTACTCGATCGCTCAGGTTTTCCTGATCACCTCGATCGCCTTCGCCGGTCTCAGCCTCTGGGGCTACACCACCAAGAAGGACATCTCTGGCTGGGGCTCGTTCCTGATCATGGGTGTGATCGGCCTGATCGTGGCGATGATCGTCAACATCTTCCTGCAATCGCCGATGGTGATGTATGCCATCTCGATGATCGGGGTGCTGATCTTTGCCGGGCTGACCGCGTATGACACGCAGAACATCAAGAACACCTATATCGCCCATGCCGCGCATGGCGATCAGGAATGGCTGGGCAAGGCCGCCATCATGGGCGCGCTGAACCTCTACCTGGACTTCATCAACATGTTCATGTTCCTGCTGCAGCTTCTGGGCAGCCGCGAATAATCCTGACGCTGACGCAACGTATCGGGGCCGTCCTTCGGGGCGGCCCTTTTCTTTTCGGCCTGATCCGCCCTAGCCTGCCCGGATGACCGACCTGCCCATCACCTCTGTCGCGGCGCTTGTGAATGGCGCGCTCATGCTGGCGCTGACCGCGCGGGTCATATTCTACCGCCGCCGGGACAAGGTTGTGCTGGGCGACAATGGCGACAAGGAGCTGGCAAAGGCGATCCGGGGCCAGGCCAACGCGGCCGAGCAGATTCCCATCGCCCTGATCCTCTGCGCCCTGGCCGAATTGCAGGGCGCGCCCGCCACGGCCCTTTGGCTCACGGTGGGGCTGTTCACGCTGGGCCGCTACATGCACGGCGCCTATTTCGCGGTGCACGGGTTGCATTGGCGGCTGCGCTTCTGGGGCATGCTGGCCACGCTGATCGCGCAGGCGCTGTTCCTGTTCTGGCTTTTGGTTGCTGTCCTCTAGCCGGCAAGCGTCACGCGAAACGCCCCGCGCCGTTCCTGCGCCCGCCCCGACCAGAGCCCTTCGGGCGGCCGGTCGCCATCATCGCGGGGCCCTCGGCCCGCAACGACGCCCCGCGCCGGGTCGCGCGCAATCCAGCCGTGGTCCGCATCCCAGAAATCGCCACCTCCCGCGCATCGGTGAACCGATAGATCGGGCGCCCGTTGCAGGTGCCTGCCGGGCGGAAATGATATTGCCGCCCGTCGTCGAGCCGCTCAAGCGTCAGATGGGTCATCTTACCCTCCCTGGGAAACGAATTGCAGAAACGAAAAAGGCCGCGCTCTTGCGGCGCGGCCCCTGTCGGTTCGGATATGGAAGATCGCTTACTTGATCTTGCCTTCCTTGTATTCGACATGCTTGCGCGCAACCGGGTCATACTTCCGCACGACCATCTTTTCGGTCATGGTGCGGGCGTTCTTCTTGGTCACGTAGAAATGCCCGGTCCCCGCGGTGGAGTTCAGGCGGATCTTGATGGTGGTCGGCTTCGCCATTGTCACATCTCCTGGTCCGCGGGCGCAAAGGGCCGCGCGTGAATTCGTATGAAGCCCGCCTTCTACCCGCTTTGGCCCCCGAGTCAACAGGCAAAGGCGGCGGAAATTCCTCCTAAAGATCCCATGACCTGAATCAAGGCGCGGGCCGAGATTGCCCGCCAAGGTCACAGCCATAACGCGACAGGAGGGCGACATGGCCGACAACGTGATCTGGTTCGAACATCTGCGCCGCGGCGACGTGGCCAAGGTGGGCGGCAAGAATTCCTCGCTTGGGGAAATGGTGCAGGAACTGGGCGGGCGCGGCATCGCCGTGCCGGGCGGGTTCGCCACCACCTCGGACGCCTATCGCGCCTATATCGACCACAACGACCTGCATGACCGCATCGCCGCCGAGATGCAGGCGCTTACCGATCACAAGATCACCCTGGCCGAGGCCGGCACCCGCATCCGCGCCATGATCGTGGGCCTTGATTGGCCCTCGGACGTGCTGGAGGACATCCGCACCGCCTATGTTGAAATGGCAAAGCGCACCGGACAGGACAATCCGTCGGTTGCCGTCCGGTCTTCTGCCACGGCAGAGGACCTGCCGGATGCCTCTTTCGCCGGTCAGCAGGAAACCTTTCTGAATGTCGAGGGCGAGGCCGCGCTGCTGGCCGCCTGCAAACGATGCTATGCGTCGCTCTTCACCGACCGGGCGATCACCTACCGGACCGTGCAGGGCTTCGACCATATGCAGGTGGCCCTGTCGATCGGGGTGCAGCAGATGGTGCGCTCGGATATCGGCGGGTCTGGCGTGATGTTTTCGCTCGACACCGAGTCGGGCTTCGACAAGGTGGTGCTGATCAACGCGGCCTGGGGCCTGGGCGAAAACGTCGTGCAGGGCGCGGTGACGCCGGACGAATACATGGTCTACAAGCCGCACCTCTCCAATCCGGATCTCGTGCCCATCGTCGAACGCAGCCTTGGCGCGAAAGAGATCAAGATGATCTATGCCGAGGGCGGCCAGGCGGTGAAGAACGTCAAGACCTCCAAGGCCGAGCGCGGTCAGTTCGTGCTGTCCGAGGCCGAGACCGTCGAACTGGCCCGCATGGCCGCGACGATCGAGGATCACTACGGATGCCCGATGGACATGGAATGGGCCCGCGACGGCAACACGGGCGAACTGTATATCGTGCAGGCCCGTCCGGAAACGGTGCAAAGCCGCGCCGGCGCGGGAG
>PR_CR_10_Liq_1_inCRDRAFT_1001349_pt1 | contig 13930 bp, 16 predicted proteins | sample PRCRCaboRojoPR_3_FD_10241 | JGI IMG/M metagenome (IMG submission 10241) | reverse complement strand
GCCTCGGCGGGGGCAATGGCTGCGCCGGTCAGCGTCAGCAGGTCGGGCAGAACAATGCTGCCAAGGGTCAGATCCTGTCCATCATGGGCCATCGGTCACATCCTTCTTTTGCTGGGTTTGGGACATAGGGCCTTTGCACGTGCAGCGCAACAAAAATACCAACGGATGCGGCTAAATGATCGTTTGTTGCGCGGTTGTTTTTCTGCTGCGCGGCGCTAGCAGGCTGGTAAACAGGCGGCATGGATATCTTTCTGACACTCGGACCCGCCGTTCTTGCCATCGCCTTCGGGGTCGCGTTGCTGGCCGGTGTGATCAAGGGACTCGTGGGATTCGCGATGCCCATGATCCTGGTCTCGGGCCTGAGCTCGGTGATGGGGCCGGAACTGGCCCTGGCCGGGCTGATCTTGCCCACGCTGGTCACGAACGGTGTTCAGGCGCTGCGGCAGGGCCCGGCGGCGGCGCTGGCCTCGGTCCGGCGCTTTGGGCTGTTCCTCGGGGCGGGGCTTGTGTTTCTTTTGATCTCGGCCCAGCTGTTCCGGGTGCTGGACCCGTCGATCATCCTGCTTCTGATCGGGGTGCCGATCACGCTCTTCGCGGCGCTTCAGCTGGCGGGTGTCCCGCTCCGTATGCCCAATGGACCCAGCCGGGCCGCCGAGCTTGGGATCGGGTCCTTCGCCGGGTTCATCGGCGGGCTGTCCGGGGTCTGGGGGCCGCCGACGGTGGCCTATCTGACCGCGCTTGGCACCGAGAAGACCGAGCAGATGCGCGTGCAGGGCGTGATCTACGGGCTGGGGGCCATCGCGCTTTTCCTGGCCCATGTAGGATCGGGCGTGCTGAACGCGCAGACGGTGTGGTTCTCGCTTGCGCTGGTTGTGCCCGCGGGACTTGGCATGTGGCTGGGCGGCCTTGCGCAGGACCGGATCGACCAGAGGGCGTTCCGCCGCGCGACGCTTGCCGTTCTGTTGATCGCCGGTCTGAACCTGATCCGCCGCGCGCTGCTGGGCTAGGCGGGGTGATGTCGGGGCGTCACTCCGCGTCCGAGAGCTGGGCGAGGAAAGCCGCGAGCGCCGTCATCTGATCCTCGGTCAGCGGGATCTCGGGCATCTGGTCGAACCCCGCCGTGGCGCTGCGGATCTGGCGAAAGGTCTTGCCGCGGATGTCGCCGCCCGGATCGGATGTGGCGGACGGGCCATGGCAGCTTTGGCACTTGGTCCGGTAGGTTGCGTGGCCCGCATCGACCAGCGCCGGGTCGGGCGGAGTGGCAGGCTCTTGGGCGAGAACGGGGATGGCCCCGAGGGCAAGGCCGAGCGAGAGGATCAAGGGCGCGCGCATCTGGGGGCTCCGCAACAAGGACCGGGATCGGACAGCCCCTTGGTGACCGGCCTTCGCGACACCCCGGTGACAGGCGCGCGCGGCGCAGCGCCGCAGGCTCAGCTGACCACGAGACCGAAACAGGCCTCGATCACGTCGATGGCCGCCCATTCCGGCACCACCTCAAAGCTCTGGCGGGCCAGAACCGCATCGCCCTGACGCAGTTCGAGGATCCAGGTGCCCAGTTCCAGCTCGTGGGGATATTCGAACTTGAACAGGTCGAGCGATTGCGCCCGGTCGCTCAGCTCGGTCGGCCAGCGCTGCTCTGTGAGGCCGCGCAGCCCGAGGGGCGGGTGACGGACGACAATCGTGAGGCCGGACAGCGACGCGCCCTCCTGCAGGCGCAGGCGCCACCCGAAACTCAGCCCGAGCCGCGCCGGCACAAGGCGGGTTTCCACGTCGATATCGGCGGATTGGTCGACCAGAAGGATCTCGCCCGCCTCTGTCTCGGGCGCGGGCGCATGGCCGGCGCTGTCGATGCCGCAAATCACCCCGGCCTGCTCCATGAGCACGGGGGCGCGCAGGAAATCCTCGGCCCGGGCGGGCAGGGCGAGCAGGCAGAACAGGAAAAGAACAGTAAGGCGCATGGCGGGCGGGGTGTTGCGGTGCCGGTCTGCCCCAGAGATGGGCTGCCGCGGCACGTCCGTCAATCGGGCGTGTCCGGTTGGTTGGAGGGGAGGCCCCGGGTCAAGCCCGGGGCGGCTGCCGGGTCAAGCCCGGGGCGGGCTCAAGGATAAGGGTCACGTCCGCGTCGGGTTGGTGGCGCTTTGCGCCGCCACGCCCCGGCCAGCGGTGCGACGGTCCAGTCCCATGCGACGAAAAACGCCCCGGCCACGCAGGCCCGGGGCGTTTCTCCTCCTCCCTCGCGGGATCGGTCATCCCAGCGCGGCGGCCTTCACGTCGGCGTCGATGAAGGGCACGTATTGCTCGAAATTCTCGGCAAACATCGCCACGAGCTTGGCCGCCTGGGCATCGTAGGCGTCCTGGTCTTCCCAGGTGCGGCGCGGGTCCAGCAGGACTTCGGCCACGTCATGCACATGCACGGGCACGTCGAAGCCGAAATTCGGGTCCTTGCGGAACTCGGCCTCGGCCAGGGATCCATCGAGCGCGGCAGTCAGCAGCGCGCGGGTCGCCTTGATCGGCATGCGCGACCCGGTGCCGTAGGCGCCGCCGGTCCAGCCGGTGTTCACCAGCCAGCAGGTTGCGCCGTGGCGGGCGATCTTGTCGCGCAGAAGATTGCCATAGACCTCGGGGCGGCGCGGCATGAAGGGCGCGCCGAAACAGGTCGAAAAGGTGGGCTCGGGTTCGGTCACCCCACGCTCGGTGCCCGCGACCTTGGAGGTGAAGCCCGACAGGAAGTGATACATCGCCTGGGCGGGCGTCAGCCGCGCGATCGGGGGCAGGACGCCGAAGGCGTCGCAGGTCAGCATGATCACGTTCTTCGGATGCCCGCCAAGCGCGGTGTCCGACGCGTTCGAGATGTAATGCAGCGGGTAGGCGCAGCGCATGTTCGCGGTCAGGCTGTCATCCTCGAAATCCAGCGCGCGCGTGTCGGCGTCATAGACCATGTTCTCGATCACGGTGCCGAATTTCGACGTGGTAGCGTAGATCTCGGGCTCGGCCTCTTCGCTCAGGTTGATGGTCTTGGCATAGCAACCGCCCTCGAAGTTGAAGGTGCCGCGATCCGACCAGCCGTGTTCGTCATCGCCGATCAGCGTGCGCTCGGGGTCGGCCGACAGCGTGGTCTTGCCGGTGCCCGACAGGCCAAAGAACACCGCCGTGTCGACCGGGTTGCCATCGGCATGGTTGGCCGAGCAATGCATCGGCATGATGCCCTTTTCCGGCAGCAGGTAGTTCAGCAGCGTGAACACCGACTTCTTGTTCTCGCCCGCGTATTCCGTGCCGCCGATCAGGATCAGCTTGCGGTCGAAATTCATCGCGATCACGGTTTCCGACCGGCAGCCGTGCTTGGCCGGATCGGCTTGAAAGCTGGGGCAGTTGATAACGGTGTAATCGGCCGCGAAGCTGTCCAGCGCCTCGCGCTCGGGGCGGCGGAGCATGTGGCGGATGAAAAGGCCGTGCCAAGCCAGTTCGGTCACCACGCGCACGTCGATGGAATAGGCCGGGTCGGCCCCGGCCACCAGATCCTGCACAAAGAAATCGCGGCCCTTCATGTGCTCGAGCATGTCCGCGTAAAGCGCATCGAACCCCTCGGGCGACATCTCGGCATTGTTGTCCCACCAGATCGTGTCGGCGACCGAGGGCGTCTTGACGATATGCTTGTCCTTGGGGGACCGGCCGGTGAACTTGCCCGTGGAGACGAGGAACGTGCCGCCGTTGCCGATCTGGCCTTCGCCGCGTTTCACGGCCGCCTCGATGAGCGCAGGCTCGATCAGGTTGTAATAGACATTGCCCAGCCCAGAGATGCCCTGATCTTCCAGCTGGAACTGCGGGTTGACCCGTCCAAATGTCATTTTCTTGCTCCTGTGAACGCGCTTTCAGCACATTGTTACGTCTGGGCGGGGCGGAACGCATATTCATGGAAAGCCGGACCCGCAGTGCCGGTCTCTTAACATGACGATGAAACGATTGAACAGGACGCAAGCGCGCAGTTAGCGCAACCAAGCGCAGTTTAGCGCAACCAGGTTTCCCATAGCCTGCTTACCGCGCTTGGCGGTGGGCGCCGGTGTCGCCTGCGCGTGGCCATTAGGCCCGGATTAGAACCTCTTTGGCCATTCTGCCACAGTCTTGCCCGGCGATTCGCAGATTTGGATTGATTGTAAAGCGGAAAAGGGAGCATAATGTCCAAAAAATACAAGTACGACGCAGGCAGCACAGGCAGAACAAGGAAAACCGAGCATGTCGAAGATCGCCCTTGTGGACGATGACAGGAATATTCTGACATCGGTCTCCATGACCCTCGAAGCGGAAGGCTTCGAAGTGGACACCTATAACGAAGGCCAGTCGGCGCTGGACGCGTTCAACAAGAAAATGCCGGACATGGCCGTGCTGGACATCAAGATGCCCCGCATGGACGGCATGGACCTGTTGCAGCGGCTGCGCCAGAAAAGCGCGATGCCGGTGATCTTCCTCACTTCCAAGGATGAAGAGATCGACGAGGTCCTGGGCCTGTGCATGGGTGCCGACGATTACGTCAAAAAGCCGTTTTCCCAGCGTCTTCTGGTCGAACGCATCCGCGCGCTTCTGCGCCGCCAGGATGCCGTCGCCACCGGTGAAACCGGCACGACCGAAGAGACCAAGGTTATGGTTCGCGGCCATCTGAGCATGGATCCTCTGCGCCACGCGGTGACCTGGAAGGGAAAGGACGTGTCGCTGACGGTGACCGAATTCCTGCTCTTGCAGGCGCTGGCCCAGCGTCCCGGCTTCGTGAAAAGCCGCGACCAGCTGATGGATGTGGCCTATGACGACCAAGTCTATGTGGACGACCGCACCATCGACAGCCACATCAAGCGGCTGCGCAAGAAGATGCGCATGGCGGATGACGAGTTCTCGGCGATTGAGACGCTCTACGGTATCGGGTACCGCTACAACGAAGATTAAATCATGGCGTTGGCCGAGGGGATAGGCGTGCGCGACGCGGGTCCTCAACGAAACGCGGACGTTGTTCTGGGCGATGATTGGGTCGCCCCGGACAGCGCCGTCGAACAGGAGCTCCGGGCCCGCCGGGAGCGCCGCGGACTCCTGTCGCTCAAGCGCTCGCCGCTGACGCGCAAGATCATCACCTTCAACCTGATCGCCCTGAACCTTCTGGTCGCGGGGGTGCTCTATCTGAACTCGTCGCGCGACAGTCTCGTGTTCCAGCGGGCCACGGGCCTCGTGGGCGAGGCTGAGCTGATCGCTGACGTGTTCGAGGCCCAGCTGCCCTCCGGCGCGCCGGTGAACCTGGCCGCGGGCGACGGGCTCAAGGTGCGCGAGACGCTGGACGGGCTCGACCTGCGCAACGGCGTCGCCGTCTTCGTCTTCGACCGCAACCAGACGCTGATCGACAGCACCATGGGCGACGACAGCCACCCGGTGCTGCGCGCAATGGAGGGCGAGCCGCAAAGCACCGTCATCACCGATTTCCTGACCCGGTTGTGGGACAGGATCTCGGCCCCGTTCGCCACCGAGACACAGGCCGAACTGCCCAGCGTCGAGGCGCAGGTGCGCGCGCTTGCGGCCCGGGTGACGGGCACGCGCGTGCAGATCGAAACCGGCGTCGACAGTGCCGGGGGCAGCACCTTCGCCGTCGCAACGCCGATCCTGCAGGATGGCAGCCCCGTGGGGGTCGTCGCAGTGGCCTCGGCCGCGGGTGAGATCGACGCGCTGGTCAGTGCTGAACGCGAGCGTGTGTTGCAGATGTTCGTCGTGGCCACGCTGGTCTCCATCGGGCTGAGCATCGTGCTGGCCTCGACCATCTCGAACCCGCTGTCGGACCTGGCCGCCGCCGCCGAAATCGGCCGCGACCGCGACCGCCGCCACGTGGGCGCGTCGCGCGTGCGCATCCCCGACCTGACCGCACGGCCCGACAAGATCGGGCGATTGTCCGGCGCGCTCAGGGGGATGGTCTCGGCGCTCTATGAACGCATCGACAGCAACGAGCAATTTGCCGCCGACGTCGCCCACGAGATCAACAACCCGCTGGCCAGCCTGCGATCGGCCGTGGGCACCCTCCGCGTGGCCAAACGCCCCGACCAGCGCGACAAGCTTCTCGATGTGATCGACCACGACGTGCGCCGCCTTGACCGGCTGGTGAGCGATATCTGCAACGCCTCGCGGCTCGACAGCGAGCTGGTCAAGGAAGAAGAGACGCCCTTTGACCTGCTCAAGATGCTGGACAACCTCTGCACCTATCTGGGCGAACAGGCCCGCGAAAAGGGCATCGACTTCATCGCTGATCTGCCCCAGGACAAGGTCGTGATCCACGGGCTGGAGCCGCGCCTGGCGCAGGTGGTGGTCAACCTGATCACCAACGCGATCTCGTTCTGCGAAGAGGGTGACGCGATCCGCGTCTGGGCGCGCCGCCGCGACAACCGCGTGCTGGTCGTGGTCGAGGATACGGGCCCCGGCATCCCCGACCAGGCGCTGTCGAAGATCTTCAAGCGGTTCTATTCCGAACGCCCCGAGGGCCAGTTCGGCAACAATTCCGGACTGGGACTGGCGATTTCCAAGCAGATCGTGGAGGCCCATGGCGGCGTCATCTGGGCCGAGAACATCCGCCCGACCGAGGCCGATATCACCTCGGACCCGCTGGGCGCGCGGTTCGTGGTCGGCCTGCCGGTCTAAGGCCCTGCCGTGACCTCTGCGTCGTCCAAACCCGCCCCTGCGGGCGGCGCCCCCCCGATCCTGCATGCAAGCTGCGTGGCGATGGACGCGCGTCGCGCGGTCCTGATCCTCGGGCCATCGGGCAGCGGCAAATCGGCCCTTGCCCTGCAGCTGATCGCGCTGGGCGCACGCCTGGTGGCCGACGACCGGACCCTGCTGCGGCCGGACGGTGCCAGCCTGATCGCCAGCGCCCCCGCCGCCATCTCGGGCCGGATCGAGGCGCGTGGCCTGGGCCTGATCGACCTGCCCCGCCTGCCCGAGGCCGCGGTCACGCTGGCCGTCGATCTGAGCTTGCCAGAGACCGACCGCCTGCCGCCACGACGGATGACCCGTGTGCTTGGCCATGACCTGCCGCTTGTTCACAAGGTCGACGGCCCCCATTTCCCTTCCGCTATCCTTCTCTATCTGCAGCATGGACGGAGTGACTGAGCCATGACGACCGCGCCCCTGCCGACCGCCCGAACGCTGTTGGTCACCGGCCCCTCGGGGGCAGGGAGGTCCACTGCGATCAACGCGCTCGAGGATCTGGGCTACGAGGCGATCGACAATCTGCCGCTCAGCCTGATCCCGCGCCTTCTGGAGGCACCCGGCCAGGACCGTCCGCTGGCCCTGGGCATCGACACGCGCAACCGGGATTTTTCCACCAACGCGCTGATCGAGCTTCTGGACCGAGAGCCGGGTATCGAACTGCTGTATCTGGATGCCCGGGCCGAGACGCTGTTGCGTCGCTATTCGGAAACCCGCCGCCGTCACCCCATGGCCCCGGCCGAGACGCCCGAGATCGGCATCGCGCGGGATTTCGACCTGCTGGGCCCGATCCGGGCGCGCGCCGACGTGCTGATCGACACCTCGGACCTGACCCCGCATGACCTGCGCGCCGAGATGGAGCGCTGGTTCGCGCCTGCCGACGGCACCGGCCTTGCGGTCTCGGTCCAGTCGTTTTCCTACAAGCGCGGGCTGCCGCGCGGCGTTGACATGGTCTTCGACTGCCGGTTCCTGAAGAACCCCTATTGGGAGCCTTCGTTGCGCGCCGCGGATGGCCGGGCGTCCGAGGTGGCGGCCTATATCGCGACCGATCCGCGCTATGCCCCGTTCTTCGACCATGTGCGCGATCTGACGCTGTTTCTGCTGCCCGCCTATGTTTCTGAGGGAAAGGCGCATTTCTCACTCGCCTTTGGGTGTACCGGCGGACAGCACCGGTCGGTCGCGATGGCCGAAGCGCTGCGCGAGGCCCTTGCGCAGGCTGGCTGGCGGGTGTCAATTAGACATCGCGAGCTGGAACGGCGGGGGCTCGACCGTCCGGATCCGGCGCGCAAGACGGCAAGCGGAGAGACAGGCAGGTGATCGGCATCGTGATCGTGGCCCATGGCGGACTGGCGCGGGAATATCTTGCGGCGGTCGAGCATGTGGTGGGCCACCAGACCGGCATCCGCGCCATCGCCATCGAGGCCGAGCATGACCGTCCCGGCAAGCAATCCGAGATTTGCGCAGCCGCCGATGCGGTCGACAAGGGCGAAGGCGTTGTCATCGTCACCGACATGTTCGGCGGCAGCCCGTCGAACCTGAGCCTGCGCGCCTGCCAGCCCGACGACCGCCGGATCCTCTATGGGGCGAACCTACCGATGCTGATCAAGCTGGCGAAATCGCGCCACATGCCCGTGGGCGATGCGGTGCGCAAGGCGCTCGAGGCGGGGCGGAAATATATTGACAGCCAGAACGTCAGCGCCGAGTAACGCAGCCCATGTCCGACACTGCCCAACGCCATTTGAAGATCGTCAACGAAAAGGGGCTCCATGCCCGCGCCTCGGCCAAGCTCGTCGAGGTGGTCGAAGGATTTGACGCAACGGCAGAGGTCAGCCGCGACGGCATGTCCGCCTCGGGCGACAGCATCATGGGGCTTTTGATGTTGGCAGCGTCCAAAGGAACCACTATTGAGGTTCAAACCTCCGGGCCCGATGCCGAGGCCCTGGCCCAGGCGGTCGAAGCACTGGTCGCGGACCGCTTCGGCGAAGAGATGTAACGACGCGGTTGAGGGGGCGACGCGATTGGTCGACAGCACACAGCCCAGAGGCGTGTTGATGCACCGTGCACCGGGCGGGCCTGTCAAGCAGGGCGATGGCGGCAACCTGTCCGACCAGCCCTATGACCGCCGCCGCCTGTCCTATGCCAACACCTTTACCAACCCGTTCCAGGTGAAGACCATCCAGACGATGGAGCTGCTGACGGGCAAGATGCGGCTCTTGCGCCTGATCCGGAAATTCGAGGCCATGGGCGTGCCGCACGGGCAGGCGTTCTGGAAACAGGCGCTGGACGTGATGGGCATCGACCTGACGACCCCGGGCGAACAGATCGCCCGCATTCCCAAGGACGGCCCGCTCATCATCACCGCCAACCACCCCCATGGGCTGGTCGACGGCATGGTCTTGGCGGAACTCATCGGCCGTGTACGCACCGATTACAAGATCCTGACCCGGTCGCTTCTGACCGGCGTGGGCGAGATCGAACAGTTCATGATCCCCGTGCCCTTTGCCCATGAACAGGACGCGCTGCAGCAGAATCTCGAGATGCGCCGCCGCGCGATGGAGCATCTGAAGGACGGGGGCGCGATCGTTCTGTTCCCGTCGGGCGTGGTGGCGTCGTCGGAAACCATGTTCGGCCCCGCGATCGAGGCCGAGTGGAACCCCTTCACCTCGAAGATGATCCAGCGGTCGGGGGCACGCGTGCTGCCGATCTATTTCCCGGGCCGCAATTCACGCTGGTACCAGATGGCCAACCGCGTCTCGGCCACCCTGCGCCAGGGCCTGCTGCTCTACGAAGTGGTCCACGCCCTGAACAAACCCCAAGCCCCCGTCGTGGGCGAGGTCATCGACCGCGACGTGATCTCTGGCTGGGCCTCTAACCCGCGGGGTTTCATGACCTGGCTGCGCGACCAGACCCTGTCGCTGGGGCAGAAGGGCTGAACCTCCGGCCCGGTTAACTCATTCTTAATCATACTATCGGCTCTTTGACCGCGATTTTGATTTTCGTGGGCGGGTGCCATATGAATATACGGAGTGTAATTTCTGGGCCGGTGTGGGGCTCTTGGGATTGGGTGTCGTTGATGGAGCGGTGAACCCGTTTGCATTCGCCACCGCAGCCCAGTTCTTCACCGCGGGCATTGCGCTGATGGTTGCATCCCAAAGTGGCGGAAAGGGCGACAATGACGACGAAAAGTGAAGACGCGCATCAGCCGCCGGTCGATACCCGCCCGATTGCGCAGGTCGTGTTCGTTCTGGGGATGGCAACAGGGGCCGGCTGGATCTACTGGGCGTCCTTCCAGGGGATCGACTGGTACATGCCCAGCCTCGCGTGGATCGTTCTGGCCCGCTTCGGCTATGACCGGTTTTTCACAGACCAGGGCTGAGCCCTACCGCGTCGGCACCGGTGTTTCGCCGCGGTAATCGTAGAACCCGCGTCCGGCCTTGCGGCCCAGCCATCCGGCCTCGACATATTTGGTCAGCAGCGGGCAGGGGCGATATTTCGTGTCCGCCAGCCCGTCATGCAACACGTTCATGATCGCAAGGCAGGTGTCCAGACCGATGAAATCGGCCAGTTCCAGCGGCCCCATCGGGTGGTTCGCGCCCAGTTTCATCGACTGGTCGATGGATTGCACACTGCCCACGCCCTCGTAGAGCGTATAGACCGCCTCGTTGATCATCGGCATCAGGATGCGGTTGACGATGAAGGCCGGGAAATCCTCGGCCGAGGCGGCGGTCTTTCCCAGCTTTTCCACCACGGCAAGGCAGGCGTCGTAGGTCTCGCGGTCCGTGGCGATGCCGCGGATCAGCTCGACGAGCTGCATCACTGGCACCGGGTTCATGAAGTGGAAGCCCATGAACTTTTCGGGCCGGTCCGTGCGGCTGGCCAGCCGCGTGATCGAGATCGACGAGGTGTTCGAGGTCAGGATCGTGTGCGGCTGCAGATGCGGCAGGAGCGTGTCGAAGATCTTCTGCTTGATCTCTTCACGCTCGGTCGCGGCCTCGATCACCAGGTCGGTCGCGCCCAGCTCGGTCAGCTCCAGCGTGGTGGAGATGCGCGCCAGCGCCGCGGCCTTGTCCTCGGCCGAGATCTTGTCGCGCGACACCTGGCGTTCCAGGTTCTTGTCGATCAGGGCCACGGCCTTCTCCAGCGCATCGGCGTCGATGTCGTTGAGCAGGACCTCGTAGCCCGCAAGCGCCATCACATGGGCGATGCCGTTGCCCATCTGGCCTGCACCGACCACGCCGATCGTCTTGATGTCCATGGGGCGCACTCCTGTCTGCATTCGGCGCGACCATAGGGCCGCGACCGGCCCCGCCGCAAGGCCGCTGCGGGGAAAATCGCGGGTGTTAGGGAAATGCCAACCCGGCTCTGCGACCCTGGCGATTGGGTGAAAGAAAAATGAGTGGGTGACACCATGGGTGACGCAACGGGGATCGAACCCCTGTCCTATTTTCCGTGCCGACATGCGGGCTCGGTGCAGAGCTTCCGTGGCCCGGGCCGCGAGATGTCGGGCCGGTTCGTGGCGGCGATCGGCGGGGCCGAGACCTTTGGTCCTTTCGTGCCGCGCCCCTTTCCCGCGCTTCTGGAAGAGCGGGTGGGCCTACCGGTGATCAATCTGGGCCTCCAGCAGGCCGGGCTTCCGGTCATCGCTGGTGATCCGGCCGTGGCCCATGCACTGGATGCGGCGGCGCTGTGCGTCGTGCAGCCACCGCCGCCCCATGCCCTGTCGAACCCGTTCTACCGCGTTCACCCGCGCCGCAATGACCGGTTTCTCGCCGCCACCGATCAGCTCACGCGGCTGTTCCCCGAGGTGGACCTGGTCAGCGTGCATTTCACGGGCCACCTGGTGCGCCGGTTGCGTGACACAGACCCGCAGCGGTTTCAGATCGTCGCGCGTGCCCTGCGCCGGGCCTGGCAGGCCGAGGTGTCGACGCTGCTGGCGCGGGCACGGGGCGCAACGGTACTGTTGTGGATCGATCGGCCCGACGGGCCCACGCCCCAGATCCTGCGGCCCGAGGATCGCGTGGCGCTCAGTCGGCAGGCCAGCGCCACGGTGCGCCTTGGCATCGTGGCCGAAAACCCGCCGACGCGGGGCATGATCTTTGCCGCTGGTGATCTGGTTGCCGCCCGGCAGAGCCTGACACCGGATGCCCATGCCCGGATCGCCAAGGCGCTGGCACCGGCAATGACCGAGCTGTTGGGCGAAACCGGTGACGAAAAGACGGGGCCCGCGACCGGTACGGACCCCGCTTGACGCGGGGCGACAGAAAAGGGGCCCGCCATCGCTGACGGGCCCCGCAATCCGGCGTAGGGTGGGTTTTCAACCCACCTTCGGTTACAACTTCTCGAGCAGTTCGGGCACCGCGTCGAACAGATCGGCCACGAGGCCATAATCGGCCACCTGGAAGATCGGCGCCTCTTCATCCTTGTTGATCGCGACGATGATCTTCGAATCCTTCATGCCGGCCAGGTGCTGGATCGCGCCGGAAATGCCCACGGCCAGGTACAGTTCGGGTGCGACGACCTTGCCGGTCTGGCCAACCTGCCAGTCGTTGGGCGCGAACCCGCTGTCCACCGCCGCGCGCGAGGCGCCCACGGCCGCCCCCAGCTTGTCGGCGAGCTTTTCGATCAGCGCGAAATCCTCTTCCGAGCCCACGCCACGACCGCCCGACACGACCACACCGGCCGAGGTCAGCTCGGGGCGGTCGCTTTCGGCGACCTTGTCCTCGACCCATTCCGACAGGCCGGGATTGTCGGCTGCGGCGATGGTTTCGACCGCGGCCGACCCGCCCATGCCAGCGGCATCGAAGGTCGAGGTGCGGAAGGTGATGACCTTTTTCGCATCGGACGATTTCACCGTCTGCACCGCGTTGCCCGCGTAGATCGGGCGCTCGAACGTGTCGGCATCCACCACGGCGGTCACATCGGTCAGGATCATCACGTCCAGAAGGGCCGCGACGCGCGGCAGGATGTTCTTGGCATCCGTCGTGGCGGGCGCCACGATATGGCTGTAATCGTCCGCGAGCGAGGCGATCAGCACCGCCACCGGTTCGGCCAGGCGGTGACCGTAAAGGTCATCCTCTGCCACCAGAACCTTGGACACGCCGTCGATCTTGGCAGCCTCGGCGGCGGCATCCGCAGCCTTGGCGCCACAGGCCAGAACGGTCACGTCGCCCAGTTGGGCGGCAGCCGTTGCGGCCTTGGCGGTGGCGTCGACGGCCAGCGCGCCGTCATTGATTTCGGCAATCAGCAGTACAGCCATCTCACACAGCCCCCGCTTCTTTCAGTTTCGACACAAGTTCATCGACCGAGCCGACCTTGATGCCCGCAGCGCGTTCTGCAGGCTCGCTGGTCTTCACGATCTCAAGCCGCGGCGCGACATCGACGCCGTAATCGGCGGCGGTCTTTTCATCCAGCGGCTTCTTCTTTGCCTTCATGATGTTTGGCAGCGACGCATAGCGCGGCTCGTTCAGGCGCAGGTCGGTCGAGATGATCGTGGGCATCTTGACCTTCACGGTCTGCAGCCCGCCATCGACCTCGCGGGTGACGACAGCATGATCGCCGTCGATATCGACCTTGTTGGCATACATCGCCTGGGACCAGCCCAAGAGCGCCGACAGCATCTGGCCGGTGGCGTTCATGTCGTTGTCGATCGCCTGCTTGCCCGCCAGCACGAGGCCGGGCTGCTCTTCCTCGACGATCTTGGCCAGAATCTTGGCGACGGCCAGCGGCTCGATATCCTGATGCACATCGTCCGCGGCAACCACGAGGATCGCCCGGTCGGCGCCCATCGCCAGCGCGGTGCGCAGGGTTTCCTGGGCCTGCTTGACGCCGATCGAGACGGCGACGATCTCATCGGCCTTGCCGGCCTCTTTCAGGCGGATCGCCTCTTCGACCGCGATCTCGTCGAACGGGTTCATGGACATCTTGACGTTGGCGAGATCGACACCGGAGCCATCCGCCTTCACACGGACCTTCACGTTGTAGTCGATCACACGTTTGACGGGCACAAGGACCTTCATTGGCGTGACTCTCCCTAGCTGTTGGGCGCCGGAATGCCCGGCGCGCGCATTTCCCGACCGTGGATATAACCTCGTGCGGGCGGGCGACAGGGCAAAAACGTCACGTTAGCGCCAACCGACGCCGCGTTTTTCGGGCGCGTGGCGGGGCCGCCCACCGGACGCCCCGCCGGTTCGAGCCTCACCGGTTCGCG
>PR_CR_10_Liq_1_inCRDRAFT_1001348_pt1 | contig 13933 bp, 13 predicted proteins | sample PRCRCaboRojoPR_3_FD_10241 | JGI IMG/M metagenome (IMG submission 10241) | reverse complement strand
CAGCAGCCTATGCAGTACCCACCTCCTCCAGCCTACCCTCCACCTGTTCAAGCTTTTCAGCAGCCTCTCCAACATCCAGCTGCAGCCTACCCACCTCAAGCTTATACTCCACAGGCACCAGTTGTACCTGCCACAGGCCCTCTAGAAGTCAACGAGCCTTTCGACAATGGCCCTTTTCCTAGTTGGGACATAATTGGTTCGAGGTCCAAAAGGAGGGTTATGATAATTCCTGAAAGTGAACAGGACAGCATAATTGCTTCTTCAGAAATAAAGAAGAGCACCTGCTCTGTTTCAAGCGGCTGGGTTGCCCGAAAGATAATTCCGGACCTCAAATACCCTCTTCACTACGATTTAAAATGGGATCCCTACTGCTTCATGAACGGTAAAGCTACTTATGAAGAAATAAATTCTTACTGCAACACAGCTGCAGGTGAGTGTAACGACCAGGTTATGAAAGCTTACAAGCTACGCAAGTCCTATAGCATTTCTATCACTGTTTTGATTTGCTTCTTTATTAGCATTTTTCTGAGTTCTATTTCCTTGGTGTTTCTTGGTATTAGCCTTGTTGGTATGGTGATTGCTGGCTTTTTTGCTTTCTCTTTTTCATCTAAGGTTTCAAAAAACTCGGAAAAAGTCCACAAGAAACTAGCTGAGTATATACATAGAACCAAGGGATCATTGCTTCAAAGAGGAATCCGACCGAGGCCGGGCGCTTACGGAGTATTTATCCAATTTATACCAGCTTAAGTAATAATTAATATGTCTGCTGGAGAAACTACACAAGAAGAAGTGCTGGAAGAGTTCCACGACCCAAATGCTATAAATCACCCTGAGTATGATCGAAGTATTTTTGTACCAGAGCCAGTTTGGGGGGGGACTGACAGAAGTACTGACAGAAGGTGTTCTGGAGATGAAGTCTCAGTTAGTTATCTTGCAATTCCTTCTAGCTCCAGGGATTCTATAATAGCCCCTGGCAATTTCTCGTCGATAACATCCAATGTTACTGTGTGCTGTGGAAATCAAAAAGAAGTTCCTGTTTTAAAATCGCCCCCCAGTTACTTAGTAGATTGGATAGAGGACTCGTCTTTAGCTACTAGAGTTACTAAGGATGAGCTCCAAACCTTCTGTGAAGAAGCAGCTGAATACTGCAAAGAAGAAATCCACGCACCTATTTGTTGCATCCGCACTCGTTACATCTTAAGCATAATCTTGGTGTTTCTGATTTTAGTTTCAATTCTGATTGGCGTGGCTTTTACTATACCTTTATTTTTTATTGGGTTCGCTATATACTATTGCATATCTAAGAGTGCCATGCCGTCCCTTTTACAGTCCATCCAAGACAAACTCCATGCTTTTATTAACTCAAAAAAAGAACAACTGCTTTCCAAGGGAATCAAGCCTTTACCTGGTCCATATGGAACTTATATTCAGTTTACATCTTTAATTTAATTAACAATGGCAGATTTCCCCCAAAAAGGCCAGCCTCATCCAGCACACCAGCAGTCAGGTTATGAAATAACGTCCCAAAAGCCAGGCTATGCTCCAGGTTATAACCCAGAGATTTACTCAACGCCAGTGATGAACCGGCCAATCCAGAGTTCAGGAGTTACAACTCCACTTCCACCAATTTGGAGGGACTGGTGCTGCTTTGTACAGGAACTCCAAATTCCAAGGAGCTCCTACGACAGTCTCATAGCTTCAGGTAGAATAATGTGTTGCCCCAATAATATCCAGTATGACAACTGTAGGTTCGACAAGAGAGCCCCAGTGCTTGAGTCAGCTCACTATGAGTTGGAATGGCAAGAAAATTCCTATTTATCTGGCAGAATCACCCAGCAGGAGCTGCAAAGGTTTTGCGACGAAGCAGCTGAGTACTGCAAAAAAGAAATTGACAAGTCAAGACATTTGATGAGGGGCATTCAATTTGGCGTTCCTTTGGCAATATTTCTTTTCATGCTTGTCTTCTTTATAATAGCACAAGCCACCGGGCAACCTATTCTAGTGGTCGTTGGTATTATAGTAGCTATCATTTTATCCCTTATTTACCTTTACTACCACTTAACTTTCAAGAACTTCCTTTTAAAAGTTCAGGGCTCCCTTGTTGCTTTTATTGACTCAAGGAAACAACAACTCCTTTCAAGGGGTATCAACCCAATTCCTGGACCATTTGGAGTCTATATGGAATTCAAGTCTTTTTGAATGAATTGAATTTTATGTTATCGAGCCCTTGGGCCTTTTTAAGAATACAGGTAGTGATGACTTTTTTGCGTGCCTTTTGAGTTTTTTACACTTTCTTCTTCTGTAAACCCAGTCAACAGGCTAGGCATTTGTTTTTTATGTGTCTTACTGTCTCTATTTCTCCGCATGTTTGGCATGTGTTGTTGTTTTGCTGTTGTAAATTCAAGTCTTTTTAGTTTAATAAATATGGGGGATTCTCCTCAGCAAAACCAACCCCACCCTATACCTCAGGAGCTAGTTTATGGTCCAGTGCCTCAACAGCCGGATATTATTGCAACACCTTATAATTCATACACTTACGCAGTGCCAGTGGTAAATCAGCCAATTTGGAACTCAGAAACTACAGTTCAAATTACACCTAGCTGGAAAACAAAGGAAACTTGTTGCACGTATAATCATGGAGTTCCCTCCCAAGAACTTTTCATTCCAATAAGTTGCTATGACAGTATCATAGCCTCTGGGAGAATCGCATCTTGTACCACTATCTATGATTGTAATCAAAATAAAACAGCTCCGGTACTAGAGTCAGCACACTACCAGTTGCAGTGGCTAGAAGATTCATTGTTGTCTATGAGAATCACTCAGGCAGAGCTACAGAGGTTCTGCGACGAAGCAGCTGAGTATTGCAAAAAGGATATTGACAATTCAATATATGTGAGTAGGAGCATATTCCTTTGTCCACTTTTAGCGCTTTTACTGATTCTTATTTTGACTTTACCACTCACATTTTTTGGAGGAATTCTATTCTTGTATATTCTGGCCATTGCACCGTTTATTGCTGGAGCTTTTTTTTACGTTTACTACTTTGCAAAATTAAAGACCTACCTTCACAGGGTCGAAAGTTCCCTTTTTGATTTCGTCGACTCAAGGAAGCAAGAACTTCTTTCAAGGGGAATCAAGCCATTCCCTGGACCGTTTGGAGCTTACATAGAGTTTAAGCCTTTGATTTAATCCTTTATTCTCAGTTAAAAATAACTGAAACTTAGTAATTCTGAATAAATTATACAATATGGGCCGTGAATTGCAAATAGAAACACCCATTGACGAAGGTCCAATTCCGAGCTACAAGAAGTGCGGATTCCGAGGTTTAAAATTAGAAATTCCAAGTAGCAATAACCAACGCGTTGTTGCAACTGCAGAAAAAATAAAGAGAAGTCTGTTCCAAGAAGGTGCAACGCTCAAGTACACCGCAGTTGAAGTAGTTTCAAAGCCTTCTTATGAGTTGGAGTGGGTAAGCAATTCCTTCCTAACTCAAGTCTGCAGTTACGATGAAATAAATACTTTTTGTCAGAACGCAGGCAAGCACTGTAAAGAAAGCATTAAAGAAGCTAGCAAGTATAAAGTTATTTCTTTCTTTGCAACGTTTTTTGCTTTTATAAGTCTAGCGCTTTCCTGCTTGGCTTTCATAGAAACTTACTACTTAGCAGTAGCTGCTCCTATAATTATATTGGCTTGGCTTGTAGAACTGTACTTTTCAAGGAAACTCTACAAGAAAATACAAAAGGTCTACAAGGAACTCTGTTTATACATCTACCTAAACAAGAAGCCATTAGTGTCCAAAGGAGTACTTCCAAGACCAGGACAGTACGGAGCTTTCATTGAGTTTGTCCCAACTTAACTAATAGATACCATTAACATAAAAATGCTCAACTCAGATCGGCTTGAAGAACGCAAAAAGAACTTCCAGAAACTCCCAGACGAAGAAGAGGTCAAAAGGAAAAGGGACGAAACTATAGTGCAGCTGCGCAAGAAAAAAAGATCAGACCACATAGCTAAAAAACGAGCGTTGATGTCCAGCAGCGGGAAAACTGCACAAGACTCGGAAGCAATCTCGAGTGGACCTTTGACTTTTGAACCCCACAAAGTTCCCCAAGCACTTGCTAACATTGAACCCCGCCTTATTGAAGAGTCTTTGTCCCACTCCCAAAGACTGTCTTTACTTATATCTTTTATACAGAGCTCCCAAAACCCCACAGAACTCAACCTTGCTGTACAGACCTTAAGAGGTCTCATTTCTTTTGAGTACAATTCTCCAGTGGAAGCAATAGGTGGTTTGGACATTCACAAAAAACTAATTGAGTGCTTGAGTTTTGACAACAAAAACTTAGCCTACGAAGCTATGTGGTGCCTGACCAACTTAGCTTCTGGTCCAACCCACATAGTCAGGAAACTAGTTGCTGAAGGAGCTGTGGAAGCCCTTAGTAAGTTCATTAACTCTAGTGAACCTGAACTTGTGGACCAAGCTGTTTGGGCCCTTGGAAACATTTCTGGAGACAGCGTTGAGCACAGAAACGCAGTGTGCAACTCAGGGGTTGCTGAAGTATTGATTAGAAACATATCTACCGCCAAAACTATGGAGTACGGAGTAATGACAAACAGTATGTGGGTGCTTTCAAACTTAGTAAGAGGCCACCCAGGGCCTTCAAACAACTTAGTGAGGGAAGTTCTTGGAGTGGTTCCCAAAGTGATAAATCTAGACTACGAAGAAACCCTTGCTGAAACTCTGTGGTTACTAGCAAACGCCTCTGAAGGAGACACTAACCGGATACAACTAGTTTTGAACACAGGCACTGTGCAGAGAGTAATATCTTTGCTGATGCACTCCAACAACAGAATAAAAACTGGAGCTCTTAGAACTATAGGCAACATCTGTACTGGGGACGAAGTGCAGACTCAAACTATAATAGACAACGGAGGTCTGGACAAAATAGAAGCTGTACTTAGTGTTGGTGCCAAAAGAGTCATTAAAAAAGAAGCTTTGTGGACTCTAAGCAACATTGCTGCAGGGTCTGCTAAGCAGAGTTACACAGTAGTTTCGCACTCAGTTTTTAGGTTTGTGAAAGAAGGGTGTTCAGAAGTTGACTACGAAGTCAGGAAAGAAGCCTTGTTTGTAATAGCAAATGCCACTTTTACCGGGAAAGAAGAAACCATCCGGAAAGGACTAGAAAAAGGCATCCTTAAACTTTTAGTAGAAAACTTGGAAAACGACGACTCCAGACTACTCACAATAACACTAGAAACTATCAAAAACGTACTCAAAGCTAACAAAGAACATGTGCTTTTAACTAACCAAGCAGTGGACAAAGTCTCTATAGAGTTTGACGAACTAGGGGGGCTGAACTTCTTGGAGCGTTTGCAAAGCCACCCGAACCAAACAGTGTATGACCTTTCAGTTGAAATAATCACAAACTACTTTGGGGTAGACGAAACTCCTGATCAGGAAGACTTTAGAATCCCCGGGAAAGGGTTTAACTTTGAGTAACTCCTAACAAACTAAAGTTATATAAAAAATGGAAGAACAGGATACCACAAGTACCCGCTTAGAAAGCAGAGCAAAGCAGTTTGCACAAGGCTTTGACGCCGACGACCTTAAAAGAAGAAAGGACGAACACGGAGTTGAACTACGCAAGTCCAAACGAGCTGACTTAGCTACCAAAAGAAGAAACCTCACTCTGCAAGAAAAAGAGTGGATTTCCCTGAACGACCACTACAAGCAACACTACTCCTTAGAAGACCTGCCCCAACTAATCGAGGCCATGAATTCAAACGACTCCAGTCAGTACTTGTTTTCAGCACAGGGCTTCCGCAAAATGCTGAGTTTGGAGCACGACCCTCCCATCCAGCAAGTGATTGACGCAGGAGTAGTGCCTTTTCTGATTGACTGGGTCCAGCACTTCGACCACCCCCAACTTCAGTTTGAAGCAGGATGGGCACTTACTAACATAGCATCTGGAACTCACCAGCACTGCCAAGTGATTGTGGAAAAGGGTGCAGTGCCTTTGCTGGTTAAACTTCTTGAGTCTCCAAACGAAGAAGTAAGGGAGCAGGCTGTTTGGGCTGTAGGCAACATTGGAGGCGACTCTGCACACTGCAGGGACTTGGTTCTGCAAAACAATGGACTGCACCTTTTGATCCAGTGCATCACCTTAACACAGAAACAAAGCATGGTCAAAAACGGAAGTTGGGCACTCAGCAACTTGTGCAGAGGCAAGCCTGGTCCTGACTGGGAACTTGTGAAAGACGCCATTCCAGTACTGGCTAAAATAGTGCAGGAACAACACGACGTGGAAATACTCGGAGACTGTTTATGGGCACTATCTCACCTGTCAGAAGGAGCTGAGCACCACGTAGACGCGTTGATTGAAACAGGAGCGCTACCCAGAGTAATCCAACTGATGAACCACCACCTCTACAACGTGCAGCTTCCCTCTACAAGGACTGTAGGGAACGTTGTCACAGGAAACACTCTGCAAACCCAGGCTGCACTTAACTTAGGAGCAGCACAGGCGTTTTCTTCACTACTCAACTCGCCCAAGAAGAACGTGCGCAAAGAAGCAGTGTGGAGTATTTCGAACGTCTGTGCTGGCGAAAAGGAACAACTAGAGGCACTGTTTGGGGCAGATGTATTTAAGAGACTGTGTAATATAGCTTACCATGACGAAAAAGAAATTAAAAAAGAAGCAGTCTGGGCACTCACAAATGCAGTAGCAGGAGGGTCCTCAGATCAAGTTGCAAGGCTTGTCCAAACTGGAGTGATCCAAGCCCTTTGCAGTTTGCTCACACAACAAGAAGCCAAAATAGTGTCAATAGCCCTGGAAGGAACTAACCGAGTTCTTAAGTGCGGAAGAGAATATTTCACTGGGGAAGACGGCAACAACCCTTTCTGCACTATCATGGACGAGTGTGGGGGACTAGAAAAACTTGAAAAGCTGCAGACTCACCCGAACACACATATTTATGAAAAAGCCAGAAAGATCATTGAAGAGTACTTTGAAATAGAACAGGACGAGAACGACCAACTAATCCAAGCAATAAAGGAATGCTCTACCTTTTCATTTTAGTTAATAATTTAGAAGTAATGTCTGATTTCCCCCGGAAGCGCCAAGCACTCCCAGACCCCCTAGACTTGCTTTCTTCAGTAGAAACTCCTAGTTTCTTGAAGTCAGCCCTCAAAAAACCCAAAAAAGCTCCTAAGCCCAAAGCTGAAGTTATTTCCAAAGAGCCCACAGTTAACCCAAGTAAGTACGACAGCTTGGAACAGTACGACTACTTCGCAACCAACGGAGAAGCCATTCTGGACTACTGGAACAACCCCCAGGAACTCCAACAACCCCAACTTGACCCTAAAAAGTTCATCAGAAAAGTAGACACAAGGAGAAAAGTGGTGAATCAACCCTTGCCAGATACTAATTAATTACTTTCACGAGAAACCACAAAGTTAAGGTGTTTAAAATACAAGTCACACATCAACCTCGGACAGAACTCATGTAACTTTTCTACAGAATAAGCACAAGGGGGGAGGTCCTGCACCCAGTGGACTTCAGCAAGCACTTGTCCTTGGTCTCCAACAATGAACCTAGAAACCTCTTTGACTTGGTCTTTGGACAAACTGCCCCTTCTAGGAGCTCTTCTAGTTAACTCGAATTCTTGAATCAAGTCCGTGCAGTCCATTAGGTTCACAGCAGGTTCCCAGGTGTTCTCTGCTTCAGAGTAGTCTTTCCACTTAACTTGGTACTCCAGAATTCCTTGTTGGATCCGTTTGCCAACTATAGCTTCTACTTCAAACAACTCTGTTTCTTCATCCATTAAAAAATGCCCCTATAATAATTGATGCGCATTGAAAAGTGCTACTTCTGTTCCAGCAACATCTACCCTGGCCACGGCATGGCTTTTGTGAGGAACGACTGTAAAGTGTTTAAGTTCTGCAGGTCCAAGTGCCACAAAAACTTCAAGATGAAGAGGAACCCTAGGAAACTCAAGTGGACCAAAGCTTACAGACACGCCATGGGCAAGGACATGACTGTTGACTCCACCTTCCAGTTCGAACAGAGGCGCAACATTCCTGTCAGGTACAACCGGGACTTGTTTGTGAAAACTGTAGGAGCCATGAAAAGAATTACTGAAATCCGCAAGGAAAGACAAAAGAGGTTCTGGGAAAACAGAATGAAAAATGCCCAAACCACACACCAAGAAGCCAACGAAAGGGAAATCCAGAAAAACATCCACCTGATTGACGAACCTGAACTCCGGGACACCATCACGCTCAAGCTTACTAACAAAATGGATATAACAGAATAACTTAGTTAGATACTATGCATCGTGTCAGGCCAGTTAACTCCGTCAAAGGGAAGTTCACTTAAACTCGGAAGCATCATTAAAAACAAACTTTGTGTTCCAAAGACTACTTCTAAGTTTTTCTTCCAGTTGCCTCTAGAAAAGCTGTTTTGGTTGAGTTCGTCAAACAACTCAATTGTAGTTCTTCCTTTTACAGCTAAGAACCAGTGCCACCCAGCAAACCCCGTAAGTATCAACCCAAAAACTGCTGTCAAAACAAAACTCAAGTGCACTAACTGAATTCTAGGCTTGACTCTAGTTGCAGGCCAACTTACTAGTACGTAAAATACACAGCCTAAGTTCAAATACAGCAAAAACAACAGAAAGTATCTGTGGTTGTGGTGACCTACACAATTGTGTATCCAAGGGCAGTGGTGGTCCATCTTCAAAACACATTTCTCGCAAATAGAACAGTGGTGTGCTCTGGGAGGCTTTGTCCCCAGGCACTTGTTGCATTTAGGAAAAGCAGGGATTTCAGGGGGGTTGCCAGGACCTCTCAGTACACACATGGAGTAGTTGAAGCAAATATTAAACACTAAAAACACTGCAACTAAAGTTAGTCCCATACAGGGCCACTCTCCGTACACAGGATTGATTTGGGGAAGCACATGCCTAAAGTACCCGTAGGTAACCATAGCCACCAAGCCAAACAGCACTACTATAAGGGCTGGTCCTAGTAAAAACATTAAAAGGCCAGTCATTCTTTCAGAGGGCACTTTTAAAACTCCAGCTAAACGGACACCTAAAGTCATTTATATAATGGGTGACTGGAAGGACTTTTCTCTTTATTCTGGCCATATGGTCCAGCGCTTCAACAACGAAGTAGATAAAATTGAAGCTCAAAACAAAGACACCTACTCCCCTCAAGACTTTGGCTCTTTCGATGCTTTGCACTACTGTGGGTATGACTACCTAGCTCCTTTCTTGGAGTCTCTTTACAAGGGCCAAAATATCAAAGTTCTAGACCTAGGCTGTGGAATAGGAGGAGGGTCTCGTCTGATAGCTTCAAATTACCAAAGCGAAGTAACAGCAGTTGACTATTTAGAAGGTTACTGCCAAGTGCATAGAAGAATAAATTCTTTATGCAACTTGGAAAACATCCAAGTACTGCAAGGCGATGCCTCAACACTGAACTTAGAAGAACTTGGCTTAGTGAGCAACTGTGACCTTGTGTTTTCAATCCAAGTTTTTCTGCACATTCCAGACAAAATAAGTTTGTTCCAAAAGTGCTTTCAAGCTCTGAAACCCGGTGGAAAGCTTTACATCGAAGACTGGGGTGTTCAGTCCAGTGGGCCCTTTAACCAAGAAGAAGAAAAAGTAGCCGACATACTAGGAATGATTGACAGACTCTCTGAAGAAGAGTACAAGAAGCAAGTACAAGAAGCTGGGTTCTTAGTTGAAGAAAGTAGGTTCAGAACCAAAGAGTGGTCAAGGTACATCTGGAGTAGAGCAGAATCCTTAGCTTCAAGAGAAGAAGAGCTAGTAGCTATGCACGGCAGAGACTGGTGGGAAACTTGGAGTTCCTGGAGTTTGGGTTACGGGTTGTTTGCTTTCCACAGTTTAGAAATGTCTTTAGAAGAAGTTAAAACAGAGTTCCCTACTGTTTGTCAGAAGGTTGGAGAAGACACTGTGGCTGGTTGGATTCAAGCTCGTCAAAAGTTCGGAGGGTACTATTTAGTAGCTACCAAGCCTAACTAAAGCTTTTTACTTAAAGAAGACCTTTTGTTTAGGGTGTTTTGAATGGTTTGCTTGAGCTTAGTAGAGACTCCAGTGTCTTCTAAGTAGACTTGCTGGATGCTTTGGATTCTAGAAATAAGTGTGATGGCAGCAGTTCCAGTTATGTCGTCTAACTCAGGGTTGTCGCTTAAGTCCAGTTCAAGGAGTGAGTACTGTCTGCTAAGTTCGAGTCTTCTGAACATTTCACACACACTAGTGTTGGTGAGTTGGTTACCTCTTAGCAGCAAGTACCTCAGTTCAGAAAAGTCTTCTATTTGTGGCACAACTGCCAGCAGTCCTCTGTTGCCCAAGCAGTAGTATGACAAGTCCAAAGTGGTTTCAACTCTTTTGGACAAGCACTGGTAACTAGAAGCTACTTGTTCTTGCTTGTCTTTGCTTAGTTTAAAGAAGTTCTTGTACTCTGAGTATTTGATTCCTAGCAACAAGGCCATTTGGTTTTCGAACTTCACTTCTTCAATCAAGGAGTCCTGGACAGTTTCTTCCTGTTCAGGTTCTACCGAGTCTTTTTGTATTTCTTTAGAGGCCAAGTTCCCTATTTTTTTGTAGATTGTTTTTCCAAAAGCAACACTTTTAGTTATGCTGTTTTTGAATTCATTTTTGGTTTTAACAACTTTGTTTAGATTGCCTGTAATCAAGGTGCTTTTTACAAAGTGGTTTTTAAAGTTTCCTTTTTTAGAGAAGTTTGAAATAACTCCTTCTAGTGCGTGTTTGGCTATAACTGACTTGGAAGGCACTAGTCTAGGGGCTTCTTCCTCCTCTTCTAAAATGACTTCCCAGTTTTCCTTTTCAAAGATTATGTCTTCTTTAGGACAGTCAAAGTAAATAGAGCAGTAACACTCACTTACACAGCCCTCTAAAGAGTTCAAAAGTATGATTGAGTACTTTCCTGGACTCAGGTTTCCGTTAGCCATGACGCACCTGGAGTTGGCTCCCAACGACTGCATAGCTATTTTCTTGGGGTCAAAACTAGTAACCTTGGTTTCTCTCTGGTCCAACTTAAACACAACTACTAGTATAGTGTACTTGTTGAAGTGCCTGTTTTCTGAAACAGCTCTTGGGTCAGGTTGTTGCAAGTTCACAGCTAGTTCTGCGCTTTTGTTGAGATAAAAAGGGAACTGGGGGTTTTTAGTCCAGTTCTTTCCTCTAGGAGGAATTCCGTAGCAGGGATCCCACTTAGTGTAGTACCTAACTCCACTCCACTCTTCAGGGAAGTCTCTTACTGCCATCAAAGTGTTGAAGTAGTACACAAAGTCGTCAAACTTCATAACAAAAATGTTGTCGTTCTCCGCGAATTTATGATCGAGTTCGTTTTTGTCCACTTTGTTTGAAATCATCCTTCCAACTTCGTTGTACCTTTTTTTCATAGCTTCAGTCCACTTGGGGTCATTGTCGCTCCAATCGCCCGTCCACTCAAATTGGTTCTCACTGCCCCAAGGGTTTTTAACTCTTAAAAGTCTGTGGATAATTTCAGGGTTTTCCTCATCAGGAACTTCTCTTACGTCTAGCACTCCGTAAGCATGCCCATACTGAATGCCCATTTGCCCTGCTTCCATTTGGAGTTTCCTTTTGTCACGATCAGATATTTCTTTTCTTCCCTGAAAGTTCAAAGAAGCCCCTATTAGGGAGTTGCTGTAGCTAAGTAATTTAAAAACTTCCCAAAAACTATCCTGGTCTGTGTCTGAGTCAAACTTAAGCATTCCAGGAGCTAGTCCTGTTAGGTCCTGCAGTGCTTCATCGATGAACCCACTTGTTAAGTTAATGTACCTAATGTTTAACTTGGCATAAGCTTTTTCTACCAGGGATACCCAGTACTCGTTGGGGTTCCTACACCTTGCAAATGCAGGAAAGTTCTGGCCGTCTGACTTCTCTAAACAAGGCACTTTATCATCCACTACTACATAATACACCCTGCAGTTTTTGTACATTCTAAATACATACAGTCCTTTGTCTTCGTACTCAATAAACTGCTCATCACAAAGCACTCTGTGCAGAAGGTCGTCTCTAATAGCTACTAAAGCCAAAGCACTAATGAACCAACAGTCGCCTAAGTTGCCCTGCATCACATCTAGAGAAGAAGCCCCTCCTTTGCGCAGTCTCTTAGTAAGGTCCCTTTCTATGTGCTTGCTCAGTAACTCTTTGGGGGAAGTTAGGGGAGTTTTTTCTTCTTCTTCAGCTCTGGTCATGAAGTGGCAATTAACTGGGTCTGTGCAGAAATCCCTTGGACGCAGCCACTGCATCATGTCTATTTCAAGTCCTGCTATGTTGTTGAAAGCTCCTACTTCTGGATCTCCTTGGAGTTCATTCAATTCGTCTGGTGGGAAAAAGATTGAAGTTTCGCCCTTGGGGTCGCTAGGAGTTGGTCCGAACTCGGGGTCGGAGAACTTGCCTGAGGAGTCTAAGTTGTTGATTAGCAGTTCCTGGACTTTAGTTTTTACTTCTTCAATGTTACTTGTCAAAAACACAGTTCCTGAGTAATACTTTTCCACTGTTGTCATATTTAGTTAATATATACAAGGTCTTTAGGAACCTCCCAAGAAAAGTCAGGGTCGTTTTCTCTTCCAAAGTGTCCGTATGCTGCAGTCTTTCTGAAGATCGGTCTCAGCAAGTTTAGGTCCCTTATGATACACCCAGGTCTTAAGTCAAAGTTCCTCAGAACGATGTGGAGCAAGTCTTTGTCTGTCCTTCCGTGCTTAACTGTCCCATAGGAGTCTACGTGCACCGAAAGTGGTTCCTTAATTCCAATCGCATAACTAAGTTGGATAAGAACTCTGTCGCACAAGTCTGCCTTCACCAGTGACTTTGCAATCCAGCGAGCTGCGTAAGCTGCAGACCTGTCAACTTTAGAAGGGTCCTTTCCAGAAAAAGCTCCTCCTCCGTGAGCTCCCCAGCCGCCGTAAGTGTCCAAAATAACTTTTCTGCCAGTTAGTCCTGCGTCAGCGTAAGGACCTCCAACTGTAAACTTCCCGGAAGGATTCAGGTGGTAAATGGTTTCTTCTGTCAAGTACTGAGAAGGAACTATTGGCTTCACTACAGTTTCTTTAAGTTGGGTTCTAATTTCCTCCAAAGAAACATCTGAACTGTGCTGAACTGAAATAACAATAGTATGCACTTTGACGGGAATCACAACACCAGCTTCTTTTTTGTACTCTACTGTTACTTGGGTCTTTCCGTCTGGACGAATCCAGGGCAAAGTATCTGTGTTGCGGGCATCAGCTAGACGCTTGCTCAGTTTAGAAGCTAGGGAGTGGGAAAGCGGCATGAGTTCAGGAGTTTCATTGGTTGCATACCCAAACATGTGCCCTTGGTCCCCTGCACCTATTTCTTGGGGGTTTCTGTCTAAGTGCACAGCCTGAGCAATGTCTGGTGACTGGGTCTCTATTCCTACAACAATATTGCACTGGTCTGCGTCAAGTCCAACTTCGCTTGAAGTGTAGCCTATTTCTCTAATAGTATTGCGGACTACTTGTTCGTAGTTAACATGAGCTTTAGTGGAGATTTCGCCTATGATCATGAGTAAGTCTGACTTAGCTACAGTCTCGCAAGCAACTTTAGAGTTGTGGTCTTGTGCTAAACAAGCGTCCAAAACTGCGTCTGAAATGCAGTCGCAGAGTTTGTCAGGGTGACCTTCTGTAACACTCTCTGAAGTAAAAAGAAAATGCCCTCTTGGAAGAGTACTGGTGTCAAAAGCCATTATTAAGTTGCTGAGTCTTCTGATCATTTATTAGTAATTCTTTAGTTATCTAAATCATGTCTTCTTCTTCTTCGTCGAACTCTCCTTCTTCTTCGGCAGTGGCGTCTTGGTACTGTTGGTACTCACTCACCAAGTCGTTCATGTTCGGCTNGT
>PR_CR_10_Liq_1_inCRDRAFT_1001347_pt1 | contig 13937 bp, 11 predicted proteins | sample PRCRCaboRojoPR_3_FD_10241 | JGI IMG/M metagenome (IMG submission 10241) | reverse complement strand
CCAGAACCTCAAGAAGCTTCTCATTGGGTATTGTGATTAGAGAGTCACAATGGGCCGAGAGTTCCCGAAGACCCTCTTCCGCAATCTTCAAGCGCTTTTTACCCTCGAAGCTAAAGGGGCGGGTGACAACTGCCACTGTCAAAATACCCAGCTCTCGAGCGACCTCAGCGACAATCGGCGCCCCTCCAGTTCCGGTACCACCGCCCATGCCGGCGGTCACAAATACCATATCGGCGCCGCGCAGTGCATCGGCAATACGCTCCCGGTCTTCCAGTGCCGCCGCCCGCCCAATTTCCGGATTGGCACCAGCACCCAGACCTTTAGTGATGGCAGTCCCCAACTGCAACACCGTTTTCGAGGTGATGTCCGAAAGTGCCTGGGCGTCGGTGTTGGCACAGATAAAATCCACACCGTCGACCGAATTGTCAATCATGTGGCGAACGGCATTACCGCCACCACCGCCAACACCTATGACTTTAATAACAGCGCTCTGTGGTGCACTATCAACGAGTTCAAACATTGTCTTTCTCCCCTTTGCATCAATGACCGACTCACGTCGGGCTCTGACTCTGGCTAACCGCCGAGAGGCGGCTACCAAAACCGTTAAAAACGTTTTCCAAACCAATCTTTGATTCCCGCCAATACACCACCCGCTGCGCGACCTACTCTCATTTTCGGCTCCCGCAGGGATGCGTGACTCTGCTCATCCCGCGCGCCAAACAGGAGCAAACCAACCGCGGTGGCGTAGATAGGGTTGCGAATAATGTCGTTCAAACCCTTTGCGTGTTGCGGTGAGCCGACCCGAACCGGCATATGGAAAATCTCTTCCGCCAGCTCCATAGCCCCCTCCATTTTTGAGGTACCACCGGTGAGCACAATGCCAGCGGGAATCAGCTCTTCGTAACCAGAGCGCCGCAACTCCGCCTGAATCAGCGTAAAGAGCTCGTCGTAGCGGGGCTCTACCACTTCAGCGAGGGACTGACGAGACAAATCCCTCGGCGGCCGATCACCGACACTGGGCACTTTGATCGTTTCATCAGGACCGGCTAGCTGGGTGAGTGCGCAGGCATAACGTATTTTGATTTCTTCCGCGTGTTGTGTCGGTGTGCGCAATGCCATGGCAATGTCGTTGGTTACCTGATCACCAGCGATGGGAATAACGCCGGTGTGCCGAATAGATCCATCGGTGAAAATGGCGATATCGGAAGTGCCACCGCCAATGTCGACCAGACATACGCCCAAGTCACGCTCGTCATCGGTCAACACGGAATAGTTCGATGCCAGTTGCTCCAAAATGATGCCGTCAACCGCAAGGCCACAGCGCTGGATACACTTCTCGATATTTTGAGCCGCATTGACGGCACAGGTAACGAGATGCACTTTCGCTTCAAGTCGCACCCCCGACATACCCAAGGGCTCTTTAATGCCCCCTTGATTGTCAATCAAATATTCCTGAGGCAGCACGTGCAGCACTTTCTGGTCAGCAGGTATTGCCACCGCCTGCGCCGCATCGAGAACGCGCTCAAGATCAGCCTTGACCACCTCACCTTCGCGTATAGCGACGATACCGTGGGAATTCATCGATCGAATATGACTGCCTGCGATACCGACATAAACCGAGTGAATTTGGCAACCCGCCATCAGCTCGGCTTCTTCTACGGCACGCTGTATGGCGGTTACCGTCGACTCAATATCGACGACAACGCCTTTTTTCATACCCCGGGAGGGGTGCGAACCAATACCTACAATTTCGACGACACCTTCGGCATCAACCTCAGCTACCACCGCAACAACTTTCGAGGTGCCAATATCGAGACCAACAAGCATTTTTTTGTCACTTTCAGAAGCCATGACGTTGCCCTTTTTGTTTGTCTACAGCGGCCATAAAGTGCTGATCAATAAAACGCACAGCAGCACCGTGTTCGTAGCGCAAATCGATCTGCTTGACTTGACCCGGTAACAGATGGCGTTGGTAGAGCTCTGCAAACCGTCGAGCTCTGAGCGCCAATGCTCTATCCCCCAGCATGACCTGGGTCCCATCCGCCAGCTCGAAACTGACCTGTCCAATCGGGTCTTCCGATAACTGCTGGAGACGCAATTCCAAGCCGGTCAGCAATGACTCCAACATGTGATAGCGCTTCATTAGGTTCGTTTGTGTACCCTCGGGGCCTACCAGGCTGGGCAGACTCTGCCAGCGCGGTGCCATATCACCCTCAAAAAACCGGCCTTCATGATTAAGGAATCCGCGGTCGTTCCAGCGTGCTATGGGTTGCTGCTCCTTGATGTGCACCGCAAGGGTATTGGGCCATTGACGCCTAATATTGGCGCTGTGCACCCAAGGCATACGCTCAAGGTGGTCACGCATCTCGGCTAAATCGATAGCCATAAATTGCTGCTGAAGATGCGGCGCCAGCACTCGACGAATGGCGCTAGGGGTAACTTGCTCGGTAGCGCCTGTGACAGTAATACGCTCAACACGTAAGTCTGTCAGATGACTGACACTCCAAACGATAACGCCAATCGATCCTACGCTAGCCAGTGCAAGCACACTTATAAGCGCGATTCGACGTAATTTGGCCGCCAGCGTAGCCAAGTTAAAGCCAGCGCTCGGGGCTCTAGGCGTGCGGGTTCGCGTAGCTGCTCTGCTAGACATCCGGTCGCACCTCCAAGCTCAGACGACATATATCGATGAGCAACTCGTGCATCGCCATGCCCGCGGCCCTGGCAGCCATGGGTACAAGGCTGTGACTGGTCATCCCCGGCACGGTATTGACCTCAAGCAGCTGCCAATTACCCGAAGGGTCGCGCATCATATCGACGCGGCCCCACACCTGCGCACCTACCGCTTTAAAAGCAAGAAGTGCCAATTGCTGTAGTGACCGTTCCTCCTGCTCGCTCAACCCAGCCGGACAATGGAACTGGGTATCATCGGACACGTATTTGGCATCAAAGTCGTAAAAATCCGCAGCCGGCTGAATCCGAATAGCGGGTAGCGCCCGATCCCCGAGTATTGCGACGGTGTATTCGGGGCCGTCTACGAACACTTCAGCCATGACATCCGCCCCATACTCTGCCGCCTTGTGCCATGCGGCTTTGAGCTGTTCGGCGGTTGCCGCTTTGGTCATACCAATAGACGAGCCCTCTCGAGAGGGTTTCACGAACAGTGTGCCGAACTTATCAATCAGTGCTTGCCAATCACTATCACTGGTAAGCACGACGAACTCTGGCGTCGGCAATCCCGCACCACGCCATAGCCATTTAGTGCGGACTTTATCCATGGTGATCGATGAGCCCATAACACCGGAGCCGCTGTAAGGGAGCTTCATGAGATCGAACAAGCCCTGCAGTGTCCCGTCCTCACCGCCGGGACCGTGCAAAAGATTGAACGCGAATTCGACCCCTTGTAACTGCTCCGGCCACCGGTCGGTAGCTGGGTCAACACAGACAACGTCAGCACCCTCAGCTCTCAGGGCCTCAGCGACGTTATTGCCACTTTCCAGGGAAATAGCACGCTCTGCGGCACTACCGCCCATGAGCACGGCAAAACGACGTCCAGTTAGCATGCCAGTCACAACGACAACTCCTCTAACGACGTTGCCGCTGCAAGCTGCTGACCCAACCGACCGATATTGCCCGCCCCTTGTGTCAGCAACAAATCCCCATCTTCCAGGATGTGGCACAGAACTCTGGCAACATCATTAACGTCCGATACAAAAATAGGCTCTACAGTGCCGCGCTGGCGAATGCTGCGAGCAAGAGAGCGACTGTCCGCACCGGGAATAGGTTCCTCACCAGCGGGGTAGACCTCGAGCAACACCAACACCTGCGCCTCTGACAATACCTCTACGAAGTCTTCATAGTGGTCTCTGGTGCGCGTGTAGCGATGGGGTTGGTACACCATAACGACACGTCGATCGGGGAAGGCCTGATGGGCCGCCGCAAGGGTTGCCGCCACTTCAGTAGGGTGATGACCATAGTCATCAACCAGCAATGCCGCCCCGCCCTGCCAGTGCACCTGACCCATCGCACTGAATCGTCGACCGACACCAGCAAATCCGCTCAAGCCTCGGCAAATGGCGCTCTCGGCTATGCCCAACTCGCAGGCAACCACCGCGGCAGCGGCGGCGTTGAGTGCATTGTGCCGCCCCGGCATATTCACCTGCAGTTGCAGTGGCTGCTGCGTCCCAGGGCGATGCAAGGTGAAGGCTGTCGCCATACCGCTGGTCGCTATCCCGTCAATCCGATAGTCCGCATCGGATTCAGAGCCATAGGTAATGATTTGACGAGTGACTTTCGGCAACACCGCCCGAACACCAGGGTCATCAAGGCACATAATGGCCAGGCCATAAAAGGGTAGATTGTGCAAAAAGTCGGTGAACGCCCGCTGATAGTTCAGCAGATCACCTTGGTAGTGCTCCATGTGGTCGGCTTCAATATTGGTGATAACACTCACCATGGGTAGTAGGTGTAAAAATGACGCGTCGCTCTCATCGGCCTCGACGATGAGATAACGACCCTGACCGAGCTGAGCGTTGCTTCCTGCCTTGTTTAAAACGCCGCCGATAACGAACGTGGGGTCTTCACCACCCTCTCCAAAGATCGACGCCAGTAAACTTGTGGTAGTGGTTTTGCCATGGGTACCGGCCACGGCAATGCCGTATCGATAACGCATCAACTCTGCCAACATTTCAGCCCGAGGAACCACAGGTATTCGCGCTTCTCGGGCGGCAACCAATTCGGGGTTATTGGGATTAATGGCACTGGACACCACCAGAACATCGACACCCGCAATATGCTCGGCGTGATGGCCAATGTGGACGGTAATACCCAGCGCTCGGAGACGGGTGACGACGGAGGTCTCTTGCAAATCTGAGCCCTCGACGGTGTAGCCCAAGCCCGCCAGCACCTCTGCGATACCGCTCATCCCCGACCCGCCGATACCGACCATAAAAATACGACGGATACGCCGCATCATGGGCGGTGTGCTGGAAGTGCCATCAAGATTCATTGCACACCTCCAACATGTGACCAACGACCCGATCAGTAGCATCACTATGGGCTTGCTCAAGTGCCCGCTGTGCCATTTGTGATAAGCGTTGGGGTTCTGCAACCATATCGGCCACAACATCGCCCAACACATCAGGTGTTAATTCCGCCTGTGGAATGAGCAACGCTGCGCCAGCTTGTACCAGTGCCAAAGCGTTGTGGGTTTGGTGGTCATCGATGGCATGGGGCAGCGGCACGAGCACTGCGGGGGTGCCCGTGGCGGCAAGCTCTGCAACGGTCAATGCACCTGAGCGACAAATAACAAGATCTGCCCACTGATATGCGGCTGCCATATCGTCGATAAATGGCATCACCTCGACACTGATGTCACCAGAACTGTATCCCTGTGATGTCAGCTCGACATGATCGCGACCGCACTGGTGCCGAACCGCAATTACCCGACGAATTGACGTCGGAAGCCGCAACAACGCAGGGGGAACGCGCTCATTCAAAGGCAGGCTACCCAAGCTTCCACCGAGCACCAGTAATCGTAGTGGTCGAGTCTCTGTAAATGCCGTCAATTGTGGCACTGATGCGACCGCCAAAATCGCCGAGCGAACGGGATTACCCACGACAATTGGCCGTCTTTTCTCCGGGAAAGCATTGGCGAAACCGCATAAGACACGTTTCGCAAAGGGGGCCAGGTAGCGATTAGTAGTGCCTGCTACCGCATTCTGCTCATGAATGACCAGCGGATATCCCAGCATAGAGGCGGCAAGCCCCGCGGGCCCGGCTGCATAGCCGCCCATGCCAAGAAGCACCCGCGGGCGCAGTCGACGCAACAGCGCGATAGCCTGCACAAAAGCTACCAGCACTCGCACCACCGCAGATAACACCGACAACGGGTTTTTCCCGCGCAAACCACGTACTGGCAAGGTGTGTAGGGGATATCCGGCGGCGGGAACAACCCGGGTTTCCAGTCCACGCTGGGTTCCCAGCCAATGCACCATCCAGCCTGATCGCTTCAGTGCGTCGGCCACCGCCAGCGCCGGATATACGTGCCCGCCCGTTCCGCCAGCCATAATCAGCGCAATAGGTGGTGCTTCGTGCAAAGCATTAACAGCAACCATTAACGTCGCCTCCCGTTAACAGGAACGACGCTTCCTTTCAGGCCATGGGAAATACGTAAAATGACGGCCAACATGATGCAGTTGACAATCAGACTGCTACCACCGTAGCTAATAAACGGCAGGGTCAAGCCTTTGGTAGGTAATAGACCTGAGCTGACGCCGATATTGACAAATGCCTGCCCGGCGAAGATGAGCGCAAATCCATAGCAGACATAGCCTGCAAATCGATTGTGTCGAGTAATAGCGAGCCGTCCGATCCACAGTGTCCGCCCAACCAAGACGGTGTACAGCGCAAGCACCGCTAAAGCACCGAACATGCCCGTCTCTTCGGCCCAAATAGAAAACACAAAATCTGTATGGGCCTCGGGCAAATAAAATAGCTTCTGGACACTATTACCCAAGCCCACTCCCCACAGCTCACCGCGTCCGTAAGCGATGAGTGACTGGATTAGCTGAAAACCCGCATCAAAAGGGTCCGCCCAGGGATCGCGATAGGCGGTCAAACGTTCAAGTCGATAGGGTGCGCTTACTGCCAAGCCCACCAGTGCAGCCACACCCAACATACGAGCAGCGCCACATAACGCAACTGGGCGCCCGCTAAAAACAACATACCAAAGACAGCGCCACTGGCGATCACCGTCGCACCGAAAGTCAGGCTCAGCCATCAGCAAACCCGCCACCAACATAAGTACCGCAACAGGTTTTGCCATACCGTGCCAATGGCTGCGCAACTGCTCACCGTGACGCACCAAATAACCCGCGCAGTACACAACTAATGCGGCTTTGGCAATTTCAGAGGGCTGGATAGTCAAAGGACCCACCGGTATCCAACGCTGACTACCATTTACGTTCCTGCCGATGCCCGGTAGTAGCACAACAACCAGCAGCAAAAGCGCAAGAATCAAGCACCAGGGCGATGCCCGCTCAATTAACTCAATGGGGATCCGATAAACCGCAGCCCCAATAGCACCTGCCAATGCCAGGTAAACAAGGTGGCGAGTGGTGTGGTACCAAGGGTTACCAAAGTGCCAATCATCATGCTCAATAGAAGCCGATGCGATAGCGATCAATCCGATAACCATCAAACTGACGGCCGCAACCAGCAGTACACCATCAGCACCCGTGTCGACTGATCGAGCTCTTGCCACGGTAGCGCCGTGCGCGACATGATGAGCAGTGGCTCGATTGGCCATGACATGTGGCGAAGCAGCACTCATTGCGCCACCTTCAATGTCGCCAAATGCTGCTGAACCAACTGCCTAAAACAGTCTCCTCGAGCCTGAAAATCGACAAACATGTCGAAACTGGCACAGGCTGGCGACAGCAACACAATATCTCCCGGTTTCGCCAACTGCCCTGCCCGATCGATGGCGCACCTAAATTGGCGACACGCTGGGTCGGTGTCACGTTGCCGAGGGCCAACTCCAAGTCTCGCGCCGCTTCACCCAGGGTCAAAACGCGCCGGCAATGCTGCTCGACCGCACTCCGAGTGGTGTGAAATCCTGATTTTTTCCCACACCACCCACAATTAAGAAAACATTTTGATCACCACCAATACCGCGCAAGGCAGCTTCTGTGGCGCCCACGTTTGTGCCTTTGCTGTCATTGATCCAGCGCACACCATTCGCGTCACCCACAACCTCACAGCGATGGGGCAGCCCCTTAAAAGCCATGAGTCCTGGCAGCAATTGCTCGACGGAGAATTCCAGAGCCTTGCCAATAGCAAGCGCCGCCAGGGCGTTATTAAGGTTATGCTGACCCGGTAATGGCAGCTGCCTTACGGGTACCAAGGCATCAAACCCGAAACAAATCCAAAGCTCATCGTCGACAAGCCTGACACCCAACTCTTTCAGATCTGGCTCACCCTGACGCCACAGTACGACCGGTATCTGCTCTTCTAATAACGGCAGCGTTAATGGATCACCGCGGTTTGCAACAACCGATTTTGCACCTCTGAAAATTCGATGCTTGGCCTGATGGTAATGGGCCATAGTGCCGTGGCGATCGAGATGATCGGCGGAGATATTCAACACAGTCGCCACCGCGAGCCCTAAGCGTTCGGCGCGCTCCAGTTGAAAGCTCGACAATTCAAGTACATAGATGTCAGGTGCTGCAGCCAATAAATCCAGCGCAGGGGTACCGTAATTGCCCCCTGTAGCGACGCGCTTCCCACAGCCTTCCAACATCGCCGCGACCATGCCAGTAACCGTTGACTTGCCGTTAGATCCGGTAATCCCGATGACTGGAGCGCCCGCTTCCGCCATGAACAAATCAATATCACCAATAACCCTGACGCCAGCCTCTAGTGCTCTTGCGACGAATGGATGAGTCATTGGCACACCGGGGCTCACAACCAACTCCGATAAGCCATCAACGAGGGACAGATCGAGATCACCAAAAATACTCTGACAATCCAGACCGATCGCCTGGCGCACAGCTTCGTCATTTTTGCGATCAACCCGAGTATCAGCAGCGATGAATGGCACACCCCTCTCACGCCACCAGCGCGCGACAGAACACCCGGTCAAGCCAAGACCCAGCACCATGCGCTGTTCTGAACTGGCTATGACTGAACTCATCGTCATCTCAGGACCTCAGCGCAACTTCAGCGTAGCTAGGCCAAAGAGCACTAGCATGACGGTGATAATCCAGAAACGCACAATGACCCGAGGTTCGGGCCAGCCCTTCAGCTCGAAGTGATGGTGAATGGGAGCCATTCGAAACACGCGCTTGCCGCGTAATTTGTAGGAACCTACTTGAATAATCACGGAAAGTGTCTCGAGGACGAAGATACCCCCCATGATGAACAGCACAATCTCATGGCGGGTGATAATGGCGACCGTGCCAAGTGCCGCACCGAGAGCTAAAGCGCCCACATCCCCCATGAAAACCATAGCGGGGTAAGTGTTAAACCATAAAAATCCCAGCCCTGCACCGGCGATCGCACCACAAAAAATCACCAGCTCCCCTGATCCCGCCAGATAAGGAATGTTCAGGTATGCAGCAAAATCGGTGTGACCTGTCAGGTAAGCGATGGTACCCAGACCTGTAGCCACCATAACCGTAGGCAGAATAGCTAAACCATCGAGGCCGTCGGTCAAATTAACCGCGTTACTCGAACCGACAATGACAAAATAGGCAAATGGGATAAACAGCCATCCCATCGACAGTGCCACATCTTTGAAAAAGGGCACATACAGCGTTGTCTCGGGCAGAAGGCTGGCACTGGAAAACAAGTAGCCCGCCGTCACAACGGCAATTAAAGACTGCCAAAAATACTTCCAACGGGCCGGCAACCCCTTGGCATTTTTTGCCACCACCTTACGATAATCATCGACCCAGCCCACTGCCCCAAATGCCAGCGTCGTCAGTAATGCCGCCCAAACATAACGATTGCCAAGATCACCCCACAGCAGTGTTGCTGCAGCAATAGCAACTAAAATAAGGGCGCCGCCCATCGTCGGCGTACCCGACTTTGCCAAGTGACTTTGTGGGCCATCGTCACGAACAGCCTGTCCAATCTGGAGNGAGTCCAGGCGCCGAATCATCCACGGGCCCACAAGCAANGAAATCAGAAGCGCTGTTGCAGCGGATAAAATGCCGCGCAATGTTATGTACTGGAAAACGGCAAAACCCGCATCGAGGGCGGTCAACTGTAGGGTAAGCCACGTCAGCATGACACCTGCTCCGAAGCAGCAGACCACTGCGTGACAAGCGCCTCCAAACCCATCCCCCGAGACCCTTTTACCAAGACTGTGGCGGGTCCGTTGAGTCGAGGTTCCGCGGCAAGTAGCGCAGTGCAGTCATCAAAATAGCGAGCGCCGGCACCGAAAGCCTCTAGCGCGGGTAATGTCTCAGATCCGACACACCACAATGAATCAATACCCCGCGTGCGCGCATAGCAACCTATTTCTGCATGCGCATCGATACTGTGCTCTCCCAACTCCAGCATTGAGCCCAGAACCAAGTGCTGGGGGTGACGGCTAGCTGCCAAACTATCGATGGCGGCCCGTACGGACAGTGGATTGGCGTTGTAACTATCATCGACCAGCAACACCTGATCAGGCAGCACATGGGTCAGGCCGCGTCCGGCAGCAGGCGTCACAGCCGCTAATCCTTGCTGGATGGCACGATCACTAATTCCCAGAGCCCGTGCGACAGCAGCCGCGACGAGGCTATTGAACACCCCCTGATGCCCTGGCATTGCGATCGTGACGGTCAGGGGGGCGCCAAGTCCGACGATGGTAAACCGTGCTCCCTCAAATCCCATTAAGTCGATATCGTCGGCCCGCACATCGACGTTCGCTGAGAAACCAACCCGAATGACCTTTGTAGGGGCGGCCCGCTCTGCCCACTCGTCGGACCAGGGTTGATCGCCGTTAATGATCGCGACACCGTTAAGCGGCAAGTTAGCGACGATAGCGCCCTTGGTGTCAGCAATGTCATCTAGATCGCGATAAGCGGCGATATGCGCTGGCGCCACGTTGAGCAACACGCCGACCGTTGGGCGAGCGATGGCGCACAGCGCCGCAATATCGCCAGGTTTACCAGCACCCATCTCCACGACCGCAAACTCAGTCGTGGACTGCAAGGCCGCCAAGGTCAATGGCACACCCAACTCGTTATTTTGGTTGCCCTTTGTAGCGATGACAGAACCCGCCTGGGCGAGGACTGCGGCCAATAAATTCTTGGCCGTCGTCTTACCGGCACTGCCCGTGATACCCACCAACACACCTTCATAGGCGTCCCGGATCAACGCGGCACACACCCCGAGTGCCGCCTCAGGATCGGGCACCACTAGCTGCGTCACCGAACAGGGCACCGGTCGGCCCACCACAACCGCAGCAGCTCCAGCATCTATTGCCGCTGATACATAGTCATGGCCATCGACACGACTGCCGGGTAACGCGAAAAATAAGTCTCCTTGAGCGACCTCACGACTATCGATGGCAATACCCGTAATGGTATCTGCACCAGGAACCCGTAAAGCCTCAGCACCCATCGCCTCGGCGACAGTCATTATGGGCAACGGCGTCAACATAGGGACACCTTAATAAGCGCCTGTTCGACAAGGGCAACATCGGAGCAGGGCAAACGCTGCCCTAGAATTTCTTGATAGGTTTCATGCCCCTTGCCCGCAATAACGATCGTGTCACCGTCTTGGGCGTTGGCAATAACCCAGTTGATAGCCTCTGACCGATCGACAATACAGGCCGCCGGTGCACGGCTCATGCCCCCGCGAATACCGGCAATAATCGCAGCGGGATCCTCACTACGCGGGTTATCACTGGTGAGCACCACATGGTCTGCCCCTCGAGCGGCCACCGAACCCATCAGAGCACGCTTCCCGGAATCCCGGTCTCCACCACAACCGAACACCAACCAAATGGAAGGGGAGGTGCCCTGCTGTTCTTTATTAACTTGCAGCGCAGCCAATACATTCTCCAGTGCATCTGGAGTATGCGCATAATCAACAATGATCTTGAGGCCCCGCTCATTGGGGACGCACTGTAAACGTCCCGGGACAGGCTCAAGAGATTCAGCCGCTAAAGCCACATCGGCAAAGGAGTAACCCATCCTCATCACCGCCATGACCGCCGAGGCAAGATTGAAACCGTTAAAGGCACCAACGAGTCGACTATTTATCGCGGCCTCCCCAGCGGGCGTGATCAGGCGGCAGGAAAGGGGATCTGTCGCGAGCACGTCAACGAATACATCGGCAGCTGAATCGATCATCGATACGCCAATAGAGTGCTCGGGCATTATGTGTCGCACCCTCTGCGCAACAGGATCATCGGCGTTGTAAATGGCGTAGCGTGGAGCGAGATCACGAAATAGACGCAACTTGGCTTCGGCATACGCCTGCTCGCTACCGTGATAGTCGAGATGATCTCGCGAAAGATTGCTGAAAACAGCCACATCAATCGATAGACCATCGAGCCTACCCTGAGCTAGTGCGTGGGATGATGCCTCCATTGCCACATGTGCAACGCCTGACCCGTGCCAGCTCGCAAATTGACGGGTTAGTGACACCAAGTCTGGTGTCGTATTACTGACTTCCAAGGGTTCGGCGGCAGTGCGCACGCCGAGAGTACCCACCACACCAACGGCCACACCCATAGCTCGCAGCAGCTGTGCTGTGAACTCGGCGATCGATGTTTTGCCATTAGTGCCTGTCACCGCCATCACCGCCATATGTGCCGATGGATCGCGGTAATAATGCTTGACCAACTCAGGTAGTTTTGCCCGCAATCCGGACACGGAGATCACACGGGGGTCGTCAGCAACCAAGCCATCACTATCGGCCACAACGGCAGCAGCGCCTGCGGCAAACGCGCTAGCTATGAATTCCCGGCCATCCGTCTGATGACCAGGTAGGGCAATAAATACATCACCAGCCATCAGCTGACGGCTGTCGAGGGTAAGCTGGCCACCAGTGATATTGGCCATATGATCGGGGGGCCTGTCACCGCAAACCGCCAACCATTGACCCAGAGTAGGCATATTCGTCATTGCCTGTGCGGCTGTCATGATGAAGCACCCACAGACGCGAGATTTGCCCGATCGGATAGCAGTGCCTTCGGCACCGTATTTGTCAGCCGGAGTACGCCCTCAGTAATACGAGAGTAGACGGGCGCCGCGGCGGAACCCCCACCATAACTATTGCCACGGGGCTCATCGATCACAACGACCGTGACATAACGGGGGTCATCAATAGGCGCAACGCCAACAAAGAACGCCAGATACTCGTGATCTTGATAACCCCCAGGCCCGACTTTATGCACCGTGCCCGTTTTACCGCCCACTGCGAAACCCGCGACGCGTGCCTGAGTCCCCGTGCCGTAATCGCTGGTAACGCGCTCCAATACCTTGTTGACTTGCACCACAATCTCTTCGTCAACCACCTTGCGCTGAATCGGCTCCACATCTGGATCACGGCGCAACAGGGTGAGCGGCACCTGACGACCTTTATTGGCGAATACACTGTATGCATGGGCCAACTGCAACGGCGTGGCGGTTAAGCCATAGCCAAACGCCAGAGTCACTTGTTCGATCTCACTCCAATGGGTGCGCTGCCGCAGCTCTCCAGAACGCTCGCCGGGAAAACCAATAGCGCTCGACTCACCCAAGCCGAAACGTCGAAAAACCTGAAAGACAGGCTTCATGACCAAGACGCTGAGCGACTTTCGTCACACCGACCTGACTCGATTTCTCGATGACCTGCGAGAGGGTAATGGGGCCGTAATTAGACGGGTCCGGTAACACCTTATTGCCAACACGAACCCGACCCGGAGACGTATCAACAATGCTATCAATGGTGTACTCACCGCTCTCGAGGGCGGCCACAAGTGTGAGCGGCTTAACAGTAGAGCCTGGCTCAAAGGCATCTGTAACAACGCGATTTCGCGCGGCTGCAGGGGTATACCCACTGCGCGAGTTTGGGTTGAACACCGGGTGATTGGTCATGGCAAGAATCTCGCCCGTCCAAGCATCCAGGGTCACAACCGCACCGGCACTGGCCTGCGTCTCTGCCACAGCTCGCTGGAGTTCTCGATGCTGCAAATACTGCAGTCGCAGGTCAATGGATAATTGCAGGGGCGAACCGGGCTGCGCCTCGGCTTCAACACCGATATCCCTGACCGCATCACCATGGCGATCTTTGATATATTTTTTCCGTCCGGGATGTCCTCGCAATACGTCATCCCAGGCCTTCTCTAAACCCTCGATGCCGACACCGTCTCGATTTGTAAACCCGAGAAGCTGAGCGGTCACCTCGCCAACGGGGTAATAGCGCCGGTATTCCCGCTCACCTCTAACGCC
>PR_CR_10_Liq_1_inCRDRAFT_1001346_pt1 | contig 13937 bp, 14 predicted proteins | sample PRCRCaboRojoPR_3_FD_10241 | JGI IMG/M metagenome (IMG submission 10241) | reverse complement strand
GATGCCATCCTTGCAGCACAAGGGTCATCTGAACCTACTGACAAAGCCCAATCTTTCCAAGTCTTCATTCGTGCATTAAACTTCAATATTGTACGTGTCAGTGGTGGTGCTTTAGGTCTACCCATCCTTTAAGAAATTTTATTCTCGTATATTTTACTATATATATATTATACAAATATATATATTCATTATTTATTATTATGTGTCACGTCACATGTTTTTGTAAAGCAGCATTCTCATTTGATTTATATTCCATTTTTTCTTTGCACTTATTTTCTGTTGTATAATAACTTTTATACACAATTGCTAATCCATGCATACTCATTACTTTATAAATATACAATAATTCATTAATCAATTTATTTTCTTAATTGTTATTTGTATATTCATACTGAATACTTTATCAATATACAATAAATTAATCACCTTATTGTCTTAATTATTAATTGTATATTCATAACAGTACTTTAACAGATTCGGTATTAGTAAATATAAATAGAATATTAAACATCGATAATATTAATGTAAATATAGAATTGATTAACAATGTTGTTTTCAAATCTCGTAGTACACGTAGATAATACCCATGTTTTGTAGGCATCCATATAATAATAAGTATAGAAATAGCATATACAAAAGATACGATAATAGGAAATAAAATATTATACGGTGAAATATGTATATTGCTGACTTCATTTATAACAAACCGAAAAAGTAACGCGATAGCCAAAGATGCTGTCAATAATATTCTACCATTTTCTTCTACATATTGATATAATGTTAATTCTTGTTCATGATAATTAAGAGTGTCTTGATATGAAAAATACATATTAATCAGTAATACAATTATATTTATAACCAATACATATGATACAATATGTCTTACATTAGGTACATTTTTATATATGATATATGAATGTATAATGGACATAACAATTCCTATTAAATATGCAATTACTATACCTCTTTTAGTTTTATGTATTAAAGATGAAGGTATCATCTCTTTATTGTTTAAGTGTGACATCTCAATTTTTTTTGAATTAGGGTCTTTATGTTTATAGTTGTTTATTGCTTGTGTTAATAATACAGACTCCATATAATTAATTTTAGATGATATAAAAAATTTAATTAATGAATACTTGTGATTTAGATTATATGTTGAAAATCCATTAATCTAGATTAATGGATTTATACGGAGTTTCCAGTATAAAAACTTGAGGGTATATACTAGTACACCCTTTTATGCGTAATGTAGTAGACCGTTTTTTTTTAAATCAATTATAAAACTGAATATATAGTTGATACATATATCATATACAAATGACAAAATTAGAAATGTACGAAGAATTCAGTTCTTTTATAACTTATTCTGACAGTAATATAAGAAATCAAGTTTTTACATTAGGTTGTATAGAGGGTTTGTTATCAGAAAATTATTATGATGGAGTATATGTATATTTTCCAATACAGCAATATAAATTAACAGAAAATGAACTTAGTGGTGTTTACGAAATAAACACTGTTACGTATAATGGAAAATTATGTAAGCAACTTGCAATAGAAAAACAACTGTTGAGTTTATGTGAACATGATATTCTATATCACTATGTAGAATGGTTTTTTGGATGTATGATTATTATTTCTAAGTACAACGATGATGATACGATAACTATACAGTGTAAGCATGAGTATATAAAACATAAAATATTAACAATGTTGGATATTTATATTGAAAATAAATACAATATATCTACAATTAAATTATGTCCAATTTCTAAATATATATTACAGAACAATCATATCACACAAACTACAAGTAATACACATTATGTCATTTCATTTATATGCAGTGATCTACCACTTTTAACTAGAATCTTAACAATTCTCAAACTAAATTATTAATAATTGTTTAATTATATATAATTTTAAAATTATATATAAAGAACATAAATGCAACAAATAGAATTAGATATACTATCAATGAATATATGGTCCGATAAATATTTACAAAAAGAAAGAACCCAGTGGTTAATACAGTATATAGAAAAAACCAATCCAGATATTATATGCCTTCAAGAAGTTACGAATAATAATATTATAGACCTTGTGCTTATGTTTAAAAAACAAGGATACCAGTATAGAATATCAAATGAAAAAAGACACGTGTTTGAAGTTATAGCATGTAAATGGAAAATACAAGATTGGAAATTTCAAAAATTTAGCACATCCGCACATGATAACGGTATGCTATATTGCGATATAGAAGTTAATGATAATATTATTACTATTGCATCTGGAAATATTGATACTTCTAATAAAGGCAATGAACAATTACAATGTGCTTTGAATTTTTTAGCAAATAAAAATCATTATATTATTTATGGATGTACTAGTCATTTACAAAACGAACAATATATTTTTAAAAATCAACGATGGTTAGATGCATGGATTAATGCTGGAAAAAATAAATTATATGAGCATACTGTTGATTTTACTAAAAATAATAATGTTATTGAAAAACTCACAACTCGTCCTGATCGTATATTTATTCAAGGCGAGTGTAATATTTATAAATACGAATTAGTTGGTACGCTTCCTATCTGTTCAACATCTTTTACAAGTACATTAAAAACACATCCATCTACGCATTTTGGTATTACTTGTCGTATTAACTTTCACTTGTAATAGTCAGTCTTGTTATTATCAGATTATTATAATTTATAAAAATCTAAAAAATGCAAATTATTAATATAATGTCTAATAAATATGATAAACTAAAAAAAGAATACTCGATTCTTAAACAGAAATATAAAAAAATAGAAACTATTGCAAATAAACGATCGTTTCCCTATGATATGTATGAACAAGAAAGAAATTGGTATACTAACAATATAGAACAATCATTAGGATTATGGTTAACATATCACCAAAATATATTAGATACTATAACTCCTCATTCTTATCAAGAAATATATCATAAAACACTTCCTCATATCAAAGAAAATAGTGTTGAATATTATAAATGTATAAACTCGTATTTAAACTATTGTAATACGATATCATCATATCAAGTAGAAACACCTATTTGGATATTGACCAAGCAACAGTATAATAATGATATATTAATGTATAATGAAAAATTAATGGACAAGTACAATATACTCATGAAATTGTTGCATACAGATTCATGGTCTGTATCATTAGATAATATCACAAAACTTATCAGACAAAATACGATTACATGGATCGAACATACAATAGACACTATCCATTTAATTAATGATAAATTAAATAATTAATCAACATATTATTTAATTATATACCTATACATTTTTTTATTTTATTTACAAGTGTTTGTTGTTTTTTAGTTAATAATATATTCTTTCCTCCTATTATATCAATAATATCACTCATGTCATCTGGTTCATTTGAATCAAATATTTCGTCTAATAAGTCATCTATCTCGCTTTCTTCTAACTCTTCTCCTTTATCAGTTTCTGGTTGCTTGCTCTCTTCTTCAAATAATTGCTCTAGTTCTTGTATATCTGGTTTTTCAACTGGTTCTAGATCGATAATACTGGGTACTTCCTCTTCCACTTCTTCTTGTAGTTTTTCTAATTTTTCTTCTAATTCATATTCTTTTTCTTCTTCTTTTTCTTCTAATTTTTTTAATTTATCATCAACTTCTTTTTGAATATCTGATACTATGCTTTTGTTTATGACTTCTTCATTAAACTCTTTAAATTCTTGTAATAATTCTTTGTCTTCTTCTGTATATAATTTTTCCATTCTTTGTAACATGTTTTCTACTTCTGTTGTATCCACAAGTTTAGTATCTTCTTCTGTTTCTATATCTTCCGGTTCATCAAAATCTATAATTACATCTTCTTCATTTGCCCATACAAGTTCCCAAGCAAATATATCTGCCACCTCATATTTTTGAACAACGGCACCATCCTTAGTTTTCATATTTTTTCTAAACTCAGGAGTTATTTCAACTTCAACAACTACATCTTTGTCACCAAAAATAGCACGTAATCTATTAGGATATTCTGATGTAGTCCTGTTTCCATATAAAATTTGTTTAGTCACAGGATTGCGTAAATAACCACCATGTTTATTGTGTTCCAAGTATATATATTTTGTTCCTCTGGGGACAATCTTTTGTATATCTTCTTTTGAAAATAGAAGTCGTGACGACTCATCTAATGTGTTAGGAACTATAGTTTCACTTGGTTCGATGTAAGGTTTAGGACCATATCCTAGTTTAAAACGATTGGCTGGGATGTCTTTAATACATCTACCTGTTTTGGGATTGTATAATTTACCAGGTGGGCATTCTTGTTCAGTGACTACATCTTTTTGTTTGCTTGGTTTCTTAGAAGCACGTTTAGGTTCAATTCCTACTTTTTTACGGTTAGCAGGTGTATCTTTGATACATCTACCAGTTTTAGGATTGTATATTTTACCAGGTGGGCATTCTTGTTCAGTGACTACATCTTTTTGTTTGCTTGGTTTTTTAGAAGCACGCTTAAGTTCAATTCCTACTTTTTTACGATTAGCAGGTGTATCTTTGATACATCTACCAGTTTTAGGATTATATATTTTACCAGGTGGGCATTCTTGTTCAGTATCTGCCTTTTTTCTCTTGCTTGTTTGTTTAGGTGTAACACGTGCTATTTTATAAGTATCAACCATTTTTAATTATTAATTACAAATATTAAAATAAAACAGTTTTATTTTGAAATTGATAGAATACTATCGTTGTTGTAGTTTGTTAAAATCAATAGGTGTACTAATCAATTTAATGAAATGGCTATAAGTATAAAACTGAATAATAAGAAGAGTATTAAAGTGGAATGTGATAACGTATAATGCACATAGTCGATACACAAGAGAGTACAACAATGGATAAATACAAGAGATTAGCACGTGTGAAACGCAGCGATGATAAACAACAAAACTCAATAAACATAGAAGAACATTCAAGACCATCGAATATAGATTTAATGGTTATACCATACTCGGAAAAAAGTTTTGTAGTTCAAGGAGATTTGATGAACCATGGATCCGCACTTACAGAATTGGGAGGCAAATACAATATTTATTTGAAATGTGGAGCAGGGTATATTTTTAATATACATAGAAAAGAAAGCGTAGAAAACTATATAGACACAGGCGATATAAAACCATTTGTATATAATGATGAAATGAAAAAGAAATATATGCAAACAGAAAATGAAAAACATGCAATTAATACACAATTAAAATCAGTGGTCTATCAAGATTCTGAAACTCAAGAAACTATGTCAAATATACAAGTAAAACAATTAAGAAAACCAAAAGAACGAGTATGGACCATTTTAGAATTACGTGGAATATTAAAAGAAATACGAGATGCGTTTGAGGTAGATTCATATTACCAAGGAGATTCAATAATCGATGTATTAGAACAAATTGAAGAGAAATATTTACCAAAACCAAAAGTAATTAAAGCTGCTCCGAAACAATAAAATATTTAATATAAATATTTATTTCTAATAGAAAATAATAGAAATAAATATTATTGTGTAATGATAATAATGTATATTAACGACGGCGCTTCTATAACAAATACTCCAATGTCTAAACCAGCATATAATACATGGACTCATGTTCCTCCAAAAAATGCATGGTATCAACATGTACCTTCTTATTATACAGATGAACATGGAGAAGTCCATAAAATAATCAAATGGGGGAATGGATGTTATAAGATATTACCAGGAAGTATGTATAAAGCAACCCCTACACGGACAGGATCGTGGTATCAATTAAATTATGTACAAATAGAATGTCCATTAGAAAAATGAAAGATCAGAATATTACAGTATAGAACACAATAAGTTTTTTTTGATTTTCTAAATGTGTAAAGATTTTATATTGTGAATAAATAATATATAATGGGAATATTTTATCAACAATTTTTAGATTGTGGTAGAGAATTTAGTGATTTTTATGTAAACACGCCTCGTGTATCTGCTACAAGAAATAACGAACCACGTGTTATCTATTTACGGTGGGATGACTCAATAGATGCAACTAATGCACAAATTGAATTTTTTAATTATTCAAGTATCCTGCCATATCAACAATCAAGAACAGTTACGACAAGAGGTACATTTGGAGTCTATCCACGTAGCTCTCCTGATATGGTAGTTCCAATGTCAGCAACTGTCAGAGTACCTCCATATGCTCAATATTTTCGTATTCGGTTAAATAATCAAGGTAGTTTAGTGACAAATATGTATCCTGTGAATAATAATAATATGTATTATGTTGAAAACGGTCAAGTATTTCAATTATATAATTTCTAACACGTTACGATGAAAATATTTAATGTGGTTGATATAAACTAAAAAGTTATAATATCATTATCATTAAATATTTTGATAGAACCATTATAATAATGAAACTGTAATGTTGAATATCCTAACATTTTAGGAGAGGTAGGTATATTATGAAAATTATTAGATGGACCAAGATATTGTCTGATTTCTTTAGTTATATTTTTATTGTCGTTTAATATTGTTTTTATCGGCGTCGGACCTCTTTTTCTTGGAAATATTATAGTGTACCATTGAATACCATAAGGATATTGTATTTCAATGGTATCTTTTGTTATTTTTACAAAACGTTGTGCTATATAATATGTCATTAATTGTTTTCCACTATTTATAATAGTTTTGATATTATAATGTTTTAAAAAACTCCATAATAACTTAATATTATAATAACTTGTTTTTATTGTATCATATGGATGGTATCCTTTCCATTGTAAAAATAAATACAGACATAGTGTTATACTTGCTAATGACATCCACATTTGTAATATTAATATTACAAATATGATATTATTTTTTTAAAGACATCCGCACTTCTTTTGCTCAGTGTATTTTCCTACAGCAACCATGTACGGACGTTTGATGTTCCCAGTTATAACAAAATTTGCTTGACAGTATGCTTCACGAAATTCATCAATATTTAGTTCTCCTCCGAAATTTTGTAAAAATTGCCAAGAAGGTGCTTTCTTTATATTCATTTCAACTCCATATAGTTTGTAATATAAGGAATATAGCAAACTTTTAGAATTTTTAAATAATGTATCTTTAGAATATTCTTCTATATACGCTAATGCACAAGGAAAACTGCAAAAAATACCATATGTTAAATAATAATCTTCTGTTCCTTGATTTTCTCCTCCTTTAATACTCACACTATCTTCTTTTCTTGGAATATAATCAATAGGAATACCAATAGGTGATGTTGTAAAATCATGTTTATCATGCCAACAGTAAATATCTGTTCTACTAGGCAAACACCCATAATCAATATGATCAATCATTTGTACATGTCTCGTTATATTATTTTCTAAGAATACAGGGGCTTTATTGATTGGTATAATATCTGTTAGTTTTGTATTATTTGTCGGTTGTTGGGACTGGTCATTAGTGGGATATTCAAAAATAGTCGGCGTGTCGTTTAATAATTGCTGTTGATGTTCTATCTGTTCATCTAACTTGTGTAATTTGTTTTTTCTGTAAATTTCACGAGCATCTATATTTTTTAACATAAGTGTATGTAAGTATTTTGGTTTTCTACCTCTTCGTTTTGTATTTAGTCTCGTGTTTTTCTTTACGTTTATTTGTTTTTCCTGTTCTGTATAGATTAGTTTCAAAAATTTATATAATATTTGTTTTAAACGTAATGGTAGACAGTCTACTTTTATTTCTATAATATTGCCTGTTTGTTTTATTTTATATGGAAATACTACTTTTGATTGACTATTTGTTTTATAATGATGATATAAAATTAGTAAATAGATAATTTCTAATTTCTCTTTATCTATCCCTTCTATCATTCCACATAATTCTTCTTTTTCCTCTACATTTAAATCGTAAGATGGTATGTTATAGCTTAAACTTGAATATAAATTATCACACATTATTCATTTATTTATAATACTTTAAATAACTACACACCAAGTAAGCCATTCTCACTATATCTTTTAGCAATAATTTTGATGAGTTCCTTCCATTGTTTATAACATACTATTTACATACCATACTTGCTTTTTTACCTTCATACTCTTTACAATCATCTGGATTTTTCCATAGTGTGTTATAATGAGAGCAACGTATATTAAAAGTATCATCATCTTGTGTGGGTTCTAAATTAAAAAACTTTTGTTTTTCACCACATTTTCTACAACAATTCCAATCACCGGGGCAGATTCTTTCCATATCAATCATATAGTGTCTTTTACAATCAAACGGTCCTACTAATTTTGGTGCTGAAGTTGGAGTTGGTGTTGGTGCTGGTGTCGATGCTGGTGTTGGTGCTGGTGTCGATGCTGGTGTTGGTGCTGGTGTCGGTGCTGGTGCTAGTGTTGGAGTTGGAGTGGGTGTTGGTGCTGGTGTTGGAGTATCATTGTCATCTGTTGCATCATCTTTTTTGTCATCTTTTTGTCTGGTATAATAATATATACCAAATCCTATTCCTGCTAATAATAACACGACTAATAATACTGCTATCATGGCACCTGTATTTGGTTTAGATCGTGATCTTCTCATATTATTTAATTGTAATATTAAATAATAATATTACAATTAAATAATAATATTACAATTAAATAATAATTATTACAATTAAATAATAATTATTATGTATATATGTTTACTTTTTATATTGTTTGATTCTACATATCTTACCAAAACCTAAAGTATGTTGTTCATGACGTATGATGATTTTTTGCTGATGATACATATTTAGAGTATTATCTAAAAATCGTATGATTATAGTATATTTACCTGGTTTTTTTATAAATCGTTCTTTAAATATTAATTCGACATTATACTCTCGTCCATCAATATGAACAACGCACATTATACCCGATATTAACAATTCATTTCGAACATAAGCGAAATCCACTTTTACTGTATCTGTCTGTATCATTTCTACTGTATTAGAGTGTTTGGTATTGTCTTCGCAATACATTTCAATATACTTTAATAAATTAGAAACACCTTCACCCGTAATGGCACTCACAGGGCAAAATACACTATTTTTGAATTTTAATTGTTTTGTATAAGATTGTATTTTTTCTTGTATATAGATTATTTTGTCATTCCTATCTTGAATATCTAATGTGTCTATTTTATTAATGACAACAATCAAATTCTCATGACCAGTTGCTCGTGCAAGTAATAAATCTTCTTTTGTCTGTCCGTTTTTGAAAGAACTGTCAAATTCATTTGAACGAGCACTTAGTACAACTACAGCAGTATCAGTAGGATGATTTGATATTGCTTCAATCATTGAACGAATGTATATTTTATGACCAGGTGTATCTATCATTTTAAAAAAGTGATTTTTGTATTCAAATTCATATGAAGACCATTCATGAGTCTTACTTTTAATTTGTTCTTCTTCATATATATCAAAAATATTAGCGAGTGGTTTCTTGGTGTCCCATTCTACTGTATTTGTGTCAACTAAAATACGACCACCCAACGTAGATTTCCCTGTATCGACATGACCTATAATAGTAAATTGTCTCATACGTGTATTTATGTATTATATACAGAATCTTTTAGATTTTATATATAAAATATCATTGTCATATGTTCTATTTTTAATTCACATAATACTATTGGTCTGGTGCTCTACTTTTTCCTTTTTTATCAACATCTTCTTCTAATACAAAAGTAGGTCCATTAATTACTGGTGGTTTTTTAGATGGTAATTGTGAATGTGTATTTTTTACTTGATTTTCTATACGCACATTTAAGTTTTTATCTTTATCTATCGTTTGTAATTTTTCTGCTTCATCTAATAATATAAATGCTAAAAATGTATAATTAACAGCATCTAAATAAGTATCAATTATAGTCTCGTCCGTTACTTTTGGGTCTTTTGTTGACTCCAACTTATCCACACGTTTTAATTTATCACACAATCGAACAATAACACCAATATAACCAAAAATAGAAAACGAATCGCCATAGTCGCTATTCTTTTTTACAAATGTCTCTAAACAGTCTCCATATAATTTTTCTAATCGTTGAGTAGATAACATATTGTCATAAAAACGACCTGCCATGCAAAAATGTGTCATTGTTAAAAATTGACGAATCTTATCAATACTCTGTCGTCGTTGAATTCCTTCTGGATTTACTAAAAAACACACCCATAACAAGGTATATAAATTTTTAGCTGATAGGTTCAGCCATTCTGGCATATACACGGTTTGGAACACGTGTATTAAATCTTCTTGGATTTTTTTGAATTGTTCTATTCTAGTCATATCTATTAATAGATATATATATATATCTTTTAAAATATTTTAAAAAGATATAAAAAAATTATTCTTATAATTAATATGTCATCCTCTCATTTACGAATATTAAATTCTGATGGCACAAAAAATATAGTAACTTCTGACAATATACCAGAAGGCACTACTAACTATTATGCCACTAATACAAGAGTATTAGATATTATAAACAATTCCAATTTAGGACTATCAGGAACTGTTAACTTTGGAAATGATGTCACATTTGATAATATAAATATAGCATTCACTAACGCGGTTATAAAAATAGGTGATCAAGCGGGTAGAACGAATGCTGATATACTTACAATTTCCATTGGTGCTTTTGCCGGATTAGAAAACATTAAACGAGATGCAATTGTCATCGGTACACTAGCTGGGGCTACCAATACTAGTGATAGATCTATATGTATTGGGCGTCAAGCAGGTCAATATAATAGAGGACGTGATTCTGTATCTATTGGTTATAAAGCAGGAAACGATAATATAGATGTATCTGGTATAACAGTAAATAATGAGTATGCGATAGCAATAGGACATTTAGCTGGAGAAACTCGGCAAACATCAAAGGCTATTGCTATAGGTGACAGCGCAGGTGGAATTGACCAAAACAACAGATCTATTGCTATTGGCAATAACGCTGGAGAAATTGTCCAATCAAAAAATAGTATTGCAATAGGAAACAGTGCTGGACGTAGTACCCAATCACAAGATAGTATTGCAATAGGAAATCAGGCTGGAAGGGATCAACAAGCCCTATTCGGTGTTGCTATAGGTAGTTTTGCTGGAACTACTGGGCAACAACAACACAGTATTGCTATTGGTAGACGGTGTGGATTTATTAATCAAGAAGAATACTCAATTGCTATTGGCAGTGACGCTGGAGCTAATGCTCAACGCGCTTTCAGTATCGCTCTTGGTCTTAATGCAGGAAATACAGGACAAGCGACTCAGTCTGTTGCTATAGGAGTAAGAGCCGGTCGTACTAATCAACAACAAAGATCTTTTGCAATGGGTTATCAATCAGGACAGGATAATCAAGGAGAAGATAGTGTTTCAGTTGGAGCATTTTCAGCACAAAATAATCAAGCATCTAAATCAATTGCGATAGGTGGGTATGCAGGATATGACACACAAGGTACAGAAAGTGTTGCTATAGGTTATCAGAGTGGTGAAGTATTACAAGATGTAAGAAATATTGCAATTGGGTATGAGGCAGCTCGTTATAATCAAAGTGATAATTCGATTTCAATAGGTGCATTTAGTGGTCACTTACAACAAGGAAGATATGCAACTGCAATTGGTCCATATGCAGGTGAAAATAACCAAGGAACACATTCTGTTGCTATTGGATTTGAAGCAGGAGACATTTCATTATCCAACTATTCAACTGCTATTGGTTTTAGAGCTGGATATGATAACCATGGATTAGAATCTGTATCTATTGGAGGCAACGCAGGGTCAGCTAATATGGGTGAATACAGTATAGCAATTGGTTCTAAAGCTGGAGAGACAGATCATGGCGACAATAGTGTAAGTATTGGAACATCAGCAGGAAATATGACACATGGTGACAATGCTGTATCCATCGGATATAGAGCTGGATTTAGAAACAGACAAAACAATACGATTGCCATTGGAAATAATGCGGGAGCAGAGAATACCCCAGATGCAAGTGGTAATATAGTAGATAGTACGAATTCTATTGCAATAGGTAATGCTTCAGCTAGATTATCACAGTCTAATAATGCAATTTCAATTGGTACTAATGCAGGGGAATTTTCCCAAAAAACAGGAGGATTAGCAATTGGGAGTGATGCAGGGAAAAACTACCAACAAGAATATGGTATAGCAATTGGTTACAAGGCAGGAGAAGTGAACCAAGGAACAAATGCTATTGCCATTGGTACTAATGCTGGCAATTCATATCAAGATACTAATTCTATTGTTATCAATGCTACTGGTGTAGCACTAAACACATCTAATTCTAATTCGTTATATATTTCTCCTATACGTCCTACTAATATATTAGGTGGTAAGAAATTACTAATGTATGATCTATCTTCTTCTGAAGTTACATATACTGAGGATGGTTCCATTAATATAGGAAATGGTAATATAGAAGATGTATCTGGGATATACTTTTCTAATAATTCATATATAACCTCACATAATACATTTGATATGTATACAAATAACACATTTAATTTGACAGCATCTGTTTTTAATATTAATACAAATACTGTGATTAATGGTTCATTAAATTTATCTACTTCTAATGTTAAAAAGATACATAGTATATCAACTATAAATGGCAATCTATATATAGGATCTACTACAAATACACGATTTAATGATACAAGTAATAATTTAATATTTACTTCGGGGGGGTCTGGATTATCGATTGGGACATTTAATGCGGGTGAATATTTATCAATGGGTGTAAACAACATACCTGTTATAAAAATAAATGGTTCCAATAGTCAAGGATTACAAGGAATAGAGATGTATAGTCATATTAATATGAATAACGAGTCAATCTATGATATTCAAAAAATACAGTATGGAACTAATAATATTAATATTGAAAGTGGAGATGGTACATCATCAATAGCAATTGGATATTTAGCAGGTAACCAAAACCAAGGGAGTAACGCTATTGCAATTGGTAATAATGCAGGTCAAATAGGTCAACATGACAACACTGTCGTATTAAATGCAAATCAAGCAGAATTAAATACAACGACCCAAAATGCATTTTATGTAAAACCGATACGTGGTGATTATGCAACTATTGGATTGAATACATTAATGTACGATACATCAAGTGGAGAGATAACTTATTCAACTAATACTAATGAACCAGTTCTAACAATAGATGCTTCTAATATTATAAATATAAATAATACAACAACTGAAGCGATCAGATCAGCAATCAATGCAGAAAAAACAAAAACAGTCCAAAATTTTAAATCCTCATTGTGCCCAATTATAGAACAATTCAAAATACCATGTTTAGATTCAAATGATATATGGGCAAGTAAAACGGTCAAACGGTTTGATTTTTCATTGGCTGAAGTTCCAGTAGAATTATTAATAGACAACTTCCAATGGGCTAACCAGGAATTTACTAACACCCAACTAAAACTGGATCAAGAGTTTTTGTTTGGAAGAACAATGACTAAATTAAATACACCAGGTTCAGGTCGATTATATATGAATACCAATACAAACGAGGCTATAAGATTATTTCAACTGGAAGTTGAAAATGTGCCTGCTGATATGACAAGTAATATTCCGTATTACACAAATATGGCATTTCAAGATTTTGTATTGGGATACACGGATTATATGGCATATACTCAAGCAATGGGGTATACGAATAAAGCTTTTGTTATTCATGATAATTTAATTGATATTAATAATAGATTGTATGTACAAAGTGTAGAAATCAACAATAATGTACTATCTATTCATGTAATGAATGATTCAGAGAATGACGTAAAATTTCCATCTTACAAGACTATATCTGGTGTACCAATTGCAGATAAAAATTTCACATTGA
>PR_CR_10_Liq_1_inCRDRAFT_1001345_pt1 | contig 13938 bp, 14 predicted proteins | sample PRCRCaboRojoPR_3_FD_10241 | JGI IMG/M metagenome (IMG submission 10241) | reverse complement strand
CCCTGACGCCGGACAAGGCCAGCCGCGCCAAGTTCGCCGCCGATGTGGGAACCGCCGGGTTGATCTGCCGCGAGGCGTGTTTCGCCAACAATCTGGTGATGCGTCATGTGGGCGACCGCATGGTGATTTCGCCGCCTTTGGTGATCACCAAGCCCGAGATCGACACGCTGATCGAACGCGCCACCAAGGCGCTGGATGCCGCGCATGCGCGGTTGCAGGAGGAAGGCTTGATGAAAGCCGCCAGTTAAGCCCTGCGTTAACCCTTCGTTCATCTCGCTGCGGCAGGGTTTTCCCATGTCGCAGCAAAACGCCTTTTCCGAGATGCCCCTGCCGCTTTTCGAAAGCGACGAAGCCCCCGCCGCGCCGGTCATGGGTGGCGGGGCGCTGCCCTCCTATATCAAGGATCATCGCAAAAGGTTGCGCGCGCGGTTTCTGGACGGCGGCGCACAGGCCATGCCGGATTACGAACTTTTGGAGCTTGTCCTGTTTCGCGCCATCCCCAGGCGGGATGTAAAGCCACTGGCGCGCACGCTTCTGGATCAGTTCGGGGATTTCAACGGCGTGCTCTCGGCCCCGAAGGAACGCTTGGCACAGGTGTCTGGCGTGGGCGAGGCGGTGATTTGCGAATTGAAGGTCATCGAGGCCGCTGCGCACCGCCTGTCGCGGGCGCGGGTCTTGCAGCGGCAGGTGATCTCAAGCTGGGATGCCCTGCTGGATTACTGCCACACCACCATGGCGCATCGTGAGACCGAGCAGTTTCGTGTTTTTTACCTTGATCGCAAGAACGTCCTTATCGCCGATGAGGAACAGGCGCAGGGTACGGTGGATCATGTGCCGGTTTATCCGCGCGAGGTGGTCAAACGCGCCCTTCATCTCAATGCCAGCGCGCTGATCTTGGTGCATAATCACCCCTCCGGCGACCCGACGCCGTCAGAGGCTGACATCGCCATGACGGCGCAAATCGGCGCCGCCGCCGAGGCGCTGGGCCTGACGCTGCACGATCACATCATCATCGGCAAATCCTGCGAGTTGAGCTTTCGCGCCGAAGGTTTTTTGTGAGGGCCGGCAAGCGGTTTGGAAACCGCTTGCAAGGATTTTGCAAAATCCTTGGCCCTTGGCCGGTCAGCGCACCCAGACCTCGACCCGGCGGTTGACTTGGCGGCCCCATGCGCTGTCGTCGCAGGCCATGGGCATCGCCTCGCCAAAGGCTTCGACCTCAAGCTGTATGCGCGCAAGGTTGGCGGTTTCGGCGGCTGTGGTCACGGCATCGCGCACCGTTTGTGCGCGGCGCATGGCAATATCGCGATTGGCGGCGGCGGGGCCTTCGCCATCGCTGAACCCTACGAAGACGAGGCGCCGCGCATCGTAAAGCCCCACCTCAAGTGCGCGGGCCAGTTGCCGCACGTTGGAGCGCGATTGCGCATCCAACCGGGCAGACCCCGCCTCAAACCGGAAGGTTGTGGTCAACCGTCGCAGAGGGGCCAGTGTTTTGACCATGCGTTGCAACTCGCGCAGGCCAACCTCACTTCCGGCGCGGGCGATGGCATTAGCGAAACGATCCCCTTGGGCGTTGATCTCGATCTCTTCGGGGGATTGATCAACAAAGCCCGCCCGCCGGATCACCAATTGCGCCGAAGGGTCTCGCATGTAGGACAGGAATTCGCGCACCAGCTTGGGAAAGCGCCGCGCGGGCATATACAGGAACAACGGCGCGGTCAGCGGGTAATCCTCGGTCTTGACCGCGCGCCGCGTGGCCCGCAGCGCGAACCCGCAATCCCCCTTCAGAGCCAGCTCCCATGTGTTTCCGGTTTCCGAATGGCTGGTCACACCAATTGCAAACGGGTCCTCTGTGACCGCGCGGATGAGGCTGGGGGTATCGTCGTGCCGGATGGCACTCTGGACAAGAGGTTTGCGCAGCGGCCCAAGCAGGCGGTTGACAGTCGCCTGCCCCAGGCCCGAGCGCGCATCGCGTAGATGCACGGCAATCGGCGCGTTCTGGCCACCCAGATCGCGCCAGTTGTCGATTTCCCCGGCCAGAACGCGCGCCAGATCGGGCACGGTGATCGCCTGTACCGGGTTGCTGGGCGCCACCACGGGAACCAAGGCGTCAAGCGCCAGAACCCGGCTGCGACCTCGGGCATCAAGGTTTCCCAAGCCAGCCTCACGGGCGCGGCGCACTTCGTTCCGGCGCGCCTCGCGGAGTGACATCACCATGTCTGCCTCATTCGCGAGAAGATCGGCGAACCCTTCGTCGGTGTTGGTCAGGCGAAAGGTGAACTCCCCGATCAGGCGACCGGATTTGCCATCGCTCAGGGCATATGTGATGCCTCGGTCCTCATCCGAAATCCGCTCCAGCCCATAGTCGTTGCGGATGGCGAAGGCCTCAAGCAGCGCGGGCATGAGAACCCGGCCAATCACCGGCGCCCCGGACAGGGTCACCCGTGCGACATAGTTCTCGAGGTTCGGGCATCCCGGCCCGTCGCACAGGACGCCCGAGCCATCCACGGTCAATTCGCCATAAACCGTGTCAACGCGATAGAACTCGCCATCAAAGCCAAGAAGGTTACCGGAGATCTCGACATCGCCATCCCGCGAGGTCAGCGTCACATCCTGTGCAAGCCCGGCTGTCGCCATGCAAAAAAGAAAAAGTGCGGCGCGAAACGCCGCACGTACCAATGACATCTGGGTGCCCCCGAATACTGCGGATCAGTTGCGGGCGATCTTCAGGTCATTGAACATGTTTTTCAACACCAGATAATCACCAACAGCGTCACATTCGGGCATGGCGAGCGTCAAATCGCTGGCGACAGGGGCCTGCGTGCCGGAAATATGCAGGCTTTGCGCCTCGATATCGCGGCCACAGTTTGCGCGCGTCACCGCCGCTTCGAGCCTCAGGTCGATTTCGCCCGGCTTTTGCGCCGTGAGCGTCGGGAAGGTATAGACTTCAGCCATGCGTGCGTTTTCCATGTCCCGCGCGCCGAGCCGCATGATGAAGCCGCCCTCGCCGCGCGCGGCGATGCCCATGTCACGTTTGGCATCGGCCCAGACATGGCCGTCCTCGCCATAGGTTGCACCATATTCAAGGGCGTGCACCTGAAGGCCGGACTGCCCCTGCCATTGCACGATATAGCGGTCGTAATACTCTACCGACGACACCTCGGCGTTGGCCACCGCGCCGTCGCCATTGGCGAAGGCCACGATAAAGACAGCATGCTTGGACAGCGCAGGAACGGTCATTCGGCTCATGCCGTCCTGATCGGTCGCTGCCGTGAACATCAGGCCGTTATGATGCAGGGTGAAGCGCTCGTTGACCATGCAGGGGGCTTCAAGGTCAAGGGTCACCATGGCGGCGGCAGCGGGCGTCGCTGTCAGGTTGAACTCACAGGAAAATTCCGGTGCGGGTTCTTCCTTGGGAAGGTCGCCAACGGGTGTTTCAGCTCCGGTCGCGGGATCAAAGGCCGCGCGGGTGATCGCGATCTCGGGAAGGGTCTTTGGTTGAGGCGCGGCCTTGGGCGGGGTCACCCCGGTCGCCGCTGTCAGTTGGATATCGGAAATCTCCACATGATCGCTGCCCGAGGGGTCAGCCGGGCTGACCTCGTCCTGCAACAGGCTGGCTTCCACCGGTTCGGGTGCGAGGGTGGCTTCTTTGTCTTGCTTGGCATTGGTCTGCATCAAAAAGCCGATGCCGAGGGCGCAAAACAGGGTGCCGCCAGCGGTGATAAAACGCCGTACCTTGGACATAACATTCCTCCACACCTGGAATAGGTCAGCAGGAACCTACCCCCGGAAAGAGGCCGCTATGTGGCAGCCCCGCGGAGTCTTTAGGGCTTGTAATGTCGGGTCAGAAGGCCGCCGCCCGTCGGCTCACGCTAGGCGAGCCGCCCGTGGCAGTGCTTGAATTTCTTGCCCGATCCGCAGGGGCAGGGCTCGTTCCGGCCGGGGTTGCCCCATGTCGAAGGATCGTTTTCATCGAAGCCTTGCGCAGCCGCTTCGCCGCCGGGTTCGGCCACCTTGCTGCCCGGGTGGCGGGCCTTGGCGGCTTCCTCCATCTGGGCGCGCTGTTCTTGCATCTGGGCCAACATGGCCTGTTGTTCTTCCTCGGTCATGGGCCGGATTTGCGACAGGCGTTGGGTCACGTCCTGGCGCAGGCTGTCCAGCATCGATTCGAACAGTTGGAAGGCCTCGTTCTTGTATTCGTTCAGCGGATCGCGCTGCGCGTATCCCCGGAAACCCACGACGCTGCGCAAATGCTCCAGCGTCAGAAGGTGCTCGCGCCATTTCTGATCTATCGTTTGCAGCAGGATCTGCTTTTCGATGGAGCGCATGTTGTCCGGGCCGAAGGCGACGGCCTTTTGCGCCATCATGTCATCGGCGGCGCTTTCAATACGGTCGGCGATGTCGTCGTCATCCACGCCTTCTTCCTCGGCCCACTCCTGAATCGGCAGATCCATGTTCATCTGTTCCATGATCGCCGCGTGCAGGCCCTCGGTATCCCACTGGTCGGCATAGGTCTTGGGGGGCATGTATTGTTCGACCAGATCGTCGATCACCTCGCCGCGCATGTCCTGCACGATTTCGGAAAGATCTTCGGCTTTCATGATGTCCAGACGCTGGGTGAAGATCACCTTGCGCTGCTCGTTCATCACGTCGTCGAACTTCAGAAGCTGCTTGCGGATGTCGAAGTTGCGCCCTTCCACCTTGGCCTGTGCGCGCTCAAGCGATTTATTCACCCAAGGATGAACGATCGCCTCGCCCTCTTTCATGCCCAGCGTGGACAGCACCTTTTCCAAGCGTTCCGAGCCGAAGATGCGCATCAGGTCATCATCCAGCGACAGGAAGAAGGCCGAGCGCCCCGGGTCGCCCTGACGGCCCGACCGGCCGCGCAGCTGGTTGTCGATGCGGCGGCTTTCGTGGCGTTCGGTGGCCAGAACGAACAGGCCCCCGGCCTCGATAACCGCCTGTTCATCGGCGGCGTGTTCGGCCTCGATCTTTTCGCGGATTGCCTCGGGGTCGCCCTCGGGGTCGGCCTCCAGCGCCTGCATGATCTTGAAATCGACGTTCCCGCCCAGTTTGATGTCGGTGCCGCGTCCGGCCATGTTGGTGGCGATGGTCACCGCGCCCAGCTTCCCGGCGTCGGCGACGATCTGCGCCTCCTGCTCATGCTGGCGGGCGTTCAACACGTTGTGCGTGATTTTCGCCTGCGTCAAAAGCTGGCTCAACACCTCAGACTTTTCAATCGAGGTGGTCCCCACAAGGATCGGCTGGCCCTTTTCATGCGCCTTGCGGATCGAGTCGACGATGGCGTCGAATTTCTCCTGCGCGGTGCGATAAACCGCGTCGTCTTCGTCAATTCGGGCGATGGGCTTGTTGGTGGGCACTTCGACCACGCCAAGGCCATAAATCTCGGCGAATTCCTCGGCTTCGGTCGAGGCAGTGCCGGTCATGCCCGACAGTTTTTCGTAAAGGCGGAAATAGTTCTGGAAGGTCACCTGCGCCAGCGTGACGTTCTCGGGCTTGATCTCGCAGCCTTCCTTGGCCTCGATGGCCTGATGCAGGCCTTCTGACAAACGCCGCCCGGCCATCATCCGGCCGGTGAATTCGTCGATCAGCATCACCTCGCCATCGCGGACGATGTAATCACGGTCCTTCAGGAACATCTTGTGCGCCCGAAGCCCTTGGTTGACGTGGTGCACGATGGTGGTGCTTTCGGGGTCGTAAAGCGACTGTCCCTCGTCCAGCAGACCCTTGGAATGCAAAAGCTCTTCAAGGAATTCGTTGCCCTCGTCGGTGAAGGTCACGGTCTTGGATTTTTCTTCGATGCTGTAATGCTCGTCGGTCAGTTCGGGAATCAGTGCGTCGATGGCGACATAGAGATCGCTGCGGTCCTGCGCCGGGCCGGAAATGATCAACGGGGTCCGTGCTTCGTCGATCAGGATGCTGTCCACCTCGTCGACGATAGCAAAATGGTGGCCGCGCTGACTCATTTCCTCAAGCGAGGATTTCATGTTGTCGCGCAGGTAATCAAAGCCCAGCTCGTTGTTGGTCGCATAGGTGATGTCGGCGGCATAGGCCTGCTGTTTTTCATCGTCGGGCTGCTGCGGATAAACCACCCCGGTGGTCATGCCCAAGGCGCCATAGACCTTGCTCATCCAGTCGGCGTCACGGCGGGCAAGGTAATCGTTGACCGTGACGATATGCACGCCCTTGCCGGTCAGGGCATTGAGGTAGGCGGGGAAGGTGGCGACAAGGGTTTTGCCCTCGCCAGTCTTCATTTCGGAAATATTGCCTTGGTGCAGGAAGATACCGCCCATCAACTGCACATCGAAGGCCCGCAGGCCCAAGGCGCGTCGCGCGCCCTCGCGGCAGTTGGCAAAGGCTTCGGGCAGGATGGAATCAAGGCTCTCGCCGTTCTCGACCCGCGCCTTGAATTCGGCGGTTTTTTCGATCAGCCCTTCATCGCTCAGGGCCTCGAATTCGGGTTCCAATGCGTTGATCTTGGCGACCAGAGGGCGTGTCGCCTTGATCTTGCGGTCATTCGCGGTGCCGAAGATCTTCTTGGCGACGGTTCCAATACCCAACATGTGCTATCCGTTCCGGTCTTTTGCTTGTGCGTGAAAGGCAATTGCTTGCCCCGTCTGTCCTGCCACCCTAGAACGGGCAGGGAATGGCGGCTTTGCCTTGGCTTCAAGGCGATGTAAGGGGCCGCCGAATGAGTGTCAACGTCACGCAAAGCCGCGTGGCGGTCAGCCTCGAACGCAAGGAAAGGTCTTTCATGCTTATCCGCACCCCGTTTTTCTCCGCAATGGCACTGGCCGCGGGCCTTCTGACAGCCGCGCCCGCCGCCGCACAGGACACCCCCGACCCCGAAACAGTGGTTGCCACTGTGAACGGTACCGATATCACGCTGGGACATATGATCGCCCTGCGCTCGGGCCTGCCGCAACAATACGCACAATTGCCCCCCGAGGTGCTGTTCAACGGCATCCTTGAACAATTGGTTCAACAAACCCTTCTGATGCAGGATTTCGAAGGCGAGCTTTCGCGCCAGAGCGAACTGCTTATCGAAAACGAGCGGCGTGCCGTGGTCGCCGGCGAGGTCATCACCGAGGTGATGGGCGCCGATCCGGACGCCGAGGCCGTTCAGGCCGCCTATGACGAAAAATACGGCAACGCCGAAGACGAAACCGAATACAGCGCCGCGCATATCCTTGTCGAATCCGAGGACGAGGCCAAGGCCCTGATAGAAGAGCTTGAGGGCGGTGCGGACTTCGCAACGCTCGCGCAGGAAAACTCGGTCGGACCCTCGGGCGCCAATGGCGGTGACCTGGGCTGGTTCGGCGAGGGCACGATGGTCGAAGAATTTTTCAACGCGGTCACCGCGCTTGAGGCGGGCGAGGTCTCGGCGCCCGTGCAAACGCAATTCGGCTGGCATGTGATCAAGCTCAACGAAACCCGGATCAAGGATCAGCCCTCGCTTCAGGACGTGCGCGCCGAGTTGGAAGAGGAACTGCGCCAGGCCGCCTTCGAGGATTACGTCAAGACACTCGAAGCGCGCGGCGACGTGGACCGCGCCGATACCTCGGGCATTGATCCTGCCGCCATCAACGACATGACCCTTTTGGAGGATTGATCCATGGGTGCCACGCCGCCGCGTTCCCCCTTGGCCCCTGCGGCCTTTCCGGTATTGCCCGAGGTCGGCGGCGTCAGGCTTGCCACCATCGAGGCCGGTGTTCGTTACGAAGGCCGTACCGATGTGATGCTGGCGCGGCTGGCACCGGGAAGCGTGATGGCAGGGGCCTTTACCCGCTCGGCCACTCGCTCGGCCAATGTGCTGGATTGTCAGGCCAAGATCGGCGGGCAATCGGATGAGGGCGCGGCGATCATCGTCAATTCGGGCAACTCGAATGCCTTCACCGGCAAGGCGGGCGAAGGCTCGGTCGCGGCAATCTGCGAGGCTGTGGCAAAAGCCACGGGCCTGCCTGCGTCGCGCGTGTTCACTTCCTCCACCGGGGTGATTGGCGAGCGTCTGCCGCATGACAAGATCACCGAGAAGGTCGAGGATTTGACCGCAGCGCTCGGCACCGCCACGATGGAGGATGCCGCCCGCGCCATCATGACGACCGATACCTTCCCCAAGGGCGCAGGCACCACCGTGCATATCGACGGGCAACCCGTCCATATCGCCGGTATCGCCAAGGGGTCGGGCATGATCGCGCCGGATATGGCCACCATGCTGGTCTATATCTTCACCGATGCCGCGATTGATCAGCCGACCCTGCAAACCATGGTCTCGGCCCTGAATGACAAGACCTTCAACTGCATCACGGTTGATAGCGATACCTCCACCTCCGACACGCTTCTGGTGGGGGCGACCGGGGCCTCGGGTATCCGGGTGACCGACACCAGCGTCGGGTTCATGGAAGGGCTGCGCAGCGTGATGTTGGACCTCGCGCACCAAGTGGTGCGCGACGGCGAAGGGGCGACAAAGTTCGTCGAGGTTTCGGTTACCGGTGCCGCCAGCGATGAAGATGCCCGCACCCATGCGCTTGCCATCGCCAACTCGCCGCTCGTGAAAACCGCCATCGCCGGTGAAGACCCCAACTGGGGCCGGGTGGTCATGGCTGTCGGCAAATCCGGCGCCAAGGCCGACCGCGATACCCTGTCGATCTGGTTCGGGAATACATTGGTCGCCAAGGACGGCTGGGTCAGCCCGGACTACAGCGAGGACGAGGCCGCCGCCTACATGAAAAACCAAGAATTGGTGATCCATGTGGACCTTGGTCTTGGCGGCGGCACTGCGCATGTCTGGACCTGCGATCTGACCCATGGGTATATCGAGATCAACGCGGATTACCGGTCATGAAAACCGTTCTTGTCTCGGCTGTGGCCTTGATTGACGTCGAGGGCCGCATCCTTCTGACCCAACGCCCCGAAGGCAAATCCATGGCGGGCTTGTGGGAGTTTCCGGGCGGCAAGGTCGAACCCGGCGAAACCCCCGAGCACGCCCTCATTCGGGAGTTGCAGGAAGAGTTGGGCATCGACACATGGGAAAGCTGTCTTGCCCCTTTGACCTTCGCCAGCCACTCCTACGAGGATTTTCACCTGCTCATGCCGCTCTATGCCTGCCGCAAGTGGCAGGGCTTCCCGCAAGGCCGCGAGGGGCAAACCCTCAAGTGGGCGCGGGTGAACGAACTGCGCAACTACCCCATGCCGCCAGCGGATATCCCACTCATCCCGATCCTGCGCGACTGGCTGTGATCTGCGGCAAACCCTGACTTGACCGCTGTCATGGCGTGCCGTCCGGTATTCGTGTGATCTGTTACAGCCAGATGGCCGGAAAGGGGATCCATGAAGAACTCCGATCAAATCGCCGCCTTCGTGCATGAGGCGCTGAACGCGGGCCGCTCGCGCACCGAGATTCCAGCAAGCCCTGCATCAGGCCGGTTGGACCAACAGCGAAATCGACACCGGCCTCAGGGCATGGGACGATACCGCCTTCCTGCCGCCGGTGCCGCGCCCCCGCCCCTTTGTTTCTGCGCGCGAGGCGTTTCTCTATGGCCTGATTTTCATCGCGCTGGGCATGACCGCGTGGCATCTGGTGATGCTGGGAATCCACCTGATCGACTATGCATGGCCCGACCCGGATGGAGCGGGCGGCGGGGTCTATCGCCTGTCCTCCATTCGTTGGTCCATGGCGACGCTTATCGTCTTTTTCCCGCTTTTTGCATGGCTCAACCGCCGGGCGGAACGTGCGACCATGGCCGACAAGGGCGCGCGCCGCTCGGTGGTGCGCAAATGGGTGGGCTATATCGTTCTGTTCCTCGCCGCGCTGTCGCTTCTGGGAACCCTCGTTTTCGTGCTTTTCACCTTTCTGGACGGCGAGGCAACGCTTCAATTCCTCGCCAAGTCCGCCGTCGTCGCGGCGGTGTCAGGCGTGATCTTCCTTTATTACCGGGCGCAACTGGCGGAGGATGACGATGGCGAATAAGGCGCTTCCCCAATTCCTGCTTGGCGCCGGTGTCGTGGCGGCCTTGGCTGCCGGGTTCTGGCTTATCGGCGGGCCCGAGGCCGCCCGCATGGAAAACCGCGATCAAAAGCGGATGTCCGACCTGCACAGCCTTCAGGCTCATGTGACCTGCCTTGCCAGAACCAAGGGCAACACCTTGCCGCAGGTTTTGGACGAGACCCGGGATTGCCCCGCGCCGCAACTGACGGACCGTTTCACCGATGCCCCCTATCGCTATGCGCGCCTGTCCGATACGGCCTATGAAATATGCGCCCAGTTCGAGTTATCCGACCGGCTGCATACCTCGCCGAGGTTCGATGCCGAAAGTGGCTGCTTGCACGGCACATACACAGCGGATTGACTTAAACTCCTGCGCGGTCCGCCGCCTCTTCCAGAAGCGGGGCCAGCCTTTCGGCCCATGCTGCTTGGTCCGCCTCCGCCCTGATCAGGTCATTGCGCAATTCTATCAGGACATTGGGCCGCTGATAGGCAATCGCATGACGCGCGATGGCGTCACCCGGAAGGTGCCCGCCATAGGGCTGGTTTTCCCCGATGCACAGGTCATGCTCCTGATGCAACCGGTTGATCAAGGGTCGGCTCAACCGCTCGTCGGCGGCATACAGAACCCCCACATGCCAAGGCCGGGGCGGGCGGCCTTGCAACTGCGGTGTAAAGCTGTGGATCGAGACAATGATCGTATCGTCGCGCCGCGCGGCCAATTCGGCCAAGGCCGTGTGATAAGGCCGGTAACAGCGGTTCAGCCGCAACTCCAGTTCCTCGGCCCCGGCATGCCGGTTGGCCGGGATGATCGTCCCGTCATAGAGCTTCATCAAAAGCGTCGGGTCATCTTCGCCGCGGTTCGGGTCAATCACGAGCCGCGAGAAATTCGTCTCGATCACCGGCGCATCCAAGGCCGCGCCCAAGCCCCGCGCCAAGCCCTTGGCGCCCACGTCATAGGCGATATGCCGGGTCATATCGGCCTCGGACAACCCAAGGCTTCCGCCGCCCACGAAGGGCGGCACGGTATTGGCCGCGTGGTCACAGGTAATCAGCCAACGCGCGGGGCGGTCGGCCCCTTCGATGAAAAACGGGGTGTACGTCATGTGCCTGTCATGTCCTTTGCGCAGGGTTTATGACAGTTGCATGGGGATGTGAAATGCGTAATAAGGACTTTGAAGTGTGTTAGCGCTAACGGACAGGGTGTTCCCCCGCCTTTCCCTTATGCGCCATTGACAGTCACCGCCCGGCGCGTGACACCGCAAAGACAACAAGACGACAAGGACACCCTACCGCATGAGACGCCACCGCAACGTCAAGATCGTGGCCACGCTTGGCCCCGCGTCCTCCGATTACGAGACCATCCGCGCGCTGCACGAGGCCGGGGCAGATGTTTTTCGTCTGAACATGAGCCACGGCATCCATGACGAGATTGCCGAGAAACACCGCATCATCCGGCAGGTCGAGGAAGACCTGAAAAGCCCCATTGCAATTCTTGCCGACCTGCAAGGCCCCAAGCTGCGCGTTGGCACCTTTGCCAATGGCGAAGAAGAGCTTGAGGAAGGGGCGTCGTTCCGTCTTGATCTTGATGAGGCCGAAGGCGACGCCACCCGCGTTTGCCTGCCCCATCCCGAGATTTTCGAGGCGCTTGAAGTGGGGGCGAGCCTGCTGGTCAATGACGGCAAGATTCGCCTGCGCGTCACCGACTGCGGCAAGGATTTCGCCCAGACCGAAGTCGTCACCGGCGGTACAATCTCCAACCGCAAGGGCGTCAACGTGCCGGATGTCGTGCTTCCGGTGGCTGCCCTGTCCGAAAAGGACCGCAAGGATCTTGAATTCGTCTGTGACCTCGGTATCGACTGGCTCGCGCTCAGCTTCGTCCAACGCGCAGAAGACGTGACCGAGGCCCGCGACCTGGCCAAGGGCCGCGCCGCGATCCTGTCCAAGATCGAAAAGCCCGCCGCGGTGGCCCGCTTCGATGCGATTCTCGACGCCTCCGACGGTATCATGGTGGCCCGCGGTGATCTGGGCGTGGAACTGCCCGTGCAGAACGTGCCGCCGATCCAGAAACGTCTTGTGCGCAAGTGCCGGTCGATGGCCAAGCCGGTGATCGTCGCCACCCAGATGCTCGAATCGATGATCGAGTCGCCCATGCCCACCCGGGCCGAGGTCTCGGACGTGGCCACCGCCATCTACGAAGGCTCCGATGCCATCATGCTGTCGGCGGAATCGGCGGCGGGCGACTATCCGGTCGAAGCCGTGACCACGATGGACAACGTCGCCCGCGAGGTCGAGGACGACCCGACCTATCGCGAGGTGATCGAAGCCTCGCGCCGGGCCGAGCGTACAACCGTGGCCGACGGGATCGTCGCCGCCGCTCGTGAAATTGCGGAAACCACCGACATCAAGGCGATCTGCTGTTTCACCCAATCGGGCACCACCGCGCTTCTGACAGCGCGCGAACGCCCCCGCGTGCCGATCATCGCCATGACCAACATGCGTGGTACCGCGCGGCGTCTGGCCCTGACATGGGGCGTGAACTGCGTGATGACAGGCGAGCTTGAACGCTTCAAACAAGCGGTGCTCAGCGCCGCGCGCGCCGCCCGCGAACACGGTTACGCCGAAGCGCTGGATCAGATCGTCGTCACCGCCGGTGTCCCCTTCAACGTGCCGGGCACCACGAACATCCTGCGTGTGGCGCCATGTCAGGAAAGTTTGATTTATTCGACCGAACCGGGGTAACCTCGGGTAATCCTCTTTTGAGAGGTTACCGGAGGTTTACAATGGATCCCGATCTGGCCTTCATCATTGGCATCATCCTGACGGTGTTTTCCATTCCCTCGATCATGTCCGCGATTACCGAAGGTCGCGCCCCGCGCGTCGCCGCCTTCGCGATTATCGCGGGTGGCGCATTGATGGTCTGGTCCATCAGCGAAAAACCGGGTGGCTACCCGATCGAGGATATCCCCGACACCTTCGTGCGCGTGGTGGCGAAGTATCTGACGTGAAGGCGCAGCATTCCGCAGCCGGTTGCGCAGGGCGTCAGGAGTGCTGATTTCGTCGCGGCGGGCTGTTGCCGCGGGATCAGATAGGTGGCAATGACAGGATTGTACCATCGTCAGCACGCCCCCCGTGCGCGCCTCCGATTTTCCCTTGCCATCAGACCAAAGCGGGCGTATATGCCCCCCCTGTCCGCGGGACCGGCCTAAGTGGCATGCCGAGTCGCGCATAATGACCGACCCGAAGGAAAAGGAGCCGGAAATGCCCAAGATGAAGACGAAGTCGAGCTGCAAAAAGCGGTTCAAGGTCACGGCCAATGGCAAAATCAAAACCGGCCAAGCCGGTAAGCGCCACGGCATGATCAAACGTACCAACAAGTTCATCCGCGATGCCCGTGGCACCACGGTCATGTCCGAGGCAGACGCCAAGATCGTCCGCCCGATGATGCCCTATTCCCGCTAAGGCCAAGGAGAACTGACATATGGCACGCGTTAAAGGTGGGACAGTAACCCACGCCCGTCACAAGAAAATCACCAAGGCCGCCAAAGGCTACTATGGCCGCCGCAAGAACACCTTCAAGGTGGCCACTCAGGCCGTCGACAAGGCCAACCAGTACGCCACACGCGACCGCAAGAACCGCAAGCGCAATTTCCGCGCGCTGTGGATTCAGCGGATCAACGCAGCCGTGCGCGCCCATGACGAAGCACTGACTTACTCGCGCTTCATCAATGGCCTCAACCTGGCTGGCATCGAAGTGGACCGTAAGGTTCTGGCCGATCTCGCCGTGCGCGAACCGGCCGCTTTCGGCGCCATCGTCGATCAGGCAAAAAGCGCCCTGGCCCAATAAGCCAGTCGCACGAGGGACAACAAAAAGCGCCGTCGGGACAAACCCGGCGGCGTTTTTCGTTGTGCGGTTCATGGCCGGATTGTGGCGG
>PR_CR_10_Liq_1_inCRDRAFT_1001344_pt1 | contig 13939 bp, 13 predicted proteins | sample PRCRCaboRojoPR_3_FD_10241 | JGI IMG/M metagenome (IMG submission 10241) | reverse complement strand
CCTCCGGGCCCTGCCGACGGCAGCCGATGCTGTGCTGGAGGTGCTGGACCTCGGCTGCGGCACCGGGGCAAACCTGCGCCATCTGGCGCCCCTGCTGGCCCGCACCGGACACCTGCGCCAGCATTGGTGCTGTGTGGACCAGGACGCGGCGCTGCTGGCGCGGCTGCCGGCGCGCACCGCCCGCTGGGCCGAGACGACCGACCTGTGCTGCACGCCGCGAGCCCATGGGCTCTGTCTCGAGGGTGCCGGCTGGCGCGCGGAGGTGGACGTGCAGCGCCTGGATCTGCACGCGGCCCTCGCCGACCTGCCGCTGCCGGCGGCGGGGCTGGTGACCGCCTCGGCGCTGCTGGACCTGGTGTCCGGTCCCTGGCTGCAAGGGCTGCTGGCGCGCTGCCGGCACGCGGGCTGCGGCCTGTTGTTCGCGCTGAGCTATGACGGCCGTTGCTCGCTGTCACCGGCGCATGCGCTGGATGCCGCCGTCATCGATCTGGTGAACCGTCATCAGCGCACCGACAAGGGTTTCGGCCCGGCCCTCGGGCCGAGGGCGGCGGACGATGCCGCAGCGCGTTGCCGGGCGCTCGGCTGGCGGGTGGAGGTGGCACCGAGCGACTGGGTGCTCGGGCCCACGGACGCCCCGATGCAGCGCGCGCTGCTGACGGGTTGGCATCAGGCGGCGGCGGAGCTGGCAGCCGGGGAGGGCGCTGGTCCGGCGGCGGGGCTGGACGCCTGGCTGACGGCGCGGCTCGCCTGGGTGGACGCCGGCACCTCGGTGCTGCGCATCGGCCACCTGGATCTGGTGGCGCTGCCCTGAGGCGCCGAGCCCATGCGTGAGTACGTGCCCATCGCCTGCGCCCGGCACGAGGCGCTGGAGCTCGCGATCCTGAAGCGCCGGCGGCTGCGCATCGCGCTGAGCGATGCGGGCGGCGGCGGCGTGCTCGTGGCGCTGCCCGTCGACATCCGTATCGCCGATGCCGCGGAGTGGCTGCTGGTGCGTGCGGCCGACGGCGGCGAGCGGCGGCTGCGACTGGACTGGATCCTGAGCGCGGAGCCCGCCGACGGCGTGGGTCCGGCCGGCGGCGGGCCCTGAAGCGGTTGGGAGCCAAGCCCGTGTCGATCCGCTCCCGATCGCTGGACTCGCGCCCGCCCGAGGCGCTGCCGGTGACCGTCACCATCGAGATCCCACGCGGCAGCTTCCGCAAGGTGGGCTCCACCGGGCGGCTCGATTTTCTTTCACCGCTGCCCTGTCCGTTCAACTACGGCAGCATCCGCGAGCGGGTGGGGCTCGAAGGCGACCTGCTCGACGCCGTGCTGCTCGGTCCGCGGCTGCCCGCCGGCAGCGTGGTGGCGGCCTTTGCCTGCGGGGCCGTGCGATTTCAGGATCGCGGGCTCTTCGACGACAAGCTCATCTGCACCAGCATCCCCTTGGATGCGCGCAGCGCCGAGGGTGCGAGATGGGTGGCCCTCGCCTGCTTTCGCGTCTACGGCTTCGCCAAAGGGCTCCTGAATCTGTGGCGCGGGCGACCGGGGCGCACCCGTGTGAGCGCCTGGGTCAGCGCAGAGCGCGCCTGGCGCTGCTCGCGACCCCGGTCATGTCTGGAATGGGACGGACCGCCGGTGCCGTTCTAGCCGATCAATCGGCGTTGCTCTAAAGCCCAAGGCTGCTGCAGATACCGTCCATGGAAGCCCGATCAATAAGGCAGCGAATGCGGGCGAGTGCCGCCCTATCGCGGGCGAGCTGAGCATCCAGGTTACTGCGCAGCGAGCGCAGGTGCGGCGCCACGGCGCCCTCGTCGAGTCTGATGCCCAACCGCTGCGGCGGCGCCAGGCTGGGTTCGCAATTTGCGCCGAGCATTGCCGACAGCATCAGGTCACCATACTCTGGACGATAGTGGGCGGGCTCCCAAAAGGCCTGAACGGTACGGCGGCGGTCACCTGGGTCCGGCGGGGCTTCCGTCGTCTAGGCGTTGATGACGTTGAAGTCCCAGAGGGGCACCCGTTGGCGGCGGGCGATCCGTGAGAGGGTCATCTTCCAGGCGTCCAGTTGCGGCCAGCGGTCCGTTTCCCTGATCGCGGTGAAGTAATCGACGTGATACGGGTTGATGAACAGGGTGACGTCGACGTTCTGCGCACGGGCACGGTCGAGAAACCGCTCAAGGGTGTCGAACACGCTCGACCACTGCACGCCGTCTTGGAAGATGGCATCGTCGCGGCGCCGGAGCCGCGTGACCAGCTCCCTGTTCTTTTGCCGAAACAACACCGCCTGGCCCTCGCGGCGGACGATCGCGACATAGTCACGTCCCGGATTGAAGCCGTCCGCGCGGCGGGTGGTGACATGATCCTCGCCCTGTCTCAGCACCGTCTGCACGGCGTCCGAGAGCGTCGCGAGCGAAGCCAGGGCCTGGAACCATTCGGCCGCACGCCGGCGAGCGTAGCCGGGATTGTCCATGCCGCTCGTGCCCACCCGGAGATTGACGTGGGAGAACTGGTGTGCAGCAGGCGCTTTCGGCGATGCCCTCGGCTCCACCAGGAAGTCCATAAAGTCCAGTCCCAAGAGGACCTGCGTCACTTCCCCAGTCGCCATTGCATGCTCGGCGTAGGCGATCTGCAATGCCAGCCTGGCGCCGGGCACCGCCGCGTTGAAGACAGGCTCCCGTGCCGCCGGCCAGCAGGCGCTCTGCGGATCGAGGCCGGCCTCCGGACGGGAGTTGCCGGCAATGACGGTAGTTGCCCGCAGGCGGTCTGCATAGTAGGGCTTGGCGTAGCGTATCCGTGCGCCGGCGGCGGGCTTGAGCGCGTTGAAGCCGTTGATGCGCGGCGTACCAAACATACCGTACGGGTCCACCAGCCAGTTCCAGACGAAGCTGAGCCCGAGCGTCAGAACAACGCCCAGCCCAGCCGCGACGAGGAATCGCGGGTAAACTGCGTGGGGCCGGTGCGCAGCGCACTCAGAACTGGAAATAGAGGAATTCCGAGACACGGCTCATGGCCAAGATGGCGAGGGCGGCGCAGACACCCGTCGCCATGCCGACAGGCGCTGTGGGGCGCCAGTGCAGAGACTGCATATGCATGGGCAGCAGGCGCAGTTCATGGCGATCGTCGCCGGAATAAAGCTTGAGCACAGGCTTGAAGCGGGCCATGATCTGCATGGAGTTGGGCATCATCAGCGCGATGGGGGCCAGCGCGAGCACCCAGGCCCAGGTGAGCGCGAAGTCCGTGCCGCCGCCCAGGTAGGTTCCCACGCCCCACGCGGACAGTACAGGCCAGAGGGCGCCTAGGCTCACGGCGATGGCGTTGGGTAGGGCCACGCCATGCATGCCGCACATGGCCGCAAGCATGCGCAGCGCTGCATCCATGTCCGCCGCACGAAAGAAGACCCAGCCGACCACCACCGCGAGGAAGGTGATGGACCAGGCCAGCAGCCGTGCGACCGCTCCGGGTACCAGCGGGCGAGGAGCGATGACAGCCCAGAGCCGCTGCCAGGCATGATTGACGACGAGATAGAGCCCATGCAGTGCGCCCCAGATGACGAAGGTCCATCCGGCTCCGTGCCAGAGTCCACCCAGCAGCATGGTAAGGAACAGGTTGCGATAGCGCTTGACTGGTCCATGCCGGTTCCCACCCAGCGGGATGTAAAGATAGTCGCGCAGAAAGCGTGACAGGGTCATGTGCCAGCGGCGCCAGAACTCGACAATGCTGGTGGCCTTGTAGGGGGAGTGGAAGTTCTGCGGCAGGCGGATACCAAACAGTCTTGCCGCACCAATCGCCATGTCGGAATAGCCTGAGAAGTCGAAGTAGAGTTGCCAGGTGTAGGCGAGCGCGCCGCCCCAGGCCTCGAAGAAGGTGAGTGTGTCGCCGGCGGCAGCGCGGTCGAACACGGGCGTTGCATAAACAGCGATGCCATCGGCAAGTACGGTCTTCTTGAAAAGACCCATAACGAAAATGGTGCCGCCGACAGCGATGTTGGCAACATGTGGCTGCAGCGCTTCCCGGCGTGGGAACTGGGGGAGCATCTCCTTATGGTGGACAATAGGACCGGCAATGAGCTGGGGAAAGAAAGTGACGAAAAGCAGATAGTGAGAGAAGCGGTACTCCCGCGTGATACCCTGGTAAGCATCCACCAGGTAAGCAATCTGCTGAAAGGTAAAAAAGGAGATGGCGAGAGGCAACAGCACCTGCTGCAGATGAAGGTCGGTTCCAAGTACGGTGTTCAGGGTGTCGACCCCGAAGTTTGCATACTTATACCAACCGAGCAGACCTAGATTGAAGGTGATGCCGAGCACGAGCAGCGCTCGGGCGCCGGCCCTGCGCGCGTGCTGATGGTCGCGGCCAATGCGCCGGCCGATCCCGAAGTTGACCAGCATCGAGGCGATGATCAGCGGGACATAGACCGGGTTCCACCAGCCATAAAAGAACAGTGAGGCAAGTATCAGCCAGGCAATGGCAGGCTCGTGCCCGAGTCGGCCTATCCAAAAGAAGCCGAGGAGCGTCAGCGGCAGAAAAGCAAACAGGAATGCAAAGGAATTGAACAGCATCGTGGGTGTCCTGCGGCGCGTGTCGCGCCCGTGGCGTCCTTTGGAGTCCTGCAGCTGATCCGGCGGCGACGACGAGGCTGAGGCTCACGACCCTGAGTTACAGGAAGTCGCCGCCGACAGCGCGATGCCCGAAGACGATCTGGGCGCGGCGGCCGTCGTCGAGGTCCAGCCGGCCGACCCCGTTGCGGCCGTCCACGTCCAGGATGATGTTGGCGAGGCCGCGGCTGCCGTCGTCGCAGCGCACATGGAAGTCCGCCCGGGTGTCGCCGGCGAAGGCATCGTAGCGTCCGCGGCAGATGTCGGCGCCGTTGCTCACCGTGAAGGCGGAAATGAAGGGGTTGGAGACATAGGCACCGCGGTACAGGTCATCGGCGAAGACGACGACGAAGGGTCCGCCCGTGACCTCGCTCGGGTCCGGCTCGTCCCAGCGCGTGTCGTGATAGTGCTGGAGCACCGAGGTCATGCAGGTGTGCTGGTCCTGCATCGGAATGCCGCGGCAGAGGATGCGTGCGTACTGGATGGGCTCGACGTTCGTGAACAGCAGGTCGTAGTCCCGCTCGGCCCGGTTGCCGCCGCAGCCGGCGGCCATCGCGACGGCTGCCGCCGACAGGGCTGATAAGGCGGTACGGGCTGCTCGGCCGGCGCGCATGGCTCCCCCAGGTCGTCATTGCTTCAGGCGGCGACGGCCACCGCCACCGCGCTGCAACTATAGCGCAGTCATCGGGGGTCGCTCGTGATACGGTTGGGGGAACGCCGGCGCTGGCCGATTCATGCCGGCCGCTCGAACAGGTAGTGCCCCACGTACCACTCCGAGCCGTCGCGGAAGCCGAAGAACTCCGCACAGCCCATGAAGAAGAGTCGCCAGCGCATCCACCACAGCCCTGCCTGCTCCTCGCCGTAGGTCTGCGCCAGGATCGGCATGATGCGCTCCCGCGCGGCGTCCTGCTTGGCGAGCCAGGCGTTCAGGGTGCGCTCGTAGTGGCGGCCGTTCCAGCGCCAGCGGTCCACGAGCTTGAGATCCTGCTGAAAGTGCAGCGGCAGATCGTCGCTCGGCATGATGCCGCCGGCGAAGAAATAGTGGCTCATCCAGTCCTCGGGCCCGGTGTCTTCGTAAGGATAAGGGTGCTCGCGATGGCAGAACACGTGCATGAAAAAACGCCCGCCGGGCTTGAGCCAGCCGTTGACCCGCCCGAACAGCACGCGCCAGTTGCGCATGTGCTCGAACATCTCCAGCGAGACGATGCGGTCGAAGCGACCATCGGTGTCGAAGGTGTTCATGTCGGCGGTGATCACGGACAGATTCGAGATGCCGCGGCGGGCGGCCTCGGCCTCGATGAATTCGCGCTGGGAGGCAGAGTTGGACACTGCCGTGAAGCGGCTGCCCGGGAAGCGCTCGGCGGCCCAGAGGCTGAAACTGCCCCAGCCGCAGCCGAGCTCCAGCACGTCCTGGCCCGCGGCGATGCCGGCGCGCTCGGCGGTGACCGCGAGCGAGGCCGCTTCGGCGGCGTCGAGGTCATCCACGCCCTCAGGCCAGAAGCAGCAGCTGTACTTGCGCCGCGGGCCGAGCACGATGTCGAAGAATGCCGCCGGGACCTCGTAGTGCTGCTCGTTGGCGCGATCCGGCACCGCCGCGACGGGAGCGGCGTCCATCAGCGCCAGGAAGTCCCGCTTGTGCGCCCAGGCGGCTTCCGGCTCGGCACCGGGCAGCTCGTCGACCATCTTCTTGAGCCGCTGGCGGATGCCGGCACGCACCACCGGGTCCGGCACCCGGCCGCGCTCCACCCAGTCGAGGATTCTGGCTTCGGAAATCGGCATGTCTGCTCCCGTGTCGTCGGTTATTTTGGCTGTTGTCCAAGTGTTGTCCAAGGCGAAAACTTGCAAGCCGTCCGGTCGCCGGTTGCACTCTGACAAGGGCGGTCTGGCGGCCACTGATCCGCGCCCGCAGCGCGCACCCTGTGCGACAGCACCAACGCTTGCACTGGCGCCGGACCGGGCCAATCTTACAAACCTTGGAGCAGCAGCCTGCGGCGGCGCCCAGCCATCAGCCCTCAGCCCCCAGCCCCCAGCCCGGAAACCTGCTGCCCCGAGATCTGCACGCGCGTCCCATTCTGAGTGATCGATGTCTGAGCCATTTTCCGTGCTGTCGCGCGAGGTTGCGGAGACGGAGCGCATCGCCGCCACCGTAGCCGCCCATCTGCGCGCCGGCGACATCCTGCTGCTGACAGGCGATCTCGCCTGCGGCAAAACGGCGTTCGTCAAGGGGCTGGCCGCGGCGCTCGGCTCAACGGACACCGTCACCAGTCCCACCTATGCGCTGGTGCACAACTATCGCACCGACCGGTGCGATGTCATGCACATCGACGCCTACCGCGTGGAGAGCGTCCGCGAGTTCACCGACCTGGGCCTCGACGAGTACTTCCCCGAGTGCATCGTCGCCATCGAGTGGGGCGACAAGGTGGCGGGGCTTTTCGATGACCATCTGCGCATCGCCTTTCACCTGGCGGATGCGCACGAGCAGCATCGTTTGCTCAGCTTCGACTGCTCGGGTGAGCGCTGGGGCGCCGAAATGACGCAACTGGAGGCCGAGCTGGGGGTGCAACGGGGAGCCGACTGCGGAGGTGTTGACGGTGAGTCTCCTGCTGGTCATTGATACATCGGCACGCCCCTTCGAAGTTGCGCTGGGACGGGTCGGTGCGTGCCTGTACAGCGCGCGGGCCGCGGCCATGACCCCCAACAAGCAGGATCTGGCGGCGATGGTGACGGAGGCCTTGCGCGCGTCCGGGCAGTCGCTGCGGGACCTTCAGGGTATTGCAGTGAACATCGGTCCGGGGGCCCTCGGCTCGGTGCGCTCGGGTGTGTCCTTTGCCAATGCCCTGGCCTACAGCCTGGGCGTGCCCGTTCACCCCGTGACCTCCTTCGAGCTCATGGGCTTCGCCGCGGCGGCTGCGCAGGATCGCCCGGTGCTGTGCACGGCGCGGGCGTCCGACGGCCAGGCATATCTGGGGGTGTTCGCGGCGGGCAGGCTGTCGTTCATGACCTTCGGAGCGCTCGATGCGCTCGCCCCGGCGACGGTCGCCGACCTCGACCGTGTTGCGATTGCCGGGGACCACAGGGCGGCGCTGTGTACGCTGCTCCGCAACAGGGAGGTCATCGACAGCGGCGTGGACAGGGGCACGGCGGCCACCTACCTGCAATGGGCAGCCACAGGCGCCGGCGAGGCCAGGGCCTTCCCCGAGGTGGCGACGCCCATCACGGAGGACTCGGCGCTGCTCCGGGATGCGGCGGAGCTGCTGCGCTGAGGGACTGGCGCCAGGGAAAGTCGGCGCCCCGGCTGGGCAGCAGCACGGTCCGCGTTGTGAATGAACAGGTTTTTCTGCCGGGCATGGACCCGGAAGGCAGTGGATTTTCATGAGCGCAGACATCCCAGAGGCCGTCGCCGCACTCCAAGCGGGCGGGCTTATCCTGGTTCCGACGGACACGGTCTATGGCCTGGCGGTGAGTCCGGCGTTCCCGGCGGCGGTCGAGCGGCTGGGGGTGCTGAAGGGGCGCCCGCGGGATCGGTTCTATCCGATCATGGTCGCATCGCCCGATGATCTGCTCGACCTCGGCGCCGAGATCAATCCTTGCGCCGAGCGGCTGCTCGCGTCCAGGTACGTTCCGGGGCCGCTGACGCTCGCCATCGGCTTCCGGGATGCGCCCACTGTGCCCTGGCTCAGCGGGCGGGAGGAGATCGGCATCCGCATCCCGGACGATGCGCGCATGCTGGACATCCTCCGGCAGGCAGGGCCGTTGTTCGTGACCAGTGCCAACAAGCACGGCGAGCCCACCCATGAGACGGTGCCGGAGATCCTGGCACAGCTCGGCGAGCGGCCCGATGTGGTCATCGACGGCGGCGTGCTGCACACGGTGCCCTCGACCCTGGTGAACTGCCGGTGCGAGCCGCCCGCCGTGGAGCGGGTGGGCGTCGTGCCGGAGGCAGACGTGAAACAGCTCCTCGGACTCTAGAGACCATGCGCAACCTCGTCCTCGGCATCGAATCCTCCTGTGACGACACGGCCGCTGCACTCGTCGACGCGGCGGGCGCTGTGGTCGCGTCGGTGAAGGTCGCGCAGACAGAGGTCCACCGCCCTTACGGCGGCGTCTATCCGGAGCTCGCGAGCAGGGCGCATGTGGCGGAGATCGTGCCGGCGCTGCACCAGACGCTGGCGGATGCCGGCGTCGGCGTCGAGCAGATCCGCGCCATCGGCGTCACGCGCGGGCCGGGCCTGATCGGCCCCCTGCTGGTGGGGCTCAACACCGCCGCCGGGCTTGGCCTGGGCTGGGAGCTGCCGGTGATCGGCATCAACCACCTGCGCGGGCACCTGCGCAGCGCCGATCTGGAGGAGGCGCGGGTCAAGTATCCGGCGACCATTCTGCTGGTCTCCGGCGGGCATACCATCCTCGCGTACATGGAAGACCCTGCCTCCATCCGCCTGCTCGGCACCACCCGGGACGACTCCGTGGGCGAGGCCTATGACAAGGTGGGCCGCATGTTGGGGCTCGGTTATCCGGGCGGCCCTGCGGTGGATCGGCTCGCGAAGACCGGTACCCCGAGCATCCGCTTTCCCCGCCCCATGATCCAGCAGGGGCTCGACTTCTCGCTGTCCGGGCTCAAGTCCGCGGTGTCGCGCCATCTGGAGCAGGCACCGGACCCGCGTCACGAGGACGTGGCCGCGTCCTTCGTCGAGGCGATTCTGGAGCTCTTGGTGACCAAGTGCCGGCGTGCCCTGGCGGAGCAGCCCTCGCAGTCCCTGGTCATCGTGGGCGGCGTGGCGGCGAGCCCGCAACTGCGCGCGGCGGCCGCCGAGCTGTGCGCGGAGCTTGACGTGGAGCTGTGCCTGCCGCCGCTGCGCTGGGCCACGGACAACGCGGCCATGATCGCGCTTGCGACCTGGGACTACATCGAGCAGGGCCAGCAGCCCCGCCCGGTGCCGGACGTACGCCTGTCCATCGTCGATTACTGAGCGCGTCGCCCGCGCCCCAGGGGCGGAGCTTGTTCGAAAACTTTCCGGGGGCGCCGGCCGCGTCGAGGCGCGTCGCCAGGCCATCCGGCGCGCTCAGGACGCCGCCTCCACCTCCGCCTCTTCCGCCGGCGCGGCATAGCCGCATTCCTTCTGCGGGCAGACCTTCTGCGCGCCCTTGGTCTTGGTGACCTTGAGTGTCAGGATGGGCCAGTTGCACTGGGGGCAGGGCTCGGCCAGCGGCTGGTTCCAGACCGCGTAGTCGCACTTCGGGTAGGTGGAGCAGGAGAAGAAGACCTTGCCGCGGCGGGATTTCTTCTTCTGCAGCGTGCCGGTCTCGCATTTCGGGCACTGGATGCCCGTGTCCACGGGCTTTTCCAGCGGCTCGATGTGACGGCACTTGGGGTAGCCGGTGCAGCCGATGAACTTGCCGTAGCGCCCGCGCTTGATGGCGAGCTCCGAGCCGCACTCGGGGCAGGTGCGGCCCTCCACGAGCTGGGGCTCTTCCTTCTCGCCCTTGCCCTCATCCAGGTCGCGGGTGTACTTGCACTCGGGATAGTTGGTGCAGCCGATGAAGAGCCCGTTGCGGCCCAGGCGCTTGGCGAGCTGCCCGCCGCACTCGGGGCATTGCTCGTCGATGGCCTCCTGCGTCACCTGGCTGCGGTCCACGTTCTCCTGCGTGTGCTCCAGGCGGTCCTTGAAGGGCTTCCAGAACTGCTCCAGCAGCGGAATCCAGTCCTCTTCGCCGCGGGAGACGGCGTCCAGCTCGTCCTCCAGCCGGGCCGTGAAGTCGTAGTCCACGTAGGACGTGAAGTGCTCGGTGAGGAACTTGTTGACGATGCGGCCCACGTCCGTCGGCAGGAAGCGCTTCTTCTCCAGCAGCACGTATTCACGCTCCTGCAGCGTGGAGATGATGGACGCATAGGTGGACGGCCGGCCGATGCCGAGCTCCTCCAGCGCCTTGACGAGGGACGCCTCGCTGTAGCGCGGCGGCGGCTCGGTAAAGTGCTGTTCCGGGCGGATGGCCTGAAGGTCCACCAGCTGCCCTTCGGTCATCTCGGGCAGCATGCGCTCCTCGTCATCGTCGGCGCTGGTGGCGTCGTCGCGCCCTTCCAGGTAGACGCGCATGAAGCCGGGCTCGGCCACCGTGGAGCCGGTGGCGCGGAACAGGTTGCCCGCGCCGGCGGAGAGATCCACGGCCACCTGGTTGATGAGCGCATGGGCCATCTGGCAGGCGATGGTGCGCTTCCAGATGAGCTCGTAGAGCTTCGCCTGGTCCGCCGTCAGATGCTGCTTGATGTCCTTCGGCAGGTTGCGGATGGACGTGGGCCGGATGGCCTCGTGCGCCTCCTGGGCGTTCTTGGACTTGGTCTTGAAGGCGCGCGGCGCATCGGGCACGTACTTCTGGCCGTAGCGCTCGCCGATGTACTCGCGCAGCTCGGTGATGGCCTCCTGGGCCAGGTTCACCGAGTCCGTGCGCATGTAGGTGATCAGCCCGACGGCACCCTGGCCGATGTCCACGCCCTCATAGAGCTGCTGGGCGGTGCGCATGGTGCGCTGGGCGGTGAAGCCGAGCTTGCGCGCGGCCTCCTGCTGCAGCGTGGAGGTGATGAAGGGCGGCGCGGGATTGCGCTTGCGCTGCTTGCGCTCGACCTTCTCCACCTTGAGCTGCCCGCCCGGGGCGCCGCCCGTGGCCTGAAGCAGTGCGGCTTCCACCTCCCGGGCGCGGGTTTCATCGGTGATGCTGAACTGCTCCACCTTCTCGCCGCCGAACTGGGTCAGCTTGGCGGCGAAGGGCTTGGTGCCGAGCTTGTCGTCCGGGGCGCTGGCGTCGGCCTCCACGGTCCAGTACTCCTGGCTCTGGAAGGCCTCGATCTCCTGCTCGCGCTCGACAATGAGCCGCAGCGCCGGGCTCTGTACGCGCCCGGCGGAGAGCCCGCGCCGCACCTTCTTCCACAGCAGCGGCGACAGGTTGAAGCCGACGAGATAATCCAGCGCGCGCCGGGCCTGCTGGGCATTGACCAGGTCCGTGGAGAGCTCGCGCGGATGGGCCACGGCGTCGTTCACGGCGCGCTTGGTGATCTCGTTGAAGACCACGCGGTAGACCGGTCGCTCGCCGATCAGCTTGCGGTCGTGCAGCAGCTCGTACAGGTGCCAGGAGATGGCCTCGCCCTCGCGATCCGGGTCCGTTGCCAGGTAGAGGGCGTCGGCCTTCTTGAGCAGCTTGGCGATGGCGGCGACGTGCTTCTCGTTGCGGTCGATGACCTGGTACTTCATCTGGAAGTTGTGCTCCGGGTCCACCGCACCCTCCTTGGGCACCAGGTCGCGCACGTGGCCGTAGGAGGCCACCACCTCGAACTCGGGGCCGAGGTATTTCTTGATGGTCTTGGCCTTGGCGGGGGATTCGACGACGACGAGTTGCATGACGGTTCCGGCAGCGGGGCGAAGGGCGGCCTAGGAAATACGAAAGCCCCCGGTCGCGTCAAGGTGGGGCCGCTGCCCGGCGGGCGTCAACCCATGCTCGCCCGCGCTGGCTGGGCGAAATCACCGGCAGGTCCCGGGGCCTGGGCCGGAGAACGCCTGAGGTCAGGCGAGAATTTGCCGCAGGCGGACTGAAGCTCGCCTTCCGCGGGGGCCGACTGAAGTTTGCCTACCCGGCGGTGCCTCCCTAGTGCAGCTGCGCCGGTGCGTCGCTGTAGATCAGCTCTTCCATCTGGCTGTGCGCGGACTCGCGGCCGGGGCGGTTCATCAGCACCAGCAGCACCACCCACTTGAGCTCATCGACGCTGACGGCGGTCTGCTGGATGGCCATGGCGCGGTCGATGACCAGCTCCCGGCTCAGCGGGTCCAGGATGGCGCTCTGCTCCAGGAACAGCAGCAGCCCGCGGGCCTCGATGTCGAGCTTGGCGCATTCGGCGGGCGTGTAGACGCGCACGGCGCCGGCGCTGCGCGGCGGATACTCGGTGGTGTCCATGCGGCTCGCCAGCTCGTCGAGCCAGGTCAGTGCCTGCGCAATCTCGCTGTTGGAGAAGCCCGCGCGGGAGAGCTCCGCCTCCAGCTCGTCCTGGTCCACCGGCGGCCGTGACTGGCCGTCCAGGTAGTTCTCGTAGAGGTAGATCAGGACGTCGACCATGCTCTCGTTCATGCTGACTCCTCGTGGTGTTACGTCTGTCATGTCGGCGGGGCGTGGATGGGGTGGGACAGGTCCAGGGTGCGGCGGGTCGGCGGTGGGCTCAGGCATCGCGCGGGGCCGGGGGCGGCTCTGCGCGCAGGCTGTAGCGACCGCCGGGGTGGGAGACCACGTGGCCCTGCAGCTCCAGCAGCAGCAGCATCGAGGCGATCTCGAAGGCCGGCATGCCCGTGCGCGCAATGAGGTCATCGGGTGCCACGGGATCATACCCCAAGCAGTCGAGCAGCCGGCGGTGGTCGTCGTCGAGATCCGCGTCCTGCTGCTGCGCCGGCGCCACCTCGGGGTTATCGTCCAATGCATCGCTCAGGTATTCACCCAGCTGCGGTCCGAGCTCTTCCAGGATCTGGTTGGCGCTGTCCACGAGCTTGGCGCCCTGGCGGATGAGGGCGTGGCAGCCGCGCGCGAGGGGGTTGTGGATGGAGCCCGGCACGGCGAAGACCTCGCGCCCCTGCTCGCTCGCCAGCCGCGCGGTGATGAGCGAGCCCGAGCCCACCGCCGCCTCCACCACCAGGGTGCCCAGACTCAGGCCCGAGATGATGCGGTTGCGCTGCGGAAAATGGCTGGCGTGGGGGCCGGTGCCCGGCAGAAACTCGCTCACCAGGGCGCCGGCGCTGGCGATGCGCCTGGCGAGCTCCCGGTGCGCGGCGGGGTAGACCCGGTCCGGACCCGTGCCGAGCACGGCGATGGTGCGCCCGGCGCCGAGGGCGCCGTCGTGGGCCGCGGCGTCGATGCCGAGCGCAAGACCACTGGTGATCACGAGCCCGAGACCGGCCAGGTAAGCGGCGAAGTCGCGGGCCGTTTCGGTGCCGCCGGCGGTGGGGTTGCGGCTGCCGACGATGGCGATCTGCGGCTCGTTCAGGAGTGCCGTCTCGCCGCGCACGAAGAGCAGCGGCGGCGGGGCCGCCAGCGCGCGCAGGCGCTTGGGATAACCCGGCATGTCGGGCGTCAGCAGGTGGGCGCCGTCGTGCGCGGCCCAGGCAAAGGCCGCTTCGACCCGGCTTCGGTCCGGCGCCCCGATGGCGGTGATGGCGGCGTTGGACAGCCCAGCGTCGGCCAGCGCGCCCCGGCCCGCGGCACGCACGCCGGCGGCACTGCCGAAGCGCTCGATCAGCTGTGCGATGCGCCGCGGGCCCACCCCGGGCGCCAGAGTCAGTGCGAGCCAGTCGGTGATCTGCTCGCGGCTTGCGGTGCTCATGGCCGCAGGACCGAGCCGCGGG
>PR_CR_10_Liq_1_inCRDRAFT_1001343_pt1 | contig 13939 bp, 14 predicted proteins | sample PRCRCaboRojoPR_3_FD_10241 | JGI IMG/M metagenome (IMG submission 10241) | reverse complement strand
GGGCGCGAAGCGGGCGGCCTCCCGATCGGGGAACAGGTCGGCGACGCCGCCCGACGGGAGGCCGTCCGGCGCCACCGCCGCTTGCCCGGCGGCCCCGAACCGTACGTCCACGTTCCCCGCAATGGCTCCCATGCCGGGGGAGGTCGGCGGCGGCCCACCGAAACCCGTACCCGCCCCCTCGTCGCACCCCACCATCGCCGCTGCCGCCAGTAGCAGCGACCCCACGAACCACGCTCTCGTTCGTCGCACGTCGACATCCCTTCCGCAGGCGCGCTGCAGCCGTTCGGGCCGCCCGGCGGCGGGCGTCGCACACGGCGCCCGCCGGGCTCGCGCCCCCGCTCCGGTCGCAATGTACGACGCGGGCTCGGAGGCCGCAACGTGCCCGTCCTCCTCGCGCGACGGTCCGCCGGTGCGTACCCTGTCGGCGGGGGTGCACGCGACCCGCGCCACGTCACCCCCACCCTCTGGAGGCCGTCATGCCCGGACCGACCTACGCCAAGCGCTACCTCGACGTCGCCCTCGTGCAGATGGACTGCGTCCTGGGGGACGTCGACCACAACCTCGAGCGGATCCACCGGGAGATCGCGGCGCACCGCGACGCCGCCGACCTGATCGTCTTCCCGGAACTCGCGACCACCGGGTACGGGATCGGCTCGCGCTTCACGGAAACCGCGCTGCACGTCGACTCCGCGGAGGTGCGCGCCCTGCGCGACGCCAGCACCGGCACGCACGTCGCGCTGGGGATGAGCGAGGAGACGTCGTCGTTCAACTTCTACAACGCCCAGGTCCACCTGAAGGACGGGGCGCTGCGGCACGTCCACCACAAGATCTACCTCCCCAACTACGGGATCTTCGAGGAACGCAAGTACTTCACGCCCGGCCGCCGCTACCAGACGTTCGAGGAGGACGGCTGGCGCTTCGCGCCGTTCGTGTGCGGGGACGCCTGGAACCCCGCGCTGGTGCACTTCGCCGCCGCGGAGCTCGCGCACGTCCTCGTGTTCAGCGTCAACAGCCCCGAGGGCGGGATGGGCTCGCGTATCTCCAGCAAGGAGGGCTGGCAGCGCCTCTCGCGCTTCTACGCCGCGGTGTACGGCTGCTACGTGATCATGGTCAACCGGGTCGGGACCGAACAGGGGGTGCGGTTCTGGGGCGAGAGCGAGGTGATCGACCCGTTCGGACGCCGCGTCGTCGCCAGCGACGGCGACGACGAGGAGGTCCTCACGGCACGCCTCGACCTCGACGAGGTCCGTACCGCGCGCACGGCGTTGCACACGATCCGCGACGAGGACTTCGGCTTCCTCGCGCGCCGCCTCGCCGACGTCACCGAGGTCCACCGGACCTCCGGCTGACGCCGCCGCACCCCGCGCCCCCCCGCACGACCCCCCGCGGCGTCACCGACGCCGTGGGGTACCCTCGCCGTCCCCCGCGCCGCTTCGCGCCCCAGGAGGCCCCATGACCCGTTCGCCGCTGCGTCCCTCCGACCCCCGCCTGGACCTCGAGGAGGCCCGCGCGCTCGACGCCCGCAACCCCCTCGCGGGGTTCCGCGAGGCGTTCGTCGTCGCCGACCCGGATGAAATCTACCTGGACGGCAACTCCCTTGGGCGGCTCCCCGTCCGCGCGCGGGAGGTCGTGCGCGCCGCGGTCGACGAGGCGTGGGGCGAGCGCCTGATCCGCAGTTGGGGGGAGGGCTGGTGGGGTGCGGCGAGCCGCATCGGGGGGCGCCTCGCACCGCTCGTGGGGGCGGGCGAGGACGAGGTCGTCGTCGCCGACCAGACGAGCGTGAACCTGTACAAGCTGGCGACCGCCGCGCTCGAGGATCGCGCGCCCCGCACCCGCATCGTGTCGGACGCGCTGAACTTCCCGAGCGACCTGTACGTGCTCGAGGGCGTCGCACGGCGCTTCGGGGGGCGCCTGGAGATCGTCCCGGCCGCCGCGGACGGCGTGCACGCCGACGAGGCGGCGATCCGCGCGGCGTTGGACGACGACGTCGCGCTGCTGTCGCTGTCCGAGGTGGCGTTCGCGAGCGGGTACCGCTACGACGCCGCCCGCCTGACGGAGGCGGCGCACGCGGCGGGCGCGCTCGTGCTGTGGGACCTCTCGCACGCGGTCGGTGCGACGCCGGTCGACCTGGCGGGCTGGGGCGCGGACCTGGCGGTCGGGTGCACCTACAAGTACGTGAACGGCGGGCCGGGCGCGCCGGCGTTCGCGTACGTCCGCCGCGACCTGCAGGACCGCCTGACGCAACCGATCCACGGCTGGTTCGGGCAGGCCGACCCGTTCGACTTCGGCCTCGCGTACGCCCCCGCGCCGGGCATGGCGCGCTTCACGGTCGGCACCCCACCGGTCCTGTCGCTCCTGGCGATGGAGCCGGGCGTCGAACTGCTCCGGGACGCCGGCATCGGCACGGTCCGCGACGTCTCGGTCGCCCTGACGGAGTACCTGATCGCGTTGGTGGACGCCCGCCTCGCGCCGCACGGGGTGGACGTCGTGAGCCCCCGCGACCCGGAGCGGCGCGGGTCGCACGTGACGATCGCGCACCCCGACGCCTACCGGCTCACGAAGGCGATGATCGACGCCGGCGTGATCCCCGACTACCGCGAGGGGAGCGGCATCCGCCTGGGCGTCGCGCCGCTGTACGTCGGGTTCGAGGACCTGTGGCGCGCCGTCGAGCGCACCGAGGCGCTCCTCGCGCGCGGGGACCACCTCGCCTACGACGACGCGCGGGCCACCGTCACCTGAGGCGCCCGCGGGACCCCCCACCGGCGTCCTCGTCGGGGGACGACCCGATCTCCTCCCGGTACGGCGTGATGGGGTCGCCGGACGCCGCGCAGCGGGTCGTGCCGTCGAAACGGGGAGGCTACCGCACGGTCGGGGTCGTGCGCAGCGCACCGTCGCCGCCGGCGTGGCCGTCGAGGACGCTGCGTACGCGGGCGGCGTCGGCGAGCAGCGCCGCGGCGTCGCGGCCGTACTCGAGGGTCACCCCCCACGGCGCGGTGCGGTCGAGCGTCCAGGCGAGCAGCGCGAGGTCGTCGTCGCGGAGCGTCGCGTGGGCGTCGTCGAGGGTGCCGTCCCCACGGGGGCGGGGGCCGGACAGGTGGATCTGGCGGACGCGGTCGAGGGGGAGGGCGGCGAGGTAGGCGTGCACGTCCGTGCCCTGCGCCGCGGCGCTCACCTGGGCGTGCGCCAGGTCGAGCAGCAGGCCGACGTCGGCGGCGAGGATGAGCTCGCGGAGGAAGCTGGGTTCGCACACGTGGGCGTAGGCGGGAAAGGCGGGCCGTTCCCCGTCCGGGGTGGGGTGCGCCTGGTCGTCGAGGTTCTCCGCGAGGAGGGGGACGTCCAGCGCCGCCCGGAGCGCGCGCAGCGTGGCGGTGGCGCGGGCGAGGACGACGTCGCGGGGGAGGGCGGGGGTGCGGGCCTGCATGCCGCCGTCGTAGCCGACCTCGGCGGCGGCGAACCCGACGTGCACGCTGAGCCACGGCGCGCCGGTCGCCGCGAGGCGGGCGCGGGTGCGGGCGAGGGCGTCCCGGTGGTGGAGGGCATCGGGGTGCGCGAGCGACCAGTCCCAGACGGGGACGTGCAGCCACAGGGGGCGGCCGGGGTAGGCGCCGGGGGCGTCGTCGGTCTTGGCGCCGCTCGTCTCGACCGCCCCATCCGGGAGGCGCCCCTCGCCGGCGAGCCGCCGGGCGAGGGGCGTGTCGTTCAGGGCGAAACGGGGCGGGTCAGTGCGCGTCCTTCGACCTCCGCAGCTCCTGCAGCAGGAGTTTCGTGACGGCGGTGTGGCAGGTGGAGCAGGAGACGTCGGTCCCGAGGAACGGCGCGAGCTCCTCGAAGCTGGTGACGCCGTGCTCGCGGATGGCGTCGCGGACCCGGGCGCTGCTGAGGGCGTGCTCTTCGCAGACGTCGTGGTGCTCGACCTCCGCCAGGTCCCAGCGGTCGGGATCGGCCTGGTACTCGGCGTAGCGCGCCTCCCAGAAGGTGCGTTCGAACTCGACCATGGCGACCTCGAACCCCTCCATGTCGTTGGCGAGGTCGATGCCGTGCGCGGCGAGGCGGGCCTCCTCCTCGAGGAACGGCACCTCGAGGTCGACGAGCAGGTCGACGGCGCGCGCGACGAACGGACCGAGTTCGTCGCTGCGTTCGCGCAGGCCGCGGATCCGTTCGGGGGTCCAGGGGTCGTCGGGGGTGTCGACCATCAGGACCGGTAGGACGAGGTCCTTGGCGTCGCCGACCGCGGCGACGGCCGCTTCGATGAAGGCGCGTTCGTTGCGGATCACGGCGACCTCCCTAGCAGATCCGGGGCAGCTGCTCCTCGATGGGCATCTCGAGGATGCGGCGGCTGCCGTAGGCGGTTTCGACGATGGGGGTGCCGGCGGGCTCCTTGACGATGTCGCCGATGATCGCCGCCTCCCGGCCGTGCGGGTGGGCCTTCATCGCGCCGAGCGCGGCGTCCGCCTCGTCGGGGGGGACGACCATCAGGACCTTGCCTTCGTTGGCGGCGAGGAGCGGGTCGATGCCGAGCATCTCGCTGACGTCCTCGACGACGTCGTGGATCGGGACGGCGACGTCGAAGATCCGCAGGCCCCAGGGGCGGTCGAGGACGATCTCGTTGCCGACCGCCGCGAGCCCCCCGCGGGTCACGTCGCGCATGAAGCGGACGTTCGGGGCGACGTTGCGGACGCGGGCGATCAGGTCGGTGAGGGGCGCGACGTCGGACTCCAGCTCGACGCCGATGTCGAGCCCTTCGCGCCGCGACATGACGGCGATCCCGTGATCGCCGAGCGTGCCGTTGACGAGGATCTTGTCGCCGGGCCGGATCTCGCCGGCGCCCATGCGGACGTCGTCGGGGAGGAACCCGACGCCGGCGGTGTTGACGAACAGCCCGTCGCCCTTGCCGCGCTCGAGGACCTTGGTGTCCCCCGCGACGATGGCGACGCCCGCCTCGTCGGCGGTGGCCTTCATCGAGCGGACGACCCGCTCGAGCTCCGCCATGTCGTACCCCTCCTCCAGCAGGAAGGCGGCGGTGAGGTAGGCGGGGGTGGCACCCATGACGGCGAGGTCGTTGACCGTCCCCGCGACCGCGAGGCGGCCGATGTCGCCGCCGGGGAAGAAGGTCGGCGTGACGGTGTGCGAGTCGGTGCAGAAGGTCAGGCGGCCGGGCCGGTTCTCGAGCACCGCGGCGTCGGTGAGCTCCGCGAGGGGGGCGTTGCCGAACTCCGCGACGAACAGCTCCTGGATGAGTTCGAGGCTGAGTTTGCCGCCCGACCCGTGCGCGAGGCGGACGGAGCCGTAGCGGGAGCGGCCGGCCGTCCCCGTCCCTTCGCTGGAGGCGGGAGCGTCGGCGGCGGGGGTCCCGGCGGTGGGGGCGTCGTCAGGCGACTTCGACATGAATCTTCTCCTTGCCCATGCCGAACAGGTACCAGGCGCGGCAGGTGCCCTCGTGGCTCACCATGCAGGGGCCGTAGGGGGCGTCGGGGGTGCAGAGCTTGCCGAAGACGCCGCACTCGTCGGGACGGATCTGGCCGAGGGTGACCTCGGCGCAGCGGCAGCCCTTGGGGTGCTCCGCGCCGGCGAGGTCGACGGCCTCGAGGTGCCCCGCGAANCGGTCGGTGGCGCTGTAGTGGCGGTAGGCGGGCCGCAGCTTGTAGCCCGANGCGGGGATCTCCGCGATGCCGCGCCAGCGGATGGGGGCGATCTCGAACACCTCGTCGAGTTCGCGTTTCGCCTTCTCGTTGCCGTCGTACTTCACGAGGCGGTTGTAGGGGTTGTCGATGCGGGGGGTGCCGTCGCGGATCTGTTCGAGCAGCGCGACGATGGAGACGAGCACGTCGGCGGGTTCGAAGCCGCCGGCGGCGCAGGCGATCCCCTGTTCGGGGAGGTGTTCGTACACCCGCAGGCCGGTGATGGTGACGGCGTGACCGGGGAGGATGAACCCTTCGATGTCGAAACCGTCGAGGGTGGGCAGCAGGTTCGTCGCGGGCGGCGTGTAGTAGTTCGCCTCGATGATGCTGAGGTTGTCGGGCGCGCCGCGCTTCAGCATGGCGGCGACGGCGACGACGGTCGTTTCGAAGCCGACGCTGAAGAACACGACCTCCTTGTCGGGGTTCTCCTTCGCGAGCGTCGCGGCGTCGAAGACGCTGTAGACGGTGCGGACGTCGCCGCCCTGCGCGCGCGCGTCGAGCAGGCTCATGCGGACGTCGCCGCGCCGTTCCCCCTCGAGGGGGATGCTGCCGGGGACCGCCAGCATGTCGCCGAAGCTGGTGACGATCGTGTCGGGGCGTTGCGAAAGCTGGATGGCGAGGTTGATGTACTCGTTGTCGCAGACGCAGACGGGACACCCGGGGCCGGCGAGCACCTCGACCGATTCGGGGATGAGGTCGCGCAGCGCGAAGCGACCCATCTCGTGCTCGTGCGTGCCGCAGATGTGCATGAGCTTGACGGGGCGCCCGATCTCGTCGGCGAGCGACGCGATCTTGGCCTGCAGGCCGGCGACGACGTCGGCGTCCTTGTAGACGTGCGGATCGAAGGCGTCGTGCGCGTCCGTCGCCCGGGGCGGCGCCTCGTGCGTGCGGGGGTCGGCGTCAGGCACGGGTCTCGGGCTCCAGGTACGTCTGGATGAGTTGCAGGTTGGCCTTCGCCTCCTCCGGTTCGATCCGGTCGATGGCGAAGCCGGCGTGGACGACGACCCACTCGCCGGGCTTCAGGTCCTCGACGAGGCCGATGAAGCAGTGCTGCTTCACGTCGCCGACCTTGATGAGGCAGGTGTCCTCGTCCATCACGTCGACGACCTCATGGGGGATGCCTAAGCACATGGTGGTCTCCCTTCCTCGAACATCGTGCCGGCGCCTCTCAGCGCGCGGCGGCGACGCCGGCGCCCGCAGGTGCCCCGGCGATGGTGCTGCGTTTCTCGGCCTGGCGTTCGCGTAGCCACGCGGTCCAGGCGTCCATCCCCTCGCCGGTGCGAGCGGAGGTTTCGAAGACGGTGGCGGACGGCGCCACCTTCCGCACGGCGTCGAGCGCCGCGTCGCGATCGAAGCCGACGGCGTCGGCGATGTCGATCTTGTTGATGATGACCGCGTCGGCGTCCTTGAAGATGCGCGGGTACTTCAGCGGCTTGTCCTCGCCCTCGGTCGTGCTCAGCATCGTGACGCGCAGGTCCTCGCCGAGGTCCCAGGCGGCGGGACAGACGAGGTTGCCGACGTTCTCGATGACGACGACGTCGAGCTGGTCGACGTCGAGGCCGTCGACGGCGCGCGCGACCATCTCCGCTTCGAGGTGGCAGACGGCGCCGGTCACGATCTGGACCGACGGCGCGCCGGCCCCGTGGATGCGGACGGCGTCGTTGTCGGTCTCGAGGTCGCCGACGACCACGCCGACGCGGAGGGTCTCGGCGAGGTCGGCGACGGTGCGTTCCATCAACGCGGTCTTGCCGGACCCGGGCGAGGAGACGATGTTGAGGACGAGGCGGTCGCCGAACCGCGTGCGGTTCTCGGCGGCGACGCCGTCGTTGTGCGTCATCAACGACTTCTGGACCTGGACGGTGCGGACGTCGCTGCCGTCGACGCCGCCGTGCGCGTGGAGCGCGACGTCGCGGGTGCCGGGGTTCGTGCTCATGATGGACCTCCCGTTCGCATCACGTGACCTCGAGGTGGGCGAGCTGTAGCTCGCGCCCCTGCCATAGGTTCGCCGATGGCGTGCCGCAGGTGGGGCACAACGCCACGCCGTAGCGGTTGTCGAGTTCGAAGTCGGATTCGCAGGCGGCGCAGCGGGCCATCGCGGGCAGGTAGTCCACCTCGAGCCGGGCGCCTTCGGCCATCGTGCCGTCGCGCGCGCCTTGGAAGGCGAACTCGAGCGCTTCGGGCACGACGCCGGCGAGGGCGCCGATCTCGAGGTGGATGGCGTCGATGCGCGACGCCCCCTCCTCGCGGGCGGAGTGTTCGGCGAGGTCGAGCATGCTCAGCACGATCGACATCTCATGCATGCGCGAGCTCCTCCTGCGCGGCGATGGCGCCCATGACGATCGCTTCGGTGTCGAAGGGCTCGTCGGGGCGGATCGTGGGGTCGCGGTCGGTGACCGTGACGCCGTGCGCTTCGAGTTCGCGCAGCACGACGGTCGCGAGCGCGCCGAGGCGTTCGCGGATCGTTTCGCTCAGGACCGCACCGACCTCGCCGGTCTCGAACTCGAGGGGGCGGACGCCGATCGCGGTGATGGTGACGTCGGGCAGGTCGCCGTGGAGGTCCATGGCGGACAGCAGGTCGGGAACCTCCCACTCGTGGGAGGAGAGTTTTCCGTAGCCGATTTCGCTGGGGACGTCGTCGCGCCCGAACCGGTAGACCTTCCCGGTGGGCGCGGCGACGGCGTCGACGAGGACGACGTGGTCGTACTCGGCGATGAGGTTCAGCAGGTGCCATCCCAGGGTGCCGCCGTCGACGACGTCGACGTGGTCGGGGAAGGCGTAGCGGGTGCGCAGGTAGTGCATGAGGTGCACGCCCGCCCCCTCGTCGCCGTAGTAGACGTTGCCGACGCCGAGCACCAACAGCGGGCGTGCTTCGCTCATGTCCTCACCCTTCCTTCGTCGTGTCCTCGGCCGCCGGTTCGCCCGGGGCCTCGAAGTCGTCGTCGGTCGCCTCGCGGGCGTCCGGCATGTCCTTGGCGGCGAATCCGGAGATGATGCCTTCGACCAGCAGGTTACCGGTCCGCATGCTGTTCCAGACGGCCATGTAGATGTGCACCAGGGTGAAGAGGATGAAGAACCACATCGTCACGTGGTGCAGCGTGCGTACGTTGGCGATCCCGCCGAGGGCGGTCTCGATGGGCGACAGCAGGCCGGCGCTCCAGACCGCGACCCCGCTCTGCAGGTAGGGCGCGGCGATGAGGATGCCGGTGACGCTGATGATCAACAGCGCGGCGTACAGCGCGGTGTAGACCAGGTACTGCAGGGGGCCGTAGTTGCTGTACGTGAAGTGCGGGTGCTCGCGGCGCATCAGCAGGTAGAAGGCGAGCTGGTCGCGCCACGCCTTCCAGTTCACCAGGATGGGCGCCATCTTGAGTTCCTTGCCGAGGCCGAGGCGGCCGCGTTCGTTGATGAACAGGAACTGGTAGATGCGCGCGATGGTGAAGGCGAGCAGGATCCAGCCGGCGGCGACGTGCCACCCGCGGACCTGCGCGAGCGTGAAGGTGCTCGACGTGTCGCCGGTGAGGCTGCGCGCGAGGAACGGGTTGCCGAGGTAGATGCCGCTCAGCACCAACCAGATCAGCAACGCGTTGCGGATCCAGTGGGCCGCCCGGACGTAGCGCCCGAAGACGTACACCACCATGCGGGGGCGTCCCTCGCGTTCCAGCACCACCGCATCCTTGCGGGGCGGCAGGCGGCGGGTGTCGGTCGTCACGGCGTCACACCTCCACTTCGAAGCGGGCGATCTCCTCCCCGTCGCGGTTCAGCACGTGGACCGCGCAGGCGAGGCAGGGGTCGAACGAGTGGATGGTGCGGACCACCTCGAGCGGGCGCTCGGGGTCGCTCATGGGTTGCGTGACGAGGGCGGCCTCGTAGGCGCCGCGCTGTTCGCGGCCGTCCTTCGGGCTGGCGTTCCAGGTCGAGGGGACGACCGCCTGGTAGTTGGCGACCGAGCCGTTCTCGATGGTCAGCCAGTGGCTGAGGCTGCCGCGGGGCGCTTCGCCCATCGCCCACCCGGGCCCGTCCTTGGGCTCGTAGCGGTTGAAGAAGCGGTCGTCGCCGCTGGCGACGTTCTGCGTGAGGTTCGTGACGAGTTCGGGCACGTAGTCGGCGATGATCTTCGTCTCCAGCCCGCGGGCGACGGTGCGGCCGACGGTGGAGTACCAGAAGTCGAAGGGGACGCCGATCGTGTCGGTGAAGTCGTCCATGACGGTCTGGACCTTCTCGTCGCCGGCGGCGTACGCCACGATGAGGCGCGCGAGCGGGCCGACCTCGACGGGTTGCCCGTCGTACCTCGGCGACTTGATCCAGCTGTAGCCGCCCTCGGTCTTGAGGGTGCCGTCCTCGTTGAGGCCCTCGTAGTTCGGGTTCGTCTGGCCGTCGAGGGGGTGCAGCGCCGTTTCGCCGCCCTCGTAGTCGTACCAGGCGTGCGCGACCTCCTCGGCGATCTTCATGGGGTCGACGTCGTGCACGGTGCTCAGGTCGCGGTCGAGGACCAGGCCGGCGGGCAGGAAGTGCGCGCGCTGGTCCCAGGGCCGCTCGTCGAGGCTCATGGCGCCGAACGACATGTAGTTGCGCAGGCCGCCCCCTTCGCCGGCGAGCGCTTCGGTGCGGTAGCGCCGGGCGATGAGTTCGAGGTCGGGCAGGTAGGCGCGCTCGACGAAGTCGGCGGACTTCTGGATGAGGAACTGGTACTCGGCGATGCGGTGCGCGTCGAGCGCGTCGCGGGCCGAGGTCATGCCGCCGACGATGAGGCTTTGCGGGTGCGGGTTCTTGCCGCCGAAGATCGCGCTGGCCTTCGCGCTCATGCGCTGCACCGCGAGGTTGTCGAGGTAGTGGCTGGCGATGATCAGGTTCTCTTCGGGGCTGAGGCGGTACTTGGGGTGCCCCCAGTAGCCGCCGGCGAACGGGCCGAGCTGGCCGGACTGCACGAACGCCAGGAGGCGTTCGGCGACCTGGGTGTAGTGCGACTCCGAGGCGTTGTACGGCGTGCGGTGGAACTGGTGCGCGATCTCGGTCGCGGCGACGGGGTCGGCGTCGAGGGCGCTGACGACGTCGAACCAGTCCATCGCGTGCAGTTGGTAGAAGTGCGTCGTGTGGTCGTTGATCGCCTGCGCCGCCCAGATGAGGTTGCGGAGCATGCGGGCGTTCGGCGGGAGGGTGACGCCGAAGGCGTCCTCGGTCGCTTCGACGCCGCGTTCGTAGTGGTGGAAGGTGCACACGCCGCAGATGCGTTGCGCGAACATGCCGACGTCCTTCGGGTCGCGGCCGCGCATGATGTTCTCGAAGCCGCGGAAGGCGGTGCTACTGCTGGCCGCCTCCTCGACGACGTTGTTCGTCTCGTCGACTTCGATCTCGATGCGCAGGTGCCCTTCGATGCGGGTGATGGGGTCGATGACGTGTTTCGCGGCCACGGTTCACTGCTCCTTCTTCGCGTCGCTGCGCGATTCGGTCGCGGCTTTGAGGGCGGTCGCGCCGGCGTGGATCGCGACGCCCGCCGCGGCGGCGCCGAGGGCGACGGTGCCGATGGTGTCGGCGTCCGCGTCGGTCCCGAACGGCGTGGAGTAGACGCGCCCGGCGAGGGGCACTTCGAACGGCGTGAGGGTGTCCCAGAAGCCCGGTTCGCTGCAGCCGATGCAGCCGTGGCCGGCCATGATGGGCCAGGAGGCGCCTTCGTTGTAGCGGACGACGCCGCAGTTGTTGTACGCCATCGGGCCCTTGCAGCCGACCTTGAAGAGGCACAGCCCCGCCTTGAGGCCTTCGATGTCGGTCCAGCCTTCGACGAACTCGCCGGCGTCGAAGTGCCCGCGGCGTTCGCACTTGTCGTGGATGCGGTCCTGGTACGCCCAGAGGGGCCGACCGTAGGCGTCGAGCGACGGCAGGCGGCCGAACATGGCGTACTCGAGGATCGTGCCGACGACGTTGGTGCTGGAGACCGGGCAGGCGGGCAGGTTCACGACCGGCGTGCCGATGCCGCGCTGGCCGAGGAAGTCCGCGACGCCCATGGCGGTCGTCGGGTTGGGGCGCGCGGCGGGGATGCCGCCGTAGGCGCTGCAGGTGCCGGCGGCGATGACCGCGGCGGCGTGGCGGGAGATGTGCTCGACCTTGTGGACGCCGGTCTCGCCGGTCGGGCCGATCGTGAGGTAGCCGCCGTCCTCGGCGACGGGGACGGAGCCCTCGAACACCGCGATGTACTGCCCGTCGTAGCGTTCGATCGCGTCGGCGAGGACGTCCTCGGCCGCTTGGCCGGAGGGCGCCATGAGGATCTCGGCGTACTCGAGGCTGATCAGGTCGAGGAGCAGCTCGTCGGTGCCGGGGTTGGCGTTGCGGATGAGCGCCATGCTGTTGCCGCTGCAGGACTGCAGCTCCTGCCAGATGACCGGCAGGCGGGTGGCGACCTCCTGGGCGCGGGCGACGCGCAGGTCGAACATCGGGGGAAGACCCAGCGTCGCGGTCATCACCGCCGACATCTTGAGGAAGTCGCGGCGGCTGAGGCCACGTCGCTTGAGGACGTCGTCGAGCGTGACGTCGTGGACCGGATCCTGGGCTTCGAGCCGGTCGAGGTTCTTGTCGGCCTCCGCCGCGAGCCACTCGTAGTGTTCCTGGGTTCGTGCCTCCAGGTCGTGGTGGGTCGGGTCGGGGCCTGCGTGCCTACGTGCTGTCGTCATGCGCTCCTCCTCGCGCGGTCGATGCGTCCCCCGGGGCGCATCGTGGGCGGGCCGGGTCGCTCCCTCGGCCCTGGGTTCACGGGTTCGGATCGGCCCCGACCGCATGGCCGGCGATCGGGGCGTGGGGAGATCCGTCCCTCGCGATGCGGCGAACGTAGCAGCGCACCCCGTGGCCGTGATGGGGCATCCGTCCCCTGACCTCGTGAACGTTTTCACGTGAGGGACGGGGGTGCGCCACCCCCCCGCGCGCGGGACGTTCGTCCCTCGGGCCCCTCATCCGGCGCTCATACGCTGACGTCACCGACGCGACGGCCGCCCCTGCGGCAGGTCCCCGTCGCCGCACGGGCGCCGGCCCCCCACGCACCGGGCGTGGCGCACGCCGCCCCCTCGCCCCCGGGAGGAACAGGGCCTCCCGAAAGGACGGAACCGACATGACGCGACGTTCCCTTCCCCGCCTCCTCGCCTTCGCCGTGGCGATCGCCTCGCTCGCCGCGTTCCTCGGGACCGCCACCGCCCAGGACGACCCGGTCGACCCGCTGATCGCCCGCGCCCAAGCGCTGTTCGAACCGATCCCCGAGGGCCACGCCGAACTCGAGGACAACCCCTACAGCGAGGCCAAGATGGAGCTCGGCCGCATGCTGTGGTTCGACCCGCGCCTCTCCGCCTCGTGGGCGATCAGCTGCAACAGCTGCCACAACGTCGGGATGGCCGGCGTCGACCTGCAACCGAAATCGATCGGCCACAACTGGCAGCGCGGCGGCCGCAACTCCCCCACGATGCTGAACGCGGTGTTCAACATCGCGCAGTTCTGGGACGGTCGCAGCGAGGACCTCGCCGCCCAGGCGATGGGCCCGATCCAGGACGCCCTCGAGATGGCGAACACCCCCGAGCGGGCAGTCGAGACCCTGAAGAGCATGCCCGGGTACGTCGAGGCGTTCGAAGCCGCCTTCCCCGACCAGGCGGACCCGGTGACCTTCGAGAACGTCGCGCTGGCGATCGAGGTCTTCGAATCGACGCTCCTCACCCCCAACGCGCCGTTCGACCTGTTCATGCAGGGCGACGAGGACGCGCTGACGCAGGAGGAGAAGGACGGCTTCGAGCTGTTCGTCAACAAGGGCTGCGTCAGCTGCCACATGGGCATCAACATCGGCGGCACCGGCTACTTCCCGTTCGGCGTCGTCGAGCGCCCCGACGCGTTCATCCTCCCCGAGGACGACCTCGGCCGCTACTCGGTCACGAACGTCGAGGCGGACAAGTACGCCTTCAAGTCGCCCAGCCTGCGCAACATCGAACTCACCCCGCCGTACTTCCACTCCGGCTCCGTCTGGAGCCTCGAGGACGCGGTCCGCATCATGGGCGACGCGCAGCTCGGCGCGACCCTGACCGACGACGACGTCGCCAAGATCACCGCCTTCCTGCGCAGCCTCACCGGCGACCAGCCCGAGGTGACCGTCCCGGCCCTGCCGGAGATCACCGAGGACACGCCGCTCCCCGTCGCCGCCCCGCAGGAGGACGCCAGCGCCTCCGCCGACTGACGCCCCCGCCGCGCCGGGCCCCCGGCCCGGCCCGGCGCCACACGACGCGGCGCCCGCCCCCGAG
>PR_CR_10_Liq_1_inCRDRAFT_1001342_pt1 | contig 13940 bp, 12 predicted proteins | sample PRCRCaboRojoPR_3_FD_10241 | JGI IMG/M metagenome (IMG submission 10241) | reverse complement strand
CGCCACCGGCACCTCGGGCAGCCGCTCGGCGAGCGCCGGCCAGTTGTAGGCCGTGCGCTCCAACAGCCGGCGGGCGCCGATCTGCTCACGCATCCAGCGCTCCATGAAGGGCTTCGCGGTGGTCCACAGGTCCAGCTGCGGGTAGAGCTGGCGGCCCAGGCCCTCGATGTGGATGAGCGTCTTCTCCAAAAGCACCAGCTGCGGCTGAATCTCCATGTCGAAGCGCCGGGCGGTCTGGAACAGGTTCACCAGGAAGCTGCCGAAGCCGATCTCGGCGATGGGCTTCTCGAAGATGGGCTCGCATACGGTGCGGATGGCGGACTCGAACTCCTCCACCCGGGTGCCCCGCGGCACCCAGCCGGACTCCAGGTGCAGCTCGGCGACGCGGCGGTAGTCGCGCCGGAAGAAGGCGAGCAGGTTCTCGGCGAGATAGCGCTGGTCCTCTTTCGTCAGCGTGCCGACGATGCCGAAGTCAACGGAGATGTAGCGCCCGGACGGCTCCACGAAGATATTGCCCGGGTGCATGTCGGCGTGGAAAAAATTGTCCCGGAACACCTGGGTGAAGAAGATCTCCACCCCACGGGTCCCGAGCCGGCGCATGCTGATGCCCTGGGCCTTGAGCTGGTCCACGCGGGAGACGGGCGTGCCGTAGATGCGCTCCATCACCATCACGTTCGGCCGGGTCCAATCCCAGTACACCTCCGGGATGTACAGATCCTCGCTGTGCCTGAAGTTGCGCCGCAGCTGCGAGGCGTTGGCCGCCTCGCGCTGCAGATTCAGCTCGTCGAGGATGGTCTTCTCGTACTCCCGCACCACCTCCACCGGCCGCAGGCGCCGACCGTCGGGCCAATAGCGCTGCGCCAGGCCTGCGAAGACGTACATCAGCTCCACATCCCGGCGGATGGTCTTCTCGATGCCCGGGCGCAGCACCTTGACGATCACCTCGGTGCCGTCCTTGAGCTCCCCCGCGTGCACCTGGGCGATGGACGCAGAGGCCAGCGGTGTCTCGTCAAAGGCGCCGAGCACCGCCTCCACCGACTGCCCCCAAGCCTGCTCGATGAGCCGGCGCGCCTCCGGCCCCGGAAACGGCGGCACCCGGTCCTGGAGCTTGGCGAGCTCTTCGGCCATGTCCACCGGCAGCAGGTCCACGCGGGTGGACAAGAGCTGGCCGAACTTGATGAAAATGGGTCCCAGCTCCTCCAGCGCGAGCCGCACCCGCACCGGGAAGGGCGGCAGATCCCGCTTCACCCAGTTCCAGGGCGCGAGCCGCACCAGAAAGCGCAGAGGGCGCAGCGGCGGGATGGACACCACCACCTCGTCCAGGCCGTGCTTGAGCAGCACCAGATTGATGTGCAGCAGGCGCAGGGCCTGCGGAATGCGAAGCATGGTCTCGGCGTGGGTCCTGTGGGCGGGGTCCGGCGCGGATGGCGGGAGGGTGCAGCGGCGCGGGGCTGCTGCCGGGGTGCGCGATTGCCCGGATGGTTATGGTACCTGGATGCTGGTGTGCGGGCGGCTTGGAGGGGCGGCGTCGTCAGACCCGGAAAGCCGCCCGGCGCCTGCATCGCTCACGCGCGGCGGCGCTGCTCCAGCCGCTCCACCCGCGCCGCGAGCCGCTCCACGTCGTCGCGCAGCGTATCCACGGCGGCGAGGAAGGCGTCAAGCTCCTGCCGGCTCGGCACCACTGCGGCTTCTTCCTGAAGATACTCGCGCAGGTTCTCCCGAGTGATGCCGCGACTGCGGGCCGCCCAGCGCTCGCCGGCGCGCACCCGGTCCATGAGTTGGTGCGCCAGGGTGTCGCCCAGGAGCTTGGAGAGCTGCTCCTCCCAGTCGATGTCGAGCCCCTGGAAGACCTCGCCCAGGGTCTGCGCCAGGCGGTTGTCGCCCTCGATGCGGATCGACCCCGCGAACACCGCATCCTCCCGGTGCTCCGCCGTCACCATGCCGAGCAGCGCGATGGGGCTGCCGTGCACGACGCAGTCCGGCGGGGCCTCATAGCTTGCGTACAGGAACAGCCTGGATTCCCCCGGCATCACATAGATGCGGGTGCCGAAGCCCGTCAGCACCACCTCCAGCAGCTGGCCCTGCACCTTGGTGAGGCGTGCGGCGCCCTCGGGGTCCAGCGCCAGCACCCGGTTGACGACGGTCTCGGCGGCGGCGAGCAGCGCATCCGGCAGCTGGATGCCGTCGCCGGCGGCGCCCGCGGTGGCGGTGTCTGTGTCGACGTCGCTGGTCATAGCTTGTAGCCGCGGTGGATGGCGACGATGCCGCCGGTGTGGTTCTCGTAGCTCGCACGCTCGAAGCCCGCCTGCTCCAGCATGCCGAGCAGGGTTTCCTGATCCGGATGCATGCGGATGGACTCGGCCAGGTAGCGGTAGCTCGCCGAATCCCCAGCCACCAGGCGCCCGAGCGCCGGCAGCACCGCGAAGGAATAGGCGTCGTAGGCCTTCTCCAGCGGCTTGGTGGTGGGGTGGGAGAACTCCAGGATCAGGGCCCGCCCGCCCGGGCGCAATACCCGGTACATCTCGTTCAGTGCCAGCTGCTTGTGGGTGACGTTGCGCAGCCCGAAGCCGATGGTGATGCAGTCGAAGCTGTGCGACGCGAAGGGCAGGGCCTCGGCATTGGCCTGCACATAGTCCAGGTTGCCGACGATGCCGGCGTCCACCAGCCGGTTGCGGCCCTGCTCCAGCATGGCCTGGTTGATGTCGGACATCACCACCTCGCCCGCCTCGCCCACGCTGCGCGCGAAGCGCTCGGCCAGATCTCCGGTGCCGGCGGCGAGGTCCAGCACCCGCTGGCCGCGGCGCACGCCGGCGAGCTCCACCGTGCGCCGCTTCCAGAGCCGATGGATGCCGAGCGACATCAGGTCGTTCATCAGATCGTAGCGGCTCGCCACCGAGTCGAACACCGCCCGCACCCGGTCCTGCTTCTCGCGGACCGGGACTTCCTCGTAGCCGAAATGTGTCTTGTCGTCGGACATGCGTGGGACCGCTCGCGAATGTGGGCGCCTATTCTAACCAGGCCCGCGTGACGCCGCAGGCGGCGCCTCGTCAGCGGCATGCGTCGGCGGCACGGCACCCGCGGCCCGCCGTCCGGCCGACAGCACATGACCGCCCGCGCGGCACGGGCTGCCGCCTGCCGCCTGCACCCGGGCGCGCCGCTGCATGCAGAGGTTGGGCGCCGCTTGACCCTGCACAACTCCAACGGCACCCGCCTCGGGCAATCTATGGTGCAGCGTCCGCTGACGTTGCTATACTGTCAAACATTCTTGACATCAGGCTAGGTTGACACGTGACGACGGTACCCCCGCGCGTTCCCACCGATTTGCCCGCCGCGGCTGCCACCGCGACGGGCGGTAAGCCACACGCCATCGTGGTCGGCAGCGGCTTCGGCGGGCTCGCGGCGGCCGTCCGGCTCGCCTACCGCGGCTACCGGGTCACGGTGCTGGAGAAGCTGGACAAGCCGGGCGGACGCGCCTACGTGCACGAGCGCGACGGTTTCAAGTTCGATGCCGGCCCCACCATCATCACCGCGCCCTTCCTGTTGGAAGAGCTGTGGGAGATGTGCGGGCGGCGCTTCGCCGACGACATCGACCTGCGGCCGATGGACCCCTTCTATCGCATCCGCTTCGACGACGGCACCACCTTCGACACCAACGCCGACGAGGCCGCCATGCGCGAGCAGGTGGCAAAGCTGTCACCGGGCGATGTCGCGGGCTACGAGCAATATCTCGAAGAAAGCCGCAAGATCTTCGAGGTGGGCTTCGTGGAGCTGGGCCACGTGCCGTTCACGAAGTGGACCGACATGGCCCGCATCGTGCCCAAGATGATGGCGCTGCAGAGCTACCGCAGCGTCTATGGGCTCGTGTCCAAGTACGTGAAGGACGAGCGGCTGCGCACGGCGCTGTCGTTCCACCCGCTGCTCATCGGCGGCAATCCCTTCTCCGTCAGCTCCATTTATGCGCTGATCTCTTATCTGGAGCGGCACTGGGGCGTGCACTCCGCCATCGGCGGCACCGGCGCCATCGTCGACGGGCTCGTGAGCCTCATCGAAGGCCAGGGCAGCAGCATCCGCTGCAACGCGGAAGTCGCGGAGATCACCACCGAGTACCGCAAGGCCACAGGCGTGCGGCTGAAGAGCGGCGAGGTGATCCCTGCGGACATCGTCGTCGCCAACTCGGACTTCTCCTGGACGCACAAGCACCTGCTGCCGAGCGTCAAGCGCCGCAAGTGGCCGGATTGGCGGCTCGACGTGTCCCGCTATTCCAACGGTCTGTTCGTCTGGTACTTCGGCACCACGCGCCAGTATCCGGACGTGCCGCATCATTCGATCCTGCTCGGGCCGCGCTACCAGGGCCTGCTCAGCGACATCTTCCACAAGAAGCAGCTCGCGGACGACTTCAGCCTCTACCTGCACCGGCCGACGGCCACCGACCCGAGCGTAGCGCCGGCGGGCTGCGACACCTTCTACGTGTTGGCCCCGGTGCCGCATCTGGACGGCGACACCGACTGGGACGAGCGCGCCGAGCCCTATCGCCAGGCCGTCGAAGCCTACCTGGAGCGCACCGTGCTGCCGGGGCTTAAAGAGCACCTGGCCACGTCGCTGGTGACGACCCCCATCGATTTCCATGAGCGCCTGTTGTCGTACAAAGGCGCCGCTTTCAGCCTGGAGCCCGTCCTCTGGCAGAGCGCCTGGCTGCGTCCACACAACAAGAGCGAAGAGGTGGAGCACCTGTACTTCGTCGGCGCGGGCACGCACCCCGGCGCCGGTGTCCCTGGTGTGATTTCCACCGCCCGCGTACTCGACAAGGTGGTGCCCGATGCTGATGTTTTCGCAAACTGAGCGCTGTTTCGCGGACCCGGCCGACCTCGCCGCCTGCCGGGCGTTGCTGAGCAACGGCTCGAAGTCCTTCCACGCCGCGTCCTTCTTCCTGCCCAAGGCCGTGCGTCAGCCGGCGTCGGCGCTGTACGCCTTCTGCCGCATCGCCGACGACGCCATCGACTGCCGCGACGATCAGGCCGCAGCGCTGGCCGAGCTGCACGCCCGCCTGGACCGCATCTACGCGGGCGAGCCCGAGCCGCACCCGGTGGACCGCGCCTTCGCCGGTGCCGTGAAGCGCTTCCACATGCCCCGGGAGCTGCCGCTGGCGCTGCTGGACGGCTTTGCGTGGGACGCCGAGGGCCGCAGCTACGACAGCATGTCCGGCGTGCTCGACTACTCCGCCCGCGTGGCCGCCGCCGTCGGCGCCATGATGACGGCGCTCATGGGCGTGCGCGCCCCGACGGTGCTGGCCCGCGCCTGCGATCTCGGCTCCGCCATGCAGCTCACCAACATCTGCCGCGACGTGGGCGAGGACGCGCGCAACGGGCGCATCTATCTGCCGCTCGACTGGCTGCGCGACGCGGGCATCGACCCGGAGGCCTTCCTGGCCAGGCCGCGCTTCACGCCTGCCCTCGGCGAGGTGGTGGAGCGGGTGCTGACGCTCTCCGAGCAGCTCTACCAGCGCGCCGAGACCGGCATCGCCAGGCTCCCCGTGGGCTGTCGGCCGGGCATCTACGCCGCGCGTCTGCTCTATGCCGAGATCGGTCACGAGGTGGCGCGCAACGGCTTCGATTCCGTCTCGCAGCGGGCCGTCGTATCCAAGGCTCGCAAGATGGCCTTGTTGAGCCAGGCCATTGCCGCGACCCCCTTCCCGGGCGGAGACTGTGACGCACAACCCTTGGAGGAGAACCGCTTCCTGATCGATGCCGTGGCGGCGGCGCCTGCGCTTCCGGGCCGCGACGCCACGGGCCGCCCGCGCATCGGTCAGAAGGTGGTCTGGCTGTTGGACCTGTTCGAAACCCTGGAGGAGCGCGACCGCATGGCCCAGAGCGTGGGCCAGTCCATGGACCGGCTCAGCGGCCACATGCTCCCCGCCACGCGTACTGGAGGCTGACCAATGCGCTACTACCTCGGAGCCGTCTGCCTGATCATCGGTATCTGGTACATCTACGCGGCCATCAACCACCGCAAGAAGGTGCTCGCCGCCCGCGAGCGCGCCGCCGCCGCCGGCCAGGAGCAGAAGATTGACCCGGCGCTCGCCTCCATGGGCACCACCATGCTGCCGTTCTACGCCATGTACGGCGCCTTCGCCTCGCTGCTGCTGGTGGGCGGGTTCTTCCTCTCCGACCTCAAGCTCTACCTCTCCGTGGTGGACCTCTTCGGCCTCATCGTACTGGTGGTGGGCTACAGCGTCTTCATGGTCATGAAGACCGCTTACTCGAAGCTCGGACTGGACATGTCCCAGCCCGCCTGACCTGGGGCGGGCAGCCGGCCCGCCAGCGGTCCGACCCACTGTCAGCGCCGGCAGCCCATCGGGCCGCCGGCGTTGCTTGTTTGCACAGCTCCCACGCAACGGGAACCACGCAAACGGGGACGGTATACGCAATCTGCGAGCATCATCCGGCCGGCGAGCCCGAGGCGCTGCTCAGACAAGGCGAGTCCAAGTCGAGCAGACCGCTGCCGCGACCGCCTGTTGTTGGTACCAAGGCCCCAGGAGCGCCTTCCGCTTCTGCGCCTGGAGTGTCGCCGGGTCGAATGTACGGAGCTTGTGCATCGCGTAGAGCTCCGGCAACACCAGCACCAGCAGGTTGGCCCGCAGCAACGGCCAGCGGCGGGCGCCGCTCTCGTCGCGAGTGAGGCCCGCGAGCCAGAGAGAGGAGCCGCGTCGTCGGCACCACAGCAGGGGGGCAGCCCCCGGCAGGGCAACCGCGNACAGGCGNGCGCCGCGACAGAGAGCAGCCCGGCCGCGAGGGCGAGCGGCATCAGCCGCCGCAGCGGCGAACCCGCAGGCGTGCCCCCTGGGGGCGCCGAGTTGTACTCGGCCCCTCCGCCACGCCGCCGCCGACGCCGACTGGAAGTCGGCGGCCCCGGGCCGCACCGCCTGGGGGCGCCGAGTTTTACTCGGCCCTCCGCCACACCGCCGCCGACGCCGACGCCGACTGGAAGTCGGCGTCCCCAGGCCGCACCGCCTGGGGGCGCCGAGTTTTACTCGGCCCTCCGCCACGCCGCCGCCAACGCCGACTGGAAGTCGGCGGCCCCAGGCCGCACCGCCCTGGGGGCGCCGAGTTGTACTCGGCCCCTCCGCCACGCCGCCGCCAACGCCGACTGGAAGTCGGCGGCCCCAGAACGCACCGCCTGGGGGCGCCGAGTTTTACTCGGCCCTCCGCCACGCCGCCGCCAACGCCGACTGGAAGTCGGCGGCCCCAGAGCGCACCGCCCTGGGGGCGCCGAGTTGTACTCGGCCCTCCGCCACACCGCCGCCGACGCCGACTGGAAGTCGGCGGCCCCAGAACGCACCGCCCCGGGGGCGCCAAGCCGCACCCGCCGATCATCACCAGGCAATCCGCTCCCCGTGCCGGAAGAACCCACCGGTAGGCCCATCGGGGGGTAGGGTCGCGGCCCAGACGATGCCGCGGGCGCCTTCCTCCAGCGACAGCGTCGCGCTCGGCCCACCCATGTCGGTGCGCACCCAACCCGGGCAGACGGAGTTGATGCGGATGTCCGTGCCCTGAAGCTCGTCGGCGAAGATGCGGGTCACAGCGTTGAGGGCGGTTTTCGAGAGCCGGTAGCCCGGGCAGCACCCGTTCATGTCGCTCAGCTGGCCCATGCCGGAGGAGACGTTGACGACGCAGCCGCGGCCCTCCAGGAGCGGGATCAGCTGCTGACAGAGCCGCAGCGCCGCGAGCGTGTTGGTCTCGAAGGCGCTGCGGATAGTTTCCAGCTCCGCGTCGAAGATGCTGGAGCCGGGCTGCCCCGGCCCCGGGTCGGGGAAGATGCCGGCGTTGTTCACCAGGGCGTCGATGCGACCGTAGTCGCGCTTCAGCAGGTCGCGCAGCTCGCGGATGGACTCGGCGGCGGTGACATCGAGCCGCACAAAGCGCACGTCGGCGCCGTCAGCGGCGAGCTTCTCAGCGGCGGCGCGGCCTTCGGCCTCCCGGCGCGCGGTGAGCACAATGCGCCAGCCCTGGCCGGCGAGCTGGCGGGCGGTCTCCAGCCCGAGCCCACGATAGGCGCCGGTGACAACGGCGATGGGGGATGCGGTCATGGTCGGGTCCTCTTGGTGGTGGTCTGTCTTCACTGCTCGGGCGCTGCGAACCGGCGCGCGGGCTGCACCAGCCCGGGCCTGGGCATCAATGGCGGCGCTGCTCGTCGTCGTCGCCGTGACCTTCCAGCCAGTCGCGCCCAAGCTCATCGCCTGCAGGCTCTGAGATGCGGTGGCTCTCATCCAGCCAGTCCCCCAGATCGATGAGCCGGCAGCGCTCGCTGCAGAACGGGCGCCATTTCGACTCGGGCGTCCAGGGCACCGGCCGCTGGCAGGTGGGGCATTTGACGGTGACGGTCATGGGCACCTCGTTTTCAGCTTGCGCCCGGCGCGTGTCTCTGGTGTCCGACTCGCGAGCCTCAACCGCAGGCCCGCTCGGATCAAGCGGCCCGTGCGCGGGGGGCAGCCGACGCGGCCTACGGGATCAGCACCCGGGGCGCCGGGCCGGCGCGCGGGTGCAAGGTTGCGCCAATGTTAAACTTGGGCGCAATCCGCGGCGGCACCACGGCCATCCGCACAGCGACGGCGCATCGCCCCTGTGCGGTGGCTGCCAGCCCTCGCCGGCGCGTCGATCAGGCGCAGCGGCGCCGCCCGCAACCACCAGTCGCATCCAGCAACAGAGGACACCATGGCCGGACACAGCAAATGGGCCAACATCAAGCACCGCAAGGCGGCGCAGGACAAGAAGCGCGGCAAAGTCTGGACCAAGCTGATCCGCGAGGTCACCATCGCCGCCCGGGAAGGCGGTGGCGACCCCAACGCCAACCCGCGCCTGCGCCTCGCCATGGACAAGGCTTTCGGCGCCAACATGCCCAAAGACACCGTCGACCGCGCCATCAAGCGCGGCGCGGGCGAAGAGGGTGTCGAGGACTATGAGGAGATCCGCTACGAGGGCTATGGTCCGGGCGGCGTGGCCATCATGGTCGACTGCATGACCGACAACCGCAACCGCACCGCCGCGGAGGTGCGCCACGCCTTCACCAAGCACGGCGGCAATCTGGGCACCGACGGCTCCGTGGCCTATCTGTTCAGCAAGCAGGGCATCATCAGCTTCCAGCCCGGCACGGATGAGGACAAGGTCGTGGAAGCGGCACTGGAGGCGGGCGCCGAGGATGTCGTGGTCAATGACGACGAGTCCCTGGACGTCATCACCACCCCGGAAGAATTCAGCAGCGTCTGCGCGGGGCTGACCCAGGCCGGCTTCGACACCAGCGTCTCGGAGGTCACCTACAACGCGGCCACCAACGCCGAGCTGGACCGTGACACCGCCGAGAAGCTGCTCAGGCTGGTGGACATGCTGGAAGACCTCGACGACGTGCAGGAGGTCTACCATAACGCCGATATCGCGGATGAGATTATGGCGGCGCTCGACGCCTAACCGCGCTGCGCCCCCGCGCTGAATCCGGCATGCAGCCACCACAAGGCAGAAGCGGCCTCGCATCTCGGGCAACGTGCCCGCTGCGACCTGCTGGGGTGGGGGCCGGCACGGCCACCGCACTGCGCACTGAGCACGGCCCACAACCGTTGTGGGTTACGCCGGCCTGACCGACCAGTCCGATGGCCCCCTCGCCGCCCCTGCGCCACCGCATCCTCGGCATCGACCCCGGCTCCCGCAACACGGGCTTCGGTGTCATCGACAGCGACGGTCGGCAGAGCCGCGTGGTGGCGAGCGGCTGCATCCGCGTCGGCCAGCATCCCTGGCCGGAGCGGCTCGGGCTGATCTTCGACCGTGTGGCGGACCTCGTCGCCGCGCACAAGCCGCATGACATGGCCGTGGAGCAGCTGATCTTCGCCCGCGACCCCACCGCGGCGCTCAAGCTGGGCCAGGCCCGCGGGGCGCTTCTCTGTGCTGGGCTCAAGGGCGGTGTGACGGTGCACGAGTACAGCCCCAAGTCCGTCAAGCTCGCGGTGGTGGGCAGCGGCGGTGCCGATAAGGCGCAGGTGCAGCACATGGTGCGCATCCTGCTGAACCTCCCGGGCCCGCCCGGGGAGGACGAGGCCGACGCCCTGGCCATCGCCCTGTGCCACGCCCACTCCCTCGGCATTCCCCAGCGCAAGCGGGCCGCCGCGAGCTGGCGGGATTTCCGGCCCTGAGCTGAGCTGAGCGGGTAGAACGCAGCGCGCCACCCTGCCCGGGTTGGTCTGCGGGCGGCTTCAGGCCGAGCTTACGACGGGCCACCCGCCTCCAGCGCCGCCAGGTCCTGATCCCGCATCCCGAGCAGATACAGGATGCCATCGAGCCCGACGGCGCCGATGGCGTGCCGGGCGCGCTCCTTCACCACCGGCTTGGCCCGGAACGCAATGCCGAGCCCGGCGATGGACAGCATGGGCAGGTCGTTGGCACCGTCGCCGACGGCGATGACCTGCTCCAGGCGGATGCCCTCGTGGGCGGCCAGCTCCCGCAGCAGCTGTGCCTTGCGGGCGCCGTCGACGATGGGGCCCGTCACCCTGCCGGTGAGCTTACCGTCCTGGAACTCCAGGTGGTTCGCGTGCACGTCATCCACGCCGAGCCGCCGCTTCAGGTGCTCGGCGAAGTAGGTGAAGCCGCCGGAGAGGATGGCGACGCGAAAACCNAGCGCCTTCAGCGTGCGGATCAGCCGCTCGGCCCCGTCGGTGATGGGCAGCCGCTCGGCGATGCCCGTCAGCACCGACTCCGGCATGCCCTCCAGCAGGGCCATACGCCGGCGGAAGGCCTCGCTGAAGTCGAGCTCACCGCGCATGGCCGCCTCGGTGATGGCCGCCACCTGCCCGCGCACGCCGGCGGCATCCGCCAGCTCGTCGATGACTTCGGTCTGGATCAGCGTGGAGTCCATGTCGAAGCACACCAGCCGGCGGTTGCGCCGGAAGACGTCATCTTCCTGGATGGCAATGTCCAGTTCCATGTCGGCGCCGAGCCCCAGGAACTCGCCATGCAGGGCACCCACGTCCGGCACCGGGCCTTTGAGCCAGAGCTGGATGCTGGCATGGCCCGTCTGCGCCGCCTCCGGGCGCCGGGAGATGCGCCCCGACAGCCGCGCGATCTGCTCGATGTTGAGCCCGTTGCGGGTCACCACCGCCGCCACCCGGGCGATGTGCTCCGCCGTGATAGCCCGCCCGAGCAGGGTGACGATGTGCCGCGGCTGGCCCTGCTCGCCCACCCAGTGCTCGTAATCGTCAGCGGCAACGGGCGTGAAGCGCAGGCTCAAGCCCAGCTCGTGGGCCTTGAACAGCAGGTCCCGGAACACCGGGCAGCCGCCGGCGTCGTCCGGCAGCTCCACCAGGAGCCCCAGCGCCAGGGTGTCGTGGATCACCGACTGGCCGATGTCCAGCACCGTTACCTCGTAACGCGCGAGCACCGCTGTCAGCGCCACGGTGATGCCGGGGCGGTCAGGCCCCGCGATATCGATTTGCAGAATCTCGGGCATATCGGGCCTCGCCGCCTGTGCACGCGGCCGGTTGTTGGCATTGGCGCACAGTTTAACGGGCGCGAGGAGGAGAGACAGGGAAGTACGAAATACGGAGTAAGAAGTACGAACTGCGGGGTGCGACAATGGGGACGGTATACTTATTTCGCCGCTGCTGAAGCCCTTCGCAGGGCCTAGCCGAGGGATGGAGATCCTGAGTTGTCGATATTCCGTCACCTCAATGGTTTCAGACGTTGCCATTTTCCGGCCTGACGTCCTCGCCGGGATTGAGGCCGGGTGGCGACGCTAGCGCCGCGGCGGCGGGTCCTGCGCCGGCGGCAACGCGTGCTCGCCGTCCTGCGGGTCGATGAGGCCCACCGGGCGGCCGGCGAGGCCGCAGTAGCCCCAGTCGTCGCTCGGGTTGTCCGGCGGCTGGCCGTCGCGTCGCGGCGTCGCCCAGCGCCAGGCCATGCAGTGGGAGCCCTTACAGCCGATGTTGATGGACTGAGTGCCGAGCAACGGGCAGGCGACCATCTTGGCGGTCTTCTCTTTGACGAGCATGGTGTGCGTCCGCTCTGCTGCGCGTGGATGGGAGCTCCAAACTCTAGCCCATCGCGCGGCGCCCGGCTGCATCAGTCGCGCGTCCCCTTGCCGCGGAAGCGCCGCTCGAACCCGGCGTCGTAGAGCTTCGAGCTCGCACCGGCCGCCCGCTGCCGGGCGCCCAGGGCCGGGCTCACCAGGATCATCGCCTGGCGCACGATGCCGGCGGCCCGGCAGCGCTCGGCGATGTCAGCGATGCTGCCGCGCAGCACCTGCTCCTCCCCAGGCCAGGTGGCCTTGTGCACCACCACCACCGGCGCATCGGCTGCCCAGCCGGCGGCCACCAGGGCCTCGGCGACGGCAGCGATGCGCTCGATGGACAAAAAGATGCAGAGGGTGCAGCCATGCCCCGCCAGCGCTGCGAAGGACTCCCCCGCCGGCATGGGCGTGCGCCCGGCGAAGCGGGTGAAGATGACGCTCTGGGTCACCTCCGGCAGGGTCAGGCACTCGCCGGCGGCGGCGGCGGAGGCCATGGCCGAGGACACACCGGGCACGATGCCCACCTCGATGCCCGCCGCATCCAGCGGACGCGCCAGCTCCGCCAGCACGCCGTAGAGGGTCGGGTCACCGGTCTGGAGCCGCACGACTGTCTCATGCTGCTCGGCGCGACTCAGCAGCCAGTCCGTCACCTGCGTGAGGTCCATGGACTTGGAGTCCGCAATCTCGCAATCTGCCGGCGCCCATTGCAGGGCCGTCTCCGCCACCAGGGAGCCCGTGTAGAGGATGGCGCCGGACCGTGCCAGCACCTGGGTGCCCCGCACCGTGATGAGGTCCGGCGCGCCCGGGCCGGCGCCGACGAACCAGACCTTACCCATGCCGCATCACCGCAGGACGCGGGGCCAGGGCACATGCAATACGCAAAGATGGCTGCAAAGGACTCACCTGTTGTCGATCATTGCCGCGGCGGCGCCTGCGGTGGACACTGACGCCTGTGGCGCCGGATGCGGCGAAGCGCCGGATTCTGTTGGCCGCTCCCACCGCTGTCAAACCACTGCCTGCCCTTGCCATCCCCAACCCGGATACCGGACGTGCTCGTCATCGGCGGCGGTGCCGCGGCACTCGCCGCGGCCATCGACGCCGCGGCGGCGGGCGCCTCGGTGCGGCTGCTGGATGCGGCGCCGCCGGCGCTGCTCGGCGGCAACACCCGCCATTCGCGCAACTTCCGCTGCAGCCACGACGCACCGACCCCCTGGACACCGGATGCCTATCCGCCCGCGCAGTTCCGTGCCGACGTGCTGCGCGCCACCGGCGGCGGCGCTGATCCCGTGCTGCTGGAGGCACTGGTGCAACAGAGTCGCGCGCTGCCGGATTGGCTGCTGGCGCAGGGTGTCGCGCTGCAAAGGCCGGCGCAGGGCCCACTGCCCTATTCACGCCGAACCGCGTTTTTTCTCGGCGGCGGCATGGCCGCTGTGCGCGCACTGGCGGACCGGGCGCTGGCCCTGGGCGTGGACATGGTCCCGGGCTGCGCCGCGCACGCGCTGGTGCTGCGCGGCCGACGCATGACGGCCGTGGTCACAGACCAGGGCAGCATGTCCGCCGGCGCCTGCGTGCTCGCCTGCGGCGGCGCCCATGCAGACCCGGCCTGGCTCGCCCGGCACTGGGGCGCCGCCGCCCGCGGCTTCGTCAACCGCGGCACGCCACATGTCCGCGGCGAGCTGCTGCAATGGCTGCTGGCTCAGGGCGCAGCAGCCGCAGGCGACCCGGCCGGGCTCTATCTGGTGGCCGTGGATGCCCGCTCTCCGGCGCACGACGGCGGCATCGTGACGCGCATCCGCGGCATGCCGCTCGGTGTCGTCGTGGACCGCCAGGGCCGCCGCCGCCACGACGAGGGCGCCGACACCGCCTCCACCCGCTATTCCCGCTGGGGCCAGCGGCTT
>PR_CR_10_Liq_1_inCRDRAFT_1001341_pt1 | contig 13943 bp, 11 predicted proteins | sample PRCRCaboRojoPR_3_FD_10241 | JGI IMG/M metagenome (IMG submission 10241) | reverse complement strand
CGGGCCTTGGGGCCGCGCTGTTCTTCGGCACCCACCCCAATAACATGGTCGTGGTCGCGGCTGCGGTGTTTGGCGCCTATATGGCACTCAACATCGGGGCCAATGACGTGGCCAACAACATGGGCCCCGCCGTCGGGGCCAATGCCCTGACCATGGGCGGGGCCATCATGATCGCCGCCATCTGCGAATCCGCAGGCGCGCTTTTGGCTGGAGGCGATGTGGTTTCCACCATCTCCAAGGGCATCATTGACCCCAAAAGCGTTGCCGATGCGCGCATTTTTGTCAGCGCCATGATGGCGGCGCTGATTTCGGCCGCACTTTGGGTCAACCTGGCCACCAAGGTGGGCGCGCCGGTCTCAACCACTCATTCGGTCGTCGGTGGCGTCATGGGTGCCGGGATCGCGGCCGCAGGCTTTGCCGCGGTAAACTGGCCCACCATGGGCAAGATCGCCGCCAGTTGGGTGATCTCCCCGGTCTTGGGCGGGGTGATCGCGGCGCTGTTCTTGGCCCTCATCAAATCGCGCATCATCTACCGCGAAGATAAAATCGCAGCCGCCCGCACTTGGGTACCGATCCTCGTGGGCATCATGGCAGGGGCCTTTGCCTCCTACCTTGCCCTCAAGGGCCTGAAACGGATCATCAAGATCGACATTCAAACAGCGCTCCTGATCGGTTTGGTGATCGGCCTTGCCATCTGGGCGCTCACCCGCCCCCTGATCCGCCGACAATCCGAAGGCATGGAAAACCGCAACAAATCCCTCAAGGTTTTGTTCGGCCTGCCGCTTGTATTCTCGGCCGCGCTTCTGTCCTTCGCCCATGGGGCCAATGACGTGGCCAATGCCGTGGGNCCCNTNGCCGCCATCGTCCACGCCAGCGAATTCGGCGTCGCGGCGGGCAAGGTGAACATCCCCATTTGGGTCATGGTGATCGGGGCCTTTGGCATCTCTTTCGGCCTCTTCCTTTTTGGCCCGAAACTCATCCGCATGGTCGGCAGCCAGATCACCAAGCTGAACCCGATGCGCGCCTATTGCGTCGCCCTGTCGGCGGCGATCACCGTGATCGTCGCCTCGTGGCTTGGCCTGCCGGTGAGCTCCACCCATATCGCCGTGGGTGGCGTCTTTGGCGTGGGGTTCTTCCGCGAATGGCATATGGAACGCCGCCTTCGCAACGGTCGGCGCGCCGCCGGGAAACCCAAGATCTTGGCCGTAGAAGAACGCCGGCGCCGCAAACTCGTGCGCCGCAGTCACTTCATGACCATCGTCGCGGCATGGGTGATAACCGTTCCTGCCGCCGCCCTGATGTCGGCGCTCATCTTCCTGCTGATCAACTCAACACTGGCCTAACCCCGCCGCCCACGGCGATCTTTCAGCGCCTCATGCGCGTCAACCGTGCCGTCGTGGAAGGTGCCAAACCACTTGTCCCATGGCATCTCAAGGTTGCCATAGTTCACCTCGAAATACCGGTGGTGCATCTGGTGATGGAAGGTCCCAAGCGCCAGTTGCTTGCGATCCTTGACCAACAAATCCTCGTACCCGGTGTGCGAGGTCGCCGCCGTCAAAGACTGATGCTGCATATGGAACAGAATATGCAGCGGATGCGCCGGCACGATGCAATGCACAAGGATCGAACTGAAGAAAATCAGATGCTCTACCGGATGCATGGATAACCCCGACCAAGGCCCGACATTCACGTTCCGATGATGCAACGCATGCGCCAACTTATAAAGCGGCCCCCAATGCAAGGCCCGATGCACCCAGTAGAAGTGAAACGAAATCCAAACCGGCGTCAGCAGAAAAATCAGCACGAACCAAACCGGGCTATCGGCCCATGCCAGCACCGGAATCCACCCGTTGCCCATAAGCCAGAACATCAAAACTTCATAAGCGGTCCAAAAGCCTACACCGCTGAACAAGGTCCAGAACATGTTGTCCCGCACCTGCCCGCCAAAGGTGAACTGCCGCCCCTTCACCATCAACTCTCGCGGATCGAACTTCAGGCGATCCCCCTGCCCGCGACGCATGTAGAAAAACCAATGCAAGCCCCCGGCAACCACTGACATCAGCACGATATTGCGCAGCCAGATGAAGGCGACCCAGTCAAGCGACAGGGTTTTCGTTGTCTCCAAGGACGGCTGAAACCACGCCCAGGTGATCAAGGCGACGACAACCAGAATGCTGTTTTCCGCCAAACGCAGCCACCGTGCGGCGATCCATTGCACCATGCGCGCCGGATTTGGCGGCCATGAAAAGAACGGCGAAACCGCAATCGGCACCTCCGGCACATGATTCCAACCGGGCAATGTTTTTGACTCTGACGGGGTCTTGTCCTGCATGGCTGTTCCTTTCCCTATCTCACGAAAAGCTTGCCACACCGCCCCTTCCCGGAAAAACTGAAATAAGTGATAAATGATTTCAGGTTTTCATATGTCAGATCAAATAAGCCCCCTCCGCCTCTCGCTGCGCGCCTTGCGCGCCTTTACCGCGACGGTCGATCACGGCTCCATCAGCGCGGCGGCGCAAGCCCTGAATGTGGCTCCCTCCGCTGTCTCGGCTTTGCTGGATCAGGTCGAGGGAGAGTTTGGCGCCACGCTTTTGATCCGCAGCCGCGCCCGCGGCGTCGTCGCCACAGCCGAGGGGCGGCGCATGGCCAACCGCTTCCGCCGCTTGCTCGAAGACTATGCCGAGATCATCGAAGACGGCCATGAAATCGCCAAGGGCATGCAGGGCACGCTGCGGGTGGGCTATTATGCCCCCGTCGCCCCGGCCTTCCTGCCATCGGTGCTGAAACCGCTGATGCAGGCCAACCCCGGCCTACGCCTCGACCTTCGGGAAACCGACAACGACACGGCACAGGAGAGCCTGCTGGCCGGGGGTTTGGATGTCATCCTCTTCGCCGGGCAGGACATCCGCGCCGGCATCGAAACCCACAGCCTTCTTGATTTGCCGCCCTATGTCCTTGTTCCCGCCGCACATCCCTTGGCCGCACAGGACAGGACCACGCTGCAAGAGGTCGCCACCTACCCCCTGATCGAACTGAACCGCCCGCTCGCGCGGCCCTATGTCGCCCGGCTTTTCGCAGATCAAAACCTAACCCCGCAGGTCATCGCCCAAGCCAATACCACCGAAATGGTTCGTAGCCTTGTCGGCGCCGACCTTGGCCTAGCCATTCTCGCCATGCGCCCCCGTACTCAAACAAGCTATGCCGGGGATACGCTCCGCGCTCTTCCGCTCGACCCAGATCTGCCGCGCCTGCAACTCCTCTCGGGGAAAATACCCGGTCAGAACCGCAGGCTTGTGTCGGCCTTCATCGACGCCCTGCACGGTTGGGCGCAAAGCGCGTCTGCCTTGGAATTTTCAGTGCGTTAATCCCACCAAGGCCCATGGTGCTTGCCGCTTTCGCCAAGCCGCTCAAACCCGTGGTGACCAAAGAAATCACGCTGCGCCTGAATGATATTGGCGGTCCCATGGCCCTGCCGCATGCTGTCATACCACGAAAGCGCCGCCGACAACGCAGGCACCGCATGACCGCCCTGCACGGCCCCGGCCACAACCTCACGCAGCGCCGGAATGCTGGCCGCCAACATCTGCGCAAAGCGCGGCGCAAGGATCAACTGCCCGGCGGGCAACTCCCCCCGGAAGGCCTCGGAAATATCGTCCAACAGCGCCGACCGGATAATGCAGCCCGCGCGCCAAATCTCGGCAATCCGCGCATAATCCAAGGGCCAGTCATATTCCTTCGCCGCCGCTTCCAAAATCCGAAACCCCTGCGCATAGCCAAGGATGCGCGCCGCAAGGAAAGCCTCGGCCAAGGTCTCGCGCGGCACATCCAACGCATGGCACGCCCCGCCAAGAATCCCCTCGGCGGTCTGGCGTGTCTCTTTTTCCGATGACCAACTGCGCGCGCCCACGGCGGCCTCGATCGTATTGGCCGCCTGTCCCATGCGCACGGCCTCAACCACGGTCCAGCGGCCGGTGCCCTTCTGGCCCGCCGCATCCTTGATCACATCCACCATCGGGTGGCCGGTTTGCGGATCATCATATTGCAGGGCCTTGCCCGTGATCTCGACCAGATAGGATTTCAGCGCGCCGTTGTTCCATTCCTCGAAAATCTGGCCAATCTCCGCCGGGGCAAGCGCCTTGCCATGGCGCATCAACCCATAAATCTCGGCGATCATCTGCATATCGGCATATTCAATGCCGTTATGCACCGTCTTGACGAAATGCCCGGCCCCATCGGGCCCAAGGTGATCGACACAAGGATCCCCCTCGAACCGGGCCGCAATCTCGCGCAGGATCGGGCGCAGCTGCTGCCAGCTATGGTCGCTGCCGCCCACCATCATCGAGGGGCCAAATCGCGCGCCTTTTTCACCACCCGACACACCCATCCCGACGAAGTGAATGTCATGCTCTGCCAAAGCGGCGGTTCGCCGCCGGGTGTCATGGAAATTCGCATTGCCGCCGTCGATGATCGTATCGCCCGGCGCCAATAAAGGCGTCACCGCTTCGATCATCGCATCCATCGGCGCGCCCGACGGGATCATAAACAGGATCACCCTTGGCGTCACAAGACCTTGAACAAAACTCTCTAGCGTCTCATGCGGGTGCAACTTCGCACCAAGCTCCCCCGCTTCATTCACAAACGGGGCGATCCACTCAACCTCGCGGTTGGTCACCGCCACCTCAAACCCGCTTTCGGCCATGTTCAGCGCAAGTGCGCTACCCATGGTACCCAGCCCATAAACCCCGATTTGTGCCTTTGGCATATCAGCCCCTGTTAGCGATCACAGGCTTCAGCCTACTGAAATGGTCCGCAGGCGCAAGCCATCCCGGCACGCCGGATCAAACACCCAGACACCACCGCATGATCGCCTTTTGCGCATGCAGACGATTTTCGGCCTCATCGAAGATGACCGAGTGCGGCCCGTCCATCACCGCACTTGTCGCCTCATCCTCGCGGTGCGCGGGCAGGCAATGCATGAACAAGGCATCGGGTTTCGCCGCTGCCATCAGGCGCTCATCCACCTGATAGGGGCGCAGCATATTGTGCCGCCGCTCCTTGGTGGATTGGCTGTCATGCATGCTGACCCAAGTATCGGTCACCACCAGATCAGCACCCTCAACGGCTTTCATCGGGTCACGCTCAATCTGCACCGTGCTACCTTTACTGCGCGCCAACCCGATAAACTCATCCTCCGGATCCAGTTGCGACGGCCCCGTAAAGGTCAGGTCGAACCCAAACTGCCCTGCGGCATGCAGGAAGGAGGAACAAACGTTATTGCCATCCCCCGACCACACCACCTTTTTCCCGGTGATAGGGCCACGGTGCTCCTCATAGGTCATGACATCGGCCATGATTTGGCAAGGGTGGGTGCGGTCGGTCAGGCCATTGATCACCGGCACATCGGCATATTCCGCCATCTCCAAGAGAACCGATTCATCAAAGGTCCGGATCATGATCAGGTCAACGTAACGCGACAAGACACGCGCCGTATCGGCAATGGTCTCACCATGGCCCAACTGCATGTCGGCCCCGGACAAGACCATCGTCTGCCCGCCCATTTGCCGGACGCCAACGTCAAAGGACACGCGCGTCCGGGTCGAGGGTTTTTCAAAGATCAAAGCGACCATATGACCGTCCAACGGCATTTGGTCATCAGGCGTGCCACGCGGTCGACCCTTGCGCGCATCCTTCATTGCGCGTGCATTGTCGATCATCTGCCGCAGATCATCTGTCTCAGTCTTATGGATATCCAGAAAATGGTTCATTTGTCGTCTTTCACTTCAAAGCTCTGACTGCATCAGGCCGTTTGCATCGCTTGTTCAACTTGGGTGGCGGCGGCATCAAGGCGGCGCAGGGCCTCCCCGATGTCCTCGTCCGAGATATTGAGCGCCGGCAGAAGCCGCACCACGTTATCAGCCGCCGGAACGGTGGTGACTTCGGCCTCATAACCCGCCGCAACCACATCGGTATTCGCCGCCTTGCAGATCAGCCCCAGCATCAGGCCCTGACCGCGCACGCCCTCGAATACCTCCGGATGCGCTGCAACCAAGCCTTCCAACCCTTGGCGCAACAACCCCGCCTTGCGGCTCACCTCCTGCAAAAACGCAGGCTCGGCCACGATCTCCATCACCTTCGCGCCCACGGCACAGGCCAAGGGGTTACCGCCATAGGTGGACCCATGCGTGCCCGCCGTCATACCGCTGGCCGCCTCTTCGGTGGCCAGCACGGCCCCTAGCGGGAACCCCCCGCCGATGCCCTTGGCCACCATCATGATGTCAGGGTCCACCCCAGCCCACTCATGGGCAAACAGCTTCCCGGTCCGGCCCATGCCGCATTGCACCTCATCCAAAATCAACAGGATGCCGTGATCATCACACAGATCGCGCAACCCCTTCAGGCATTGATCGGGCAGCGGGCGGATGCCGCCCTCGCCCTGCACAGGCTCAATCAGGATCGCGGCGGTGTTCTCGTTGATCGCCGCGTGCAGGCCCTCGTGATCGCCCCATGCCACATGCTGAAAGCCCCGCGGAAGCGGGCCAAAGCCCTTGGTCATCTTCTCTGATCCTGCGGCGGCAATCGCCGCATGCGACCGGCCATGGAACGACCCTTCAAAGGCGATGATCTCGACCCGCTCGGGCTGCACCTTCTCGTAGAAATACTTGCGCGCCATCTTCACCGCCAATTCACAAGACTCCGTCCCGGAATTGGTGAAAAACACCGTGTCGGCAAAGGTGGCTTCTACCAGCTTATCGGCAAGCGCCTGCTGCTGCGGAATGTCATACAGGTTCGAGGTATGCCACAGCTTGCCCGCCTGCTCGGTTAGCGCCTCCACAAGCGCAGGGTTGGCATGGCCCAAGGCATTCACCGCAATCCCGGCGCCCAGATCCAAAAATCGGCGCCCATCATCCTCAATCAGCCAGCTTCCCTCGCCCTTGACGAAGGTCAAAGGCGCACGGTTATAGGTCGGAAGGACAGACGGGATCATGGATGTATCCTTTGTTCAAGAAGCTCTCTAGGTGCCGCATGGCACAGGCTAAGTCAATCATTTGGGGGGTTGGCGGCGCGACATGCGCCATGGATCAAAAGGGTGACGGACGTCAGGCGCGGGTGCGTCGGCGTCGGGTCTCGGAATATGTCACAGGTTTGATCATGGCGGCGGTGTAGCGCGATCCTTGCCGCAAGGGAAGGCATTTTTGCCCGCGCCACTTTGGGCTTGTCCAAAGCGCGCAAAAAGATCACTGCATAGCCCATGTTCACACCCCAAGCCCAGAACCCCGCGCTTGCCGCGGGCCTTACTGTTCTTGCCGCGGCTTTCGCGGCGGGAACGACCCTGCTTGCCAAGGCATTGGGCACGGGCGTTCTCGGCCCCGACATGCACGCTCTGCAAATCAGCTTTGGGCGCTTTCTCTTTGCCCTGATGGCCATCTCTTGCGCGGTGGCGGTCCTGCGCCCCACGTTCACCCGCCCGCACCTTGGCCTGCATGCCGGGCGCTCGGCCCTTGGGTGGAGTGGGGTCACGCTGATGTTCGCGGCGGCGGCCTTTATTCCTTTGTCGGATGCCACCGCCATCAGCTTTCTCAACCCGGTGTTCGGCATGCTTCTGGCCATTCCGCTTTTGGGCGAAAAGGTTGGCCCCATACGGTGGAGTGCTGCCATCATCGCCCTTGCCGGGGCCGCGATCCTCACTCGTCCGGGTGGCGAGGCGATTGAACTGGGTGCGGTGTTGGCGCTCTGCTCGGCGCTCTGCCTTGGGGCTGAACTTATCTTGATCAAGCGCCTCTCAGGCCGGGAAGCTCCCATTCAAATCCTCTTTATAAACAACGCCATAGGCCTCTGTATCGCGGGCATNGCGGCCTCTTTCGTCTGGCAAACTCCGACCCCGGCGCAATGGGCNGCCCTTGCCGGGATCGGGGTGCTCATGGCCGGGGCGCAGGCCTGTTTTGTCAACGCCATGGCCCGCGCCGATGCAAGTTTCGTCGCGCCCTTCTTCTATGCTGCCCTCGTCTTTGCCGCGCTCTATGATGCTGCTGTCTTCAAAGTGCTGCCCGATGGTATCTCAATCCTCGGGGCCTGCATCATCCTCACCGGCGCGGGCCTTCTGGCATGGCGCGAGGGCCGCATCCGCGCCCCCTTCCCCGCCCCGCGCAAGTGACGCAACGCCAGCTTTGACAACCACGACCCGGATTTGGCTTAATCCCGCAAGGGAGGAGCCATGCCGCTGCACATTCTATTGCCATTGGTGGTTTTGGGCATCGCAGGTATCGCGGTGCTTTTGCATCTTATCGGCTGGTCAAAGCCTGCTACCTTGGCAGATGATGCGGCGGCAAAACGGGCATGGCTCGAGGAATTCCCCGACGACCCGCCCAAGCGCGTGGTGCTGAGCCATGATCACCACGCCGCCCTGATCGAAACCGAAAAAGGCCATGGCGTGGTCTGGCCCATGGGGGCCGACACCACCGCGCGTTACCTAACCGATGCGAAAATATCCCGCACGGGCAAAGGCTTACGCATCGACCTGCCCGATTACACCGCCCCGCGAATCCACCTGACACTGGACGCGGAGGAAGCCAACCAATGGCCCAGCCTGATGGAGCACCCCGCATGACCGACCAGATCACCTTCCCCGATGTCGTTAGTTGGGCCGTGCCCTTCTTCATCGCCGCCATACTGATCGAGGTGCTTTGGATCGCCATGAAAGGCAAAGGCGGACGGTACGAAACCCGCGACGCGGTGACCTCGCTTATCATGGGGGCGGGTAACGTGGCTTCGGGACTGCTGCTTGGTTTCATCGCCTACGGATTTTTCATGGTATTATGGGCCCTTACACCGCTTGACCTTGGCACATCGTGGTGGGTCATCGCGGTCTGTTTCGTGCTGGATGACCTGCGCTATTACTGGGTGCATCGCTTTGGCCACCGCATAAGGTGGGTCTGGGCCAGCCATGTGAACCACCATTCCAGCCAACACTACAACCTCACAACCGCCCTGCGCCAAACGTGGACAGGCACCTTTACCTTCATGATGATCGTGCGTAGCCCCTTGATTTTGCTGGGCTTTCACCCGGCCATGGTGCTGTTCTGCGGCGGGCTGAACCTGATTTACCAGTTTTGGATTCACACTGAGGCCATCGGCAAAATGCCCAAATGGTTCGAGGCGGTGATGAACACCCCCTCGCATCACCGGGTCCACCATGGCCGCAATGCGCGTTATCTGGATGCGAACTATGCCGGAGTTTTCATTGTCTGGGATAAGCTCTTTGGCACCTATGTGCCTGAACTGGAAGAAGAAAAACCCGATTACGGCTTGGTGCACAACCTTGGCACCTTCAACCCGATCCGCGTCGCCTTCCACGAATGGGTGGGCATTTTCAAAGACGCCACACAACCGGGCATCACATGGCGCGATCGGTTGAATTACTGCGTCATGCCCCCGGGGTGGAGCCATGACGGAAGCCGCGACACCAGCGAAGAGATCAAGCGCAAGTACCTTGCCCACCACCCCGAAAAACGCGGCACGCCGGGGTTTTGAAGAACGTACGACTCGTACGTTTTCTACGTGAGTTTCGTACGAAAATCGCAGCCCCCTGAATTGGGTTCGTACGAGTCGTACGAAACTCCGCCACCCCGTCATCGGGCTTGACCCCATCCGCCCGCTGTGGCCGCATGGCAGCCAACACCCGACACAAGGAGTCTGCCATGCCCGCCCCAGGTGAAAATCTGCGTATCAACCCCGAACGGCTTTGGGACAGCCTGATGGAAATGGCCAAGGTCGGCCCCGGGGTGGCGGGCGGCAACAACCGCCAAACCCTCACCGATGAAGATGCCCAAGGCCGCGCCCTTTTCCAAAGCTGGTGCNAGGCGGCGGGGGCCACCATGGGGCTGGACCAGATGGGGACGATGTTCGCCCAACGCGACGGCACCGACCCCGACGCCCTGCCCGTCTATGTCGGCTCCCACCTTGATACCCAACCGACGGGCGGCAAATACGACGGTATCCTTGGCGTGCTGGCGGGGCTTGAGATTCTGCGCACGCTCAACGATCTGGATATCCGCACCAAGCGGCCCATCGTCGTGGTCAACTGGACCAACGAGGAGGGCGCACGCTTTGCCCCTGCCATGCTGGCCTCGGGCGTCTTTGCCGGGCTGCATACCCAAGACTGGGCCGAGGATCGCGTCGATGCCGAGGGCAAGCGTTTCGGCGATGAGCTGGACCGCATCGGCTGGCGCGGAGACGAAACCGTGGGCGCGCGCAAGATGCATGCTTTCTTTGAGCTGCACATCGAACAAGGCCCGATTTTGGAGGCCGAAGGAATTGACATCGGCATCGTCACCCACGGCCAGGGCCTGCGCTGGACCGAAGTGACCCTGACCGGCAAGGACAGCCACACCGGCACCACGCCCATGCACCTGCGCCACGACGCGGGGCTTGCCATGGCGCGGATCATCGACCGGGTGGAACGCATCGCACTGGATAACGCCCCGCGCGCCGTGGGCTCGGTCGGCCATATCGAAGTGGCCCCCAATTCGCGCAACGTGATCCCCGGCAATGTGGTCTTCACCGTCGATCAACGCTCCCCCGATCTTGATGTGCTTGAGGCGATGGTGACGCAGATGAAATCCGAGGCGCGCGAGATTTGCGAGAGCATGGGCGTCGAGGTCAGTTTCGAAACCGTGGGCGGTTTCGATCCGGTCACCTTCGATCCCGAGTGCGTCTCGGCCCTGCGCGCCGCCGCCGAACGCCTCGGGTACAGTCACCGCGATATCATCTCGGGCGCAGGTCACGATGCCTGCTGGATCAACCGGGTGGCCCCCACCGCCATGGTGATGTGCCCCTGCGTTGGCGGGTTGTCGCACAACGAGGCCGAGGAGATCACCCGCGATTGGGCGCGTGCCGGGGCCGAGGTATTGATGCACGCCGTGGCCGAAACGGCAGGTATCGAAGGCTGAGGTTTAACCACGCAGAGCCGCCACATTCTTGCCGCAATCGCCAGTGTTGCGGCGAATGAGGTGCGTCACACAAGATGTTGATAGCTGGCAGCGTAGGTACCAAGAATTTCCAGTTAAATGAGTACTTTAAACAGTTTGGCGGCTGTGCTACGCTTACGGCAATAAATTTAAGTCAGTCGGATAACCGGCGGCGAACGAGGCAGAAAAAGAGTAGTTCCATGAAGGCTCGGAGCAGTCAGCCGATCCGTTGGGGTTTGGTGGCCCTGGCGACGATCTGGATGTTGATCATCGTCCCGCTGAGCGCGGCGGCGGCCCCCTATGCAGCACTGGTGATGGATGCCCGGAGCGGTGAGGTCTTGCACTCCCGCAATGCCGACACGCGATTGCATCCTGCCTCCCTGACAAAGATGATGACGCTTTATGTCGCCTTCGAGGCGGTCGAGAATGGCGAGATCGGACTTGATACGCCGGTGCGCATCTCAAAGCACGCCGCGAGCGAACCGCCCAGCAAGCTGGGCCTGCGCGCCGGGCAAACGATCCGCCTGCGCTATCTTTTGCGTGCTGCCGCGATCAAATCGGCCAATGACGCGGCGACAGCCATCGGGGAAGCGATCGAGGGCTCGGAAGCGAAATTCGCCCGTCGCATGAACCGCACCGCCAAGGCCATGGGCATGACGCGCACCACCTTCAAGAACGCGCATGGCCTGACCGAAAGCGGCCACCTGTCGACCGCGCGGGACATGACCCTTCTGGGCCGCCATGTGTTTTACGACTACCCGGAGTATTACAATCTTTTCTCACGGATTTCGGCGAATGCCGGGGTGAAGAAGGTCTATCACACCAACCGCCGCCTCCTGCGCAACTATCGCGGCGCCGACGGGATCAAGACGGGCTACACCCGGGCCGCCGGATTCAACCTGACCGCCAGCGCCGAGCGCGGCGGCGAACGGATTATTGCGACGGTGTTTGGCGGGCGCTCCACCGCGTCGCGCAATGCCAAGGTGGCCGAATTGCTGGACCTTGGGTTCCGCCGCGCGCCCAGCCGCGTGGCCGTGCACAAACCTCGCCGCCCGGCTTACATGGGCAAGGTGGGCGATGGCACGCCGGGCGGCTTTGGCAAGAGAGTTCGCCTTGTCACTGCGGCGGCCGTGAAGAAAAGCCTGCGCCCGCAGGCCCGCCCGGTGCCGGAGACCGTCCCGGTGGCAATCGCCGCCAGGGACGATATCGAAAAGGCGATCAAGGCCGCGCAGGCCGCCGATCTGGCCGCCGTGCAGGAAGAGTCGCAAGACGTGGCAACCGCCGCACTGCCAAAAGTGAACCCCGAAGCGCGCCCAGAGGATCTCGTGCTGGCCAGCGTACAAGAGCCCGCCGAAGACCCTGTGCAAGAGGTCGTCACCCGCATCTCCACCTCGGGCGGGCGCAATTGGGGCATCAACGTGGGCCGCTATCCCAGCCAATACAAAGCACGCAAGGTGCTGTTGAAAACCGCCCTGAACGAGATGAGCACGCTGGACGGATCGTTGCGCAAGGTGGTCAAACGGCGTTCCGGGTTCGATGCGAACTTCATGGGATTGAGCCGCGAAACCGCCGATCTGGCCTGCCGTCGGCTGCAGGCAAAGCAGATCACTTGTTTCATGATTGAACCCGGCGGCGGTGCCTGAGGCGGAAGAGGCACTTTAGGGGGCTTTGCCCCCTCGGCCTACGGCCTCACCCCCAGGATATTTATAAACAGAAGAAGTAAGGGATCCTTAACCCTGGCCGGATATTCTCGGTTGGCGGCACAGGCAGGGATGCCGATGGCCGTAACAGGAGAAGGCCCTTTTTGGGGTCTCGGGCGCGGGGTTGCGAACTCCGCGTCTTCTTCTGTTCAAAAATATCCCGGGGGAGTCGCCCAAAGGGCGACGGGGGCAGCGCCCCCTTAGACCGTCCAATGGTTAGCGCTTGGGGTGATCGTCATACTCGTCGCTGAGAATGCGCCGCGCGTCGCCCTCGGGGTCGTCGTACTGGTTGCTTTTGACCGTATAGACGAAGAAGGCAAGGCCCAAGCCCCCCAGAAACAGCGAGATCGGAATGAGATAGGCGAGAATGGTCATCGGGTCACCTCAGGCGCAGGGCATTGAGCGACACGGTAATCGAACTGGCCGACATGGCCAAGGCCGCGATCAGCGGTGAGCATAGTCCCGCCACCGCCAAGGGCACGGCGATTACGTTGTAAACCGTGGCGATGCGGAAATTTTCGCGGATGCGCCGGGTGGCGGCGCGGGCCGTGTCGCAGGCTGCTGCAATCGGCGAGAGGTCGCCCCCCAAGAGCACGATATCCGAGGCGACCCTTGCTGCATCCAGCGCCGTGGCCGGCGAGATCGAGACATGTGCGGCGGCCAGTGCGGCGGTGTCATTCAACCCATCGCCCACCATCAGCACATGTTTGCCCTCGTCGCTCATCGCCTGAATACGGCCCGCCTTGTCGGCGGGCAGCGCTTCGGCCATCCAGTGGGTGATGCCAAGCCGCTTGGCCAAGGCCTCAACCGCCGGGGTGGTATCGCCGGACATCAGGTACACCTGCTTGCCGCTGTCGAGCAGAGCCTTCACCGCCTCCTCGGCACCCTCGCGCAGGCGGTCGGTAAAGGTGAACCCCACCGGCGCGGCCTCACCCCGTTGCAGGAAGGTGGCGGTTTCCGCGCGCCCCTGCGCCCCGGTCCAGCTGGCCCGGCCAAGGCGGACCTCTTGCCCGTTCAGCATCCCCTTGGTGCCATAGCCCGGCACCTCGGTCACATCCGTGACTTGCGCCGGGGCAAAGCCTGCATCACGGGCGGCGCGGGTGATGGCCTGTGCGAGTGGGTGCGATGACCCTTCGGCCAGTGCCAGTGCCAGTTCCACGTCACGGCGCGGCAGATCGGCGAGGTTGGTCAGTTCGGGTGTGCCCGCGGTCAGCGTTCCGGTCTTGTCGAAAACCACGGTATCGACCTGCGCCAAACGCTCCAGTGCGGTTTCGTGTTT
>PR_CR_10_Liq_1_inCRDRAFT_1001340_pt1 | contig 13946 bp, 13 predicted proteins | sample PRCRCaboRojoPR_3_FD_10241 | JGI IMG/M metagenome (IMG submission 10241) | reverse complement strand
GGGAGCCAATTCCGCGTCCCGAAGACGCTGGATATCGACCATGGCAGGCAAGAGCTCTTCTGGCAGCGCATCACAATGTGCGGCCATTTGCATGGCCTCGCGGTGGGTTTGTTGCCGTTTTGGCAATGGTTCGCTCAGCCCGTAGAGCGCCGCATCCCCCGAGAAACTTTGCGCCAGACCTGCATCGCGCACACTTCGTGCCGCCGCCCTGGGCACTTGCGCGCCATAAACCTTCGCATCGGGGGCGGCGCTGAATATTGGATAGTACATCGAGAAATCTGGCCAGCCCGACTCTTCCCACTTCAAAGCCGCGGCCAACTTAGCCATGCTGACCCTATTCTCAGGGGTCACCTTTGACGCTTGAGCAGAGGTCAGCATTTCAAATACGATTGCTGCTGGCTGTAACTCAGCCACACGCTCGGCTTGAAACGCATGGTGCGCCGGATTGTCATGCACCTCGCCGAGGATCAGCACGTCCTGAGCGGCTGCTGGCAGCGAAAAAAAGGTGAAGAAAAAGCAAGCGGCAACTCGGATCATGCCAAAAGGCTTTGCACCTCCGACCCATGACGTTCAAGGTGTTTGCGCATTTTTTGAAATGCTGCCGCCTCGAGCTGGCGGACCCGCTCCTTGCTCAGGCTCAACTCCTCGCCCAAGCTCTCCAAAGTACGCGGTGCATCACGCAGCTTACGCTCACGCACAATGAACCTTTCGCGCTCATTCAATTTGTCCATCGCATCCGTCAGCCACGATCGAAGCGCTTCCCGATCATGGTCCTCTTCGACCAACTGATCGCCACGCGGACCTTCGTCTTCAATCGTTTCGATCCATTCCCGCCCTTCATCTTCGACAGACTGCGTCGCATTCAACGAGAAATCAGAGCCTGACAGGCGACCTTCCATCATCTCAACATCACGCAGTGGCACACCCACTTCATGAGCGATCATCTCGCGCAGCTGGTACCCGTCCAATTCCTCGCCCTGGGCCATCGCTTCGCGCTCAATGCGCGCCTGAACCCGCCGCATGTTAAAGAATAAGGACTTCTGGCTGCTCGTAGAGCCTGTCCGCACCATGGACCAGTTGCGCATCACATAATCTTGGATCGAAGCCTTGATCCACCAAACCGCATAAGTCGAGAAGCGCACACCGCGATCCGGGTCAAATTTGTCCGCCGCCTTCATAAGACCAAGGCCCGCTTCTTGGATAAGATCATTCATTGGCGCGCCATACCGCTTGAACTTGGACGCCATCGAAATCGCCAAGCGCATGTAGGCGTTGATCAAGCGATGCAAAGCCTCTTCATCGCGCTCGTCACGCCAGGCATATGCTAGCTTCAATTCGGTTTCCGCATCCAGCAATTCTGCCTTCATCGCGGTGCGGGACATTGAGTTTGAATGTGGTGCGTCTAGTGCCATTTTGTGACCCCCCCAGTCCGACGGTCTTGAATTGCGTCCTTTTGCATTCAGTCACCAAGTGATACGCAGGTAGGGCTCAATCGGATCAAAACGGGTTCAAGAAAAAGATGCTTCCAAGACTCACTTTGGTGCTTGGCGGAGCAGCGTCCGGCAAATCGGCCTTTGCTGAATCGCTGGTCAAAGAAACAGGTCGGAAGCTGACGTATGTTGCGACCGCCCAAGTTTTTGATGATGAGATGCGCGACAAGATATCCCGCCACCAAAGGATGCGCGGCCCCGAATGGCACACAATCGAAGAGCCGCTTGATTTGGGGCCTGCTTTGGCAGCAGTCAAAGATGATGAAGTTGTCCTGTTGGACTGTGCCACTATGTGGCTTAGCAACCATATTCTGGCAGACAACGAACCAGACAAGGCTGGAGAATCCCTGATGGCGGGTCTTTCGCAGTGTTCGGCCCCGGTGGTCGCCGTTTCCAACGAAGTCGGCTTGTCCGTGGTCCCCGAAAACGCACTTGCGCGCCGTTTTCGTCAGGCGCAGGGCGAATTGAATCAAAAACTCGCGAAACAGGCCGATCTTGTCGTCAACGTGGTCGCCGGCTTGCCGCAGGTGTTGAAGGGCAACCTTCCGTGACCCGGGTGTTTTGGGTGCGCCATGGCCCGACGCATGTGAAATCTATGGTGGGTTGGTCTGATATACCCGCGGATCTGAGTGACACCGCACAAATCGGCAGGCTGTCAAAACACCTTCCTGAACGCGCTGTCGTGATTTCATCCGACCTAGCCCGGGCGACGGCAACAGCCGATGCGGTTGCAGGTGCCCGATTAAGGCTGCCCCATGATCCAGACCTGCGCGAAATCCATTTCGGAGCATGGGAGCTTCAAGCGTTTGATACCATTCCGGACCAGGAGCATTTGCGCGCCTTTTGGGATAATCCTGGTGATATTCGCCCCCCCGGCGGAGAGAGCTGGAATGACGTGACCGGCCGTGTCAGCAATGCCATTCAAAGGGTTATGGAGCTTCATCCCAACCACGATATCATCGCTGTCGCCCATTTCGGCGCGATCCTCACTCAAGTGCAACAGGCTCTGCGCGTCACCGCGTATGAGGCCTTCGCACAGAAAATCGACAATCTTTCCGTCACCGAACTGCACCGCCGGTCTGATGGCTGGATTGCGCAGAGCATCAATCACTTACCCTGATGCTGCTTTGCTTATGAGCTGAGTAATTGGCCGCATCGCCAAGCCCGTTAACAATTCCTCAACCACCCAAGCGCTACCCATGATTAACCAAGTTTAATCAGAGGTCTCCAGACATGGTCGCGCGCGCTTACACTGTTGCCTTCGAAGGGGTCGAGGCCCGGCAAGTCGAGGTCCAATGCGCAGTGACCCCCGGCATGCCAGCCTTTTCCCTAGTTGGGCTGCCCGACAAGGCCGTCAGCGAAGCCCGTGATCGTGTACGCACGGCGCTCAGCTCCATGGCGATTGCCTTACCCTCCAAACGCATCACCATAAACCTCAGCCCGGCGGACTTGCCCAAGGAAGGCAGTCATTTCGATCTGCCGATCGCCTTGTCCCTTCTTGCCGCGCTTGAAATCATCCCAACCGACGCCGTGGAAGGCACCTGTAGCCTTGGTGAGCTATCACTGGATGGTTCCCTCGTCCCTGTAATAGGAGCCCTGCCGGCCGCAATGGCCGCCGCCGAAGAGGACCGAACGCTCTTGTGCCCCAAAGCCTCCGGCGCAGAGGCTGCCTGGGTCGGCGCCGCACAGGTCATCGGTGCGGCCAGTTTGGCAGACGTGGTCCGTCACTACACCGGTCAATCCCCACTCGCCCCCGCCGAGCCCGGCGAGGTAAGCACCAACAGCGCCGGGCGAGATTTACTTGACGTGAAAGGACAAGAGCGCGCAAAGCGTGCGCTAGAGATCGCAGCGGCGGGCCGGCACCACCTGATGATGGTCGGCACACCCGGGTCCGGCAAATCAATGCTGGCCGCCCGTTTGCCGGAAATTCTGCCCCCCTTAACGGCGCCTGAAGCCTTGGAAACCTCGATGATCCATTCGCTTGCGGGATTGCTGGATGAAGGTGGCATCAACCGTACGCGGCCATTTCGCGAACCCCATCATACCGCCTCGATGGCCGCCATCGTGGGCGGCGGGCGCCGCGCCTCACCCGGCGAGATCAGCCTTGCCCACAACGGTGTCCTTTTCATGGACGAGTTTCCGGAATTTCCGCGCACGGTTCTGGAAACGCTGCGACAACCCATTGAAACTGGCGAGGTCATCGTCGCCCGGGCGAATGCGCATGTGAAGTATCCCTGCCGGTTCATGTTGGTTGCTGCGGCAAATCCCTGTAAATGCGGATATCTCTCTGATCCGGCCCGCGCCTGTGCACGCGTTCCGCAATGCGGCGCCGACTACATGGGTCGAATTTCGGGGCCATTGATGGATCGGTTCGACCTGCGCATCGAAGTGCCGCCAGTTGCTTTCACAGATCTTGATCTTCCACCATCAGGTGAGAGTAGCGCCGAGGTCGCCGCACGCGTGGCAGGCGCGCGAACGGTGCAAAACACCCGTTTCAAAGACCAGCCAAACATGCACTTCAACGCCGATGCCGAAGGTGAAGCCTTGGAGGAGATCGCCAGCCCGGACCCGGAGGGCCGTGAACTCATAAACAAAATGGCAGAGCGCTTTGGATTGACGGCACGCGGGTATCATCGGGTGCTGAGAGTTGCGCGCACGATTGCCGATCTGGACGGTTCAAAAAACGTTCGGCGTCCGCATGTCGCCGAAGCGGTCAGCTATCGCCTCAGCGTCCCGAATGAGACTTGATCCACGCGGCCACCTGCTTCAGCGTCGTCACCGCTTCAGGCAAAAGGTTATGAAATAGCGGCCAGACATGCGGAAGGTCGTCTTCGATCACTTCGGTCACGTCGACACCTGAACTGCGCAGATGCGCGGCCATGCGCCGGGTATCATCCAGCAAGATTTCAGTCGTTCCGGCCCCGATCCAGACAGGCACATCACCATCGAAGGCAGCAAAAAGCGGCGATGCGCGCGGGTCGCGTGGGCTTGCGCCTTGGAGATACATCTTGGCCATTTCATCGATGCGTTCCACTGGTAGCACGACATCCGAATTACCGTTCTGCCCCACACTCTCACCCGTGAACCCAATATCCGTGAGCGGTGAAAACGCGAAACAGCCGATAGGTTTTTTCAAACCGTGTTTGCCAATTTCTGCCAAAAGCGAAAGAGCCAAGCCCCCGCCGGCACTATCGCCGCCGATCACGACGCCCGAGTGACGCTGCGACAACTCGATGTAGACGCTCAATGCATCTTCAAGAGCCGCTGGAAACGCATGTTCCGGTGCCAACCTGTAGTCCACAAGGCACGCCCGAAATCCAGCATGATGTGACAAGTGTGCCAGCATTGCCTGATGCGTCCGGGCAGAACCAAAGACATAGCCGCCGCCATGAAAATACAGAATGATGGGTCCATCATCTCGCGCATCCGGACCATGCACCCAGATCACCGGAACGCCATCAATTGTCTCTTTGCGATACTGGCTCCCACGCGGGGGCCGGAACCAGAATCGCGCCTTCATCTCGAAGCTCCGGCGCAATTTCCCTGGCTCTTTCGCTCTCGCCAAATGCGGCCGCTCAAAGAACCGCAAGAACTGGTTCAGCACCGGCCGCATAAAGCTCATGAGGTTCGCCTTTCGATGGCTCCCCATATCTTCTCGGCCACGTTGATCCCGTCAAAGCGTTCAAGCTCCTGAATACCCGTCGGCGAGGTCACGTTGATCTCGGTCAGGTAATCGCCAATGACATCAATGCCGACGAAAATTTGCCCTTTGTCACGCAAAAGCGGGCCGATCCTCTCACAGATTTCGCGATCACGGTCCGTCAATGCAACCTTTTCCGGTCGCCCGCCAACATGCATGTTGGACCGGGTTTCCCCCTTGCCCGGAATACGATTGATCGCGCCCACAGGCTCTCCATCCACCAAAATAACGCGTTTGTCGCCATGCTTGATATCGGGCAGGAACTTTTGCACGATCAGCGGTTCGCGGCTGAAGCCGGTGAAAAGCTCGTGCAATGCGCTCAGGTTTCGGTCCGCTTCGGGCAGGTGAAACACCCCTGCACCACCGTTGCCATAAAGCGGTTTCAGGATAACGTCGCCATGCGTGTCCTTGAAGGCACGAATGGTATCAAGATCGCGCGCGATGGCCGTCGGCGGCATCAAATCAGGGAAATCCAGAATAAGGAGCTTTTCCGGGAAGTTCCGAACCCAGAACGGATCGTTTACAACCAATGTTGCTGGCGTCAGCCGCTGCAACAGATGGGTTGTGGTGATATAAAACATGTCGAAGGGTGGATCTTGCCGCAGCCAGACAACATCGAACTCTGACAAATCCACGGTTGCTTCATCGCCAAGTTCAAAGTGATTGCCCTCGACACGCTGAACACGCAAAGGCCATCCTCGCGCCACAACGCGCCCCTCGATATATGACAGCCGGTCTGGAGTATAATAAAACAGGTCGTGCCCGCGCGCCTGCGCTTCTTCGGCGATACGGAACGTGCTGTCAGCGTTGATGTCGATCGGCCCGATTGGGTCCATCTGAAAGGCAATCTTCATAGGCGGCCCCCAAGGTTTCTGGTTTTAACCTACATGGGCCATGCCGAGTACAAGCGCAAATCAGAAATGACTGAATGCGCTTTGCTGTATGTTCACCTGCCCGCTTCCGTCAACCGCGGCAAGGTCGAAACGAACGCTGGCCAATTGTCCATCTTGCACCTTGGCAAGGTACTCCGAGGCTGACGCGTGAATGCGCTGCATCTGCAGCGGCCGCAGACGCGCCTTGGCTTCGTCAAAGGTTGTCGCCTTTTTCACCTCGCAAAAGACGATCTCTGCGCCGTGCTGCAAGATCATGTCAATCTCGCCGCCTTTGCCGCGCCAACGCGTTTCCAAGACGTGCGCACCCATTTGTTGATAAGCGCGCTCAACGGCACTTTCCGCAGCAAGGCCTGCCAAGTAGGCGGTTTGCCCTCTTAGGCGACGCATGTCCCTGGGTGGTTTTTGCCTTGATCGCTCGGCCGTCAATCGCCTTGGTCCCCTGCGTCTTTATGGGCAAGCTGTAGAGCACGCTGATAAACTTGCCGTCGCTTCAAACCCAACTTGCCCGCCACCTCATCAGCGGCGTCTCTAACTGATTTGTCACGCAAAACATCGCGCAGGCTCGAATCTAGGTCCGCTTCATTAACGCTCGGTAAATCTCCACGATCCACCAAGACCACGATCTCTCCTTTCAGGGACCGCTCGGCGCAAACCTGAGCCAGCTCCTCCAGCGTCCCGCGCAACACCTCTTCGAACTTCTTGGTCAACTCGCGGCACACCACGGCCCGCCGCGCGGGCCCCAACACCTCGGCAGCATCTCGCAGCATCGCGGCAACGCGCTTGGGCGATTCGTAAAACGCCAGTGTCCCGGGCACCCTTGCGACGTCTCGCAGGGCGGTTTTTCGCTTGCCCGATGAATTCGGCAAAAACCCGGCAAAGAAAAACCGATCGGTCGGCAAGCCCGAAACCGTCAATGCCGTGATAACAGCTGACGGCCCGGGCGCCGAGACCAATGGCACGGCGGCGGCGATGGCGTCCCGCACCAAATCATAGCCCGGGTCCGCCACCATTGGCGTGCCTGCCTCCGAGGCGTAAACAACGGACTTTCCCGCCGCGATGTCCTTCAAAAGGCGCTCTCGTACCGATGAATTGCTGTGATCGTGATAAGCGACGAGGGGTCGCCCCTCCAAAGGAATACCATGAATATCCAGAAGCTTTCGCAAGCTTCGTGTGTCTTCCGCCGCAATGACATCCGCCGCCGAAAACAGGTCAAGTGCGCGCAAGGTAATGTCACGCGCCGTGCCTATGGGCGTAGCCACAAGGTAAAGCCCCGGGCTCAGTTTCGCCTCTGTCTGATTCACCACTGGACCCGCCTCGCATGACGTTTATTATCGGGGCCGAAGCCAAGCAGAGCGCAAGCCCTGCCGCAACACCCGAGTTTAGGAGGGTCCATGTTCGCCGTTTTGTCCCCCGCCCGCAAGGCGCTCAGCCGCCTGATCATCGTGTTTTCGCTGTTTTGGCTGGCGGCTTGTCAGCCCGTATCCCTTTCGGGGCCCGCAGGGGGCGGCTCTTCCTTAAATCCCGCCAAACCAGTGCCCGTCGCTCTTCTCGTACCCCACGGTGCAGCAAGTCCACAGGAGCAACAGCTCGCGCGAGACCTTGAAGCAGCCGCACGCCTTGCGGCCGCCGACCTTCAGGGTGTTCAGATTGATTTGCGGGTTTACGGGACAGCTGGCAACGCCACGCAGGCCCGGACAGCGGCGCTCAACGCCGTGGCGGATGGTGCGCGCATCATCGTTGGACCCCTTCACGCCGAGTCGGCCAATGCAGCAGCGGTGGCCGTTGCGGACCAAGGTGTCAATGTCCTTGCATTTTCGAACAACCCCACCATCGCAGGTGGCAACCTGTTCATCCTTGGGCAAACCTTTGACAACACCGCAAAACGCTTGGCCAACTTTGCCGCGCGCCAAGGCAAACAAAGGATTCTCGCGGTTTATTCTGAAAACCTCGCAGGTCAGCTTGGGCGCAATGCAATCGAACAGGCTGTCAACGCGAGCGGTGCGCAATTCGCGGGCTCGGTGGGATATGAGTTTTCGCAACAAGGTGTGGCCTCTGCGGTCCCTCAGATCAAAGCCGCAGCCGCCCAATCAAATGCCGATGCGATCTTTATGACGTCGAACACGGCGGGCGCGTTACCACTCTTTTCGCAAATGCTGCCCGAAGCGGGGCTAAGCCCGGACAGCACACAGTTTATCGGCTTGGCACGCTGGGATATTCCTGCACAAACCACCGCCTTGCCGGGCGTCCAGGGAGGCTGGTTTGCCGTCCCCGATCCACAACGCAACGCCGCCTTTAAATCCCGGTTTCAAGCCGCGAACGGAAACGCGCCTCATGTCATCAGTGGTCTGGCCTACGATGGTATCGCCGCCATTGGCGCCCTTTCTCAATCAGGGTCACGTAATGCCTTGAGCCAGGCGCGCTTAACGCAATCTGCGGGCTTTCAGGGCGTGAGTGGCGTCTTCAGGTTCCGTCCGAATGGTACCAACGAACGCGGTTTGGCAGTGGCCACTATCCGCGACCAACAGGTTGTAGTCATCGATCCCGCACCACGGGGTTTTGGCGGAACAGGCTTTTAACGCTGGCCTTCGAAGAAACACGTAATGAAAGATGCCCCTCATCTGCCTGACAATCTGATCCGACCTGCGATCGACATCTTCGACATGTCGGCGGTCGATCACGCTTTGCAACAGGCGGCAAACGACACGGACGGAGATATCTCCGCCCTGCGCCGCGCAATCACCGACATTCTTGCCAAGGCGATGTCAGATGGTCGCGCAGCTATCGCCGAGGGTTTTGCCAAGCACCCGTTTGATTCCCGCCCTACTGTGCGCGCCTACAGCTGGCTGACCGACTGTATTATCCTCAGCGCTCTGAACGTGACGACACGGCATATTCACCCGTTGTCCAACCCAACGGACTCCGAGCGCTTATGCGTCTTTGCAGTTGGCGGTTACGGACGCGGCGAGATGGCGCCGCAGTCCGATGTCGATCTGCTCTTCTTGACGCCTTACAAGATCACGCCGTGGGCTGAGAGCGTCATCGAAACCACGCTCTACATCCTTTGGGACCTCAAGCTGAAGGTTGGCCACGCCAGCCGCACCATCCGCGATTGCCTTCGCCTTGGCGGTCAGGACTTCACTATTCGCACGGCCCTGTTGGAGAACCGCTTTCTGACAGGCGACCGGCAATTGGCCGATCACTTCAAGAAACGCCTGTGGCACGAGCTTTTCGAGGGAACGGAGCGCGAATTCATCGAAGCAAAGCTGGAAGAGCGCGACAACCGACACGAAAAGCAGGGCGGCCAAAGGTATATGGTCGAACCGAATGTAAAGGAAGGCAAAGGCGGCCTACGTGACCTGCAATCCTTGTTCTGGATCGCCAAATACCTGCATCAAGTCGACAATGTGGCCGAGCTTGTGGCCCTAGGCGTTTTCACAGAAGACGAATTCGATACCTTCGCCCGCGCCGAGAGCTTCCTTTGGGCGGTACGCTGTCACATTCACTTATTGACGAAACGCGCCACTGATCAGTTGACCTTCGACTTGCAGGTCGATGTAGCCGAACGGATGGGCTATCGCGATACGGCTGGCCGCCGGGCCGTCGAGCACTTCATGCAGGATTACTTTCGTTATGCCACACAAGTGGGCGACCTGACGCGCATCTTCCTGACCAAGCTCGAAGCGGCTCACGCAAAATCCGAGCCCCTTTTGCAACGCATCTTCCGCCGCAAGCGTAAGCTCAAGGACGGCTACGAAGAGGTGCACGGCCGCTTGGCCATCGCAGATGAAACGGCTTTCCTCTCCGAGCCGATCAATCTTCTGAGAGTCTTCGAAGAAGGCCTTCGCACCGGGTTGTTGATCCACCCCGACGCCATGCGCTTGGTGACGGCCAACCTTGACCTGATCGACGACACCCTACGCAACGATCGCAAAGCGCAAAAATTATTCCTCGATTTGCTTTTGAAGCACGGCAATCCGGAACGCGCTCTGCGGCGTATGAATGAACTGGGTGTTCTGTCCGCCTTCATTCCCGAATTTGAGCCCATCGTCGCGCTCATGCAGTTCAACATGTACCACAGCTACACGGTGGACGAGCACACCATCCAATGCATTTCCAATCTTGCTCAAATTGAACGTGGCGAGTTGGAAGAGGACTTGCCGCTATCCTCTTCGATTCTTGAGGAGGGGGTCAATCGCAAGGTGCTCTACGTAGCGCTGCTTTTGCACGACATCGGCAAGGGCCGCGACGAGGATCATTCGATCGTCGGAGCCCGCATCGCCCGCAAGGTCGCCCCACGTCTTGGCCTGAAGGCTAAGGACGTGGACACGGTAGAGTGGCTCGTACGGTATCACCTCTTGATGTCCGATATGGCGCAGAAACGCGATATCGCCGACCCNCGNACCGTGCGCGACTTCGCAAANGCGGTTCAAACGAGAGAGCGCCTTGATTTGCTCTGCGTGCTGACGGTTTGTGANATTCGCGGNGTTGGACCNGANACATGGAACAACTGGAAGGCCTCGCTTTTGCGGGCACTGTACCGTCAAACACGCCGTGCCATGGAAGGCGGCCTTGAGGAACTCAACCGCGAACAGCGCGGCTCGGATGCCAAGCGCAACCTGGCCGAGGCACTGGCCGATTGGCCCGCAAAGGACGTCAACCGCGAGAAGGGCCGGCATTATCCGCCCTACTGGCAAGGTTTGCATGTCACGGCGCATGTCGTGTTCGCCAAGTTGCTACGTGAACTGGACGAAGATGACATCGCCATCGACCTTGCAATTGACGAAGACCGCGATGCGACGCGTGCCTGCTTTGCCTTGGCCGATCACCCCGGAATCTTCTCTCGCCTCGCAGGGGCCTTGGCGCTTGTCGGGGCGAATGTTGTGGATGCGCGGACATACACATCAAAGGACGGCTTCGCGACCGCGGCCTTTTGGATTCAGGATTCAGATGGGCACCCCTACGAGGCCGACCGCCTGCCGCGCCTCCGGCAAATGATTCACAAAACCCTCAAGGGTGAAGTGGTGGCAACTGAGGCGATCCAATCCCGCGACAAAATCAAGAAGCGCGAGAGAGCTTTCAAAGTCCCCACGCATATCACCTTCGATAATGATGGTTCGGAAATCTATACCATCATCGAAGTCGACACCCGGGACCGCCCCGGTCTGCTTTATGACCTCACCCGGACGCTTGCGACCAATAACATCTATATCAACTCCGCCGTCATCGCGACCTATGGCGAACAGGTGGTCGACACCTTCTACGTCAAGGATATGTTCGGCCTGAAATTCTACTCCGAAAGCAAGCAGAAGGCGCTTGAGAAAAAGCTACGTCAAGCAATCACCCAAGGGGTAGAGCGCGCCACATCTTAGGCACCGAGTCAGCCGCCGCGCACCAGGTCATCCTCGGCGTCGACAACCGAAATGCCCAGTTCATCCAAACCGTTCTCAAGATGATCCGACAAATGCGGCGTACCCAGAAGGTAATCCGCTGTTGGTGTTGTCGCCTCAGCCACAGCGGTGCGCTTGGCTTCTTCCAGATCGTCGGCGGTAAAGCTTTCCCTGCCAATCCACATGACAGCGACAAGGCTGGCTTGTTCCTCTTCGGTCAGGCGTTCGATAAAGGCGCGCAATTCACCCTCGGCGCGGTCGAGTTCCCGCGCCATTAGGATCACCTGCGCGATCTTGTATGTACTGATATCAAGCATTTGGGCCTCCTGTTCGCATTACTGAAGTGTAACATGCCGACCAGTCAATTGCGCGTCTTTGATCTTACGCAAAAAGGCGGTAGTAAGCCCAATTCGGCAAAAATCTCGACAATCGAAAGACAAGGCTGAAAAGCAACGGAAAACTCCGATCAAACGCACTCTGGTCGCACATCAATTCGAAGGTTTCCTGCGCTGCTTCCTCGGGGCTCATCAGGAATGGCATGTGAAATGGGTTCTTGTCGGTCAGGCGCGTCTTGATGAAGCCTGGGTTTGCCAGTTGCACGCGCACCCCGCTACGCCACAAGTCCGCACGCATGGACTCAGCCAGCGACATCACCCCGGCTTTGGACGCGCCATAGCCAATCGCGCCCGGCAAACCCCGAAAGCCGGCAAGCGAACCTGTCAGAACAATATGTCCGCTGTCACGGGCGACCATCTGCGGCACCACATGCCCCAAGACACGCACCGCGCCCGTGAAATTGACGTCCGCCATGGCCGTTACCTGTTCTGGCGTCCAGTCCTGTGTCGCCATCGGCCAGTAGACTCCCGCCAAGAAAACCACGCCATCCAGCTCGCCCACATCCTTTGCCGCCGTGGCGACGCTCTCATCGCTGGCAACATCCATCGGCAACCCATGCGCCCGCCCCGGCATCGCGGAAACGGCTTCGGCAAGCCGGTCTTCATTGCGGGCCGAAAGGATAACCTCGGCCCCCGCTGCATTCAGCTTATGTGCCAAAGCAAGACCCAGTCCTTCGCTTGCGCCCACAAGCCAATAGCGCTTTCCATTCCAGTCTGTCACGCAACCTCCACTTTTCGCATCGTCGCCACCAATTCTGCGACCTTTATTCCAAACTTGCGAAACTGACTGCGGTTCACCACGACACCGTTCGGTGCAAGATACATCCAATCCGTGACACTCAGGACATGGCCGCCAGCCTCGTCAGGCAACCGGATACGATAGCGAAGGCACACCGAGGAACCTGACTGAACGCCCTGCCCTTCGCCGACGAGATCATCCGCTTCTGCCCGGATCGAACCATCATTGCCCAACTCCAGCCGCCATTCACGATCTTGGCTATTGCCGCTATCGTACTCGAAGTGCTCACGCATCACCCCCTTGTTGCCCTCCCACGAGGCCACGAAATCCCCGGTGAAGCGTGATGCGACCCGTCCCAACGGCCCGTAGATGACACCGTCGCATTTTATGTCACCATGCAAATGCTGGCGCAGGTCAAACCTCGGTTCGGTCAATGCATAGTCCGAGGGGCTTTGTGCCATGAACCCCGCGAAGCGTTCGCGCAATCCCATCAGGCACAGCATCAAAACACCGCCAAGGGCAAGATAGACGATCGTAGTCATCGGTTGAGGCTCCTTTCCCCGAAATCCGGTTGGTCGGAAATCTGCTCGTTGATTTGNGTCGTCACGAGCAACGCAATTGCCGCCAGTTTCAGCACGCATGGGACGCCTGCATAAAGATAGCTCAGAAGCCGCAATGCATCCTCCGGGTTTTCTTGCCCGGCTTTGAAGCCACCTGCTTCAAGCAAGGGAAGCAAAACCACGGCTGCCAAGGCCAGCGTGAATTTCGAGACGAATGACCAAAGACCAAAGCCTTCGCTGGCCCCCGGAGAGACCTGCTCCATCCGCGCCGCGAACAAGGCAGGAAGCAGGGTCATATCCGCGCCAATCGCCGCCCCCGAGGCAACACAGATCACCGCGAAGCCCCAAAGATCACCGGCCCCTAAAAAAACGGCCATCGCGAAAGCCGCAATCGCCAGAAACATCGCCCAGATCAAAACCAACTTCGCGCCCGCCCGCTCGGCCAAACGCCCCCATATCGGCGCCGCCAAGGCCGCGGACAGGAAAAACAACAGTAGAAAAGGTCCTTCCCAGCCGGGTGCCTGAAGGCGACTTTCGACGAAGAAAAGAAACAGCGTGGAACTCACGGCAACCGGTGCTGCATTGACCAAGGCCACAAGTAACAGCCGCCGCGCGACCACATCGCGTAAAACAGTTCCAAAACCAGTGCTTTCAAGCGTGGCACCCTGCCATTCGCGCGTCATGGACCAAAGCGCCAGCCCTGCCAGAATGACAAAGGCCAAGGCAAATCCCGCATAGCCCCCCAAGGCAACCGGAGCCACGGCCGCCGCGCATATCCCAAG
>PR_CR_10_Liq_1_inCRDRAFT_1001338_pt1 | contig 13949 bp, 14 predicted proteins | sample PRCRCaboRojoPR_3_FD_10241 | JGI IMG/M metagenome (IMG submission 10241) | reverse complement strand
CCACGCTGCGCCGGCCCGCGGCCTGGCCTGCGGCTGCTCAAACGGCCTCGGCCAGCCCGTCCATCTCCTTGTCGGACAGCGACTCCGGCAGGAATTGCAGCACCCGGATGCCGACGGACACGATGAGCATGGCCACGCCAACGCCGCCGATGCCGAGCAGCAGCTCGGGCAGCGTCGGCGTGTAGGGCGCGACGGCGCCGCCCACATCACCGGGCGCGCCGAAGGCCAGCACGGTCTTGCCCGGGAACATCTCCAGCGGAAAGGCCTGGCTGCCGATGATCACGACGTACATGGCAGCAAGCCCGCCCGCGATGACCAGCGCACAAGCGGTGGCGATCCAGTTACGGTCTTTGCCGAGCCGGGGGTGATAGATGATCCCGAGCGGCAGCAGCCCACCCACCAGCACCCAGCCGCCCCAGAACATGAGCGTGTAAATGCCGCCGTTCGCCAACAGAAAGGCCTCGAAATCCGTGTTCTTGGCGCCGTAGAGGTTGGTCAGGTGGTAGACAATGGTGAAATACAGCACCGCGCCCACGAACAGCCCGAGCAGGTCCTTGAGGCGCTTCAGAATCTTGGGTCCGATGGGACGGCCGTCCCACTCGAAGCTTGTCATCAGCACGAGCATGTAGATGGCAAGGCCATAAGCGAAGGACATGACCACGAACATGGGCGCCAGCACCGCGGTATCGTACGCCGTACGGCCAACGAGGAAGCCGAAGATGGAGCCCGTGCCGGTGGTGAGCGCGAGCCGCCACAGGAAGGCGAACACGCCCACCGGACGCTGAAGGTAATTGCCCTTGCGCTCCGCCATGGTCCAGAGGTAACCGATGGTGATGGCCAGGAAACCCGTGTAGAGGAAGATGTTCCAGGCGAAGATGGAGCTGAAGTTGTAGGTGGTCATGGCCACGACCAGCCGATCCGGACGCCCCAGGTCGAGCACCAGCACCAGCAGCCCCCCCACCAGCAGGCCGGCAGCGAGCAGCCCGGACAATCGTCCCAACGGCTTGTAGGCCGGCTTGTTGAAGACCGTGCCGATGGACGCGACGTTGAGCGCGCCTGACGCGGCGACGATCAGGAACACGGCGAACACGTGCGGCAGCCCCCAGACCACGGAATTGGTCATGCCTGTGACCCAATGACCTTCGTGCTCCATGTACAGCGCGGAGGCCCCGCCGATGGCGATAATGGCGGCAAGCACGGCGAGCAAACCCCAGTATCGCTCGGGTTGTATCAGCCATTCACGGTAGACGATTCTCTTGCTCATCGGTCGGTCTCGATGATGAACCCGCGGCGGCAGGCGCCGCGGTCAGCCGCGCTTGCGCGCGGCTTGGGGTGGGTCAGATGCCGGCGTAGCGCACGCCGGTGTTGAGCTCCAGGTCCTCGCGGATCTGCCGGCTCGGCTGCTTGGCCATCGCCTGGCGCACGGCGCTGGTGGGGTCCTTGAGGTCGCCGAAGACGATGGCGTGATGGCCCTCGGCCGCACAGGCGTCAGCGCACGCGGTGGATGCGCTGCCTTCATCCAGGCGGTGTGCACAGAGGTTGCAGCTCTCGACGCAGCCCATGCCGCGCGGGGCGCGCGTGAGCTTCTGATCCACCTGCTCGTGAATGAAGGAACGGGCCTTGTACGGACAGGCCATCATGCAGTAGCGACACCCAATGCAGGTGTGCCGGTCCACCATGACGATGCCATCGGCCCGCTTGAACGACGCCCCGGTCGGGCAGACATCCACGCACGGCGGGTGCTCGCAGTGCTGACACATCAGCGGCAGATTGGTGACGTGCCCGCTGGTCTTGTCCTGCAATTTGACCTTGCGGATCCAGACCGCGCGCTGATTCTGCCACTTCGCCTCGTTGCTGCCGTGCGGCTCGGCCTGAAGGTTGAGGCCGTTCTCCTGGTCACAGGCGTCCACGCAGGCGGTGCAGCCCTCGGCACATTTGGCGGTATCGACGAACATGCCCCAGCGGTGACGGTCGCTCACCGGCTCGGTGCGCGGGGCTGCCGCCGCATCGTCCGCAGCCGTGTAGCCCAGGGCGCCCACAGCCAGGGCACCCACGCCGCCCGCACTGCCGGCAACGGCGCCGGCGGCGGCGCCCATGAAGCGGCGGCGGTCTTGGTTGACTTGTCGATCGGGTTCTCGGCTCATTGTGCTCTGCTCCCCGCAGCGGCGGCGTCCGCCTGCTCTTCGACACCGGGCAGCAGCTCGCCGTGATCCACTGCCATCACCTGGTTCCAGGCTTCACCCTCGGGGATGGTGGCGTGACAGTCGAAGCAGTTCAGCTTCACCGCCGTATAGTTGTGGCACGCGGCACAGAACTGGCCTTTGTCGTTGATGGCGACGGGCTTATGATCGGCGTCGTAGCCGACATGGCATCCGACACAGCCCGAGAGGCTGTGCTTGGTGGAGCGAATGCCGCCGTAGACCGTGGTGTCGCGCTGGTGGCGGATGACCTCCATGTGGTTGCGGCGCATGTATTCTGTCGGCTCGACGCAGTTTTCGAGCTGCGCGGCCCTGGAGCTGTCGACAACGAAATCGCCGACGCCGGTGGCCTGTGCCATGCCAGCCAGGCCCAGGCAAACCAGGGCCAGCAGCCACTGCACGGCCGCGGCGGGACGCACGCCGGACTTGGACTGGTTGTGATTCATCGCATTACTGATCGCAGTACTGCGGCCCCCGCGGGCGCGTGGTCCTTTGGGGGCCGCCGTTGCCTTGGGCCTATTCGCCCAGGCCCATTTTGATGTAGCCCGTGGGGCAGACGTCGGCGCAGATGTGGCAGCCGATGCACTTGGCGTAGTCGGTGTCCACATAACGACCGGTGGTCTTCTGGTCCTTGTTGACCCGGAAGACCGCATCCTGCGGGCAGAAGATGACGCAGTTGTCGCACTCGAAGCACATGCCACAGCTCATGCAGCGCTTGGCCTCGGTGACGGCGTCCTCCTCGCTGTAGCCGATGACGCGCTCCCTGAAGTGGCCCAGGACCTCCTCGGCACTCGGCACTTCTTCCTTACGCTTCACGCGCGGCGTGAAGGGGAAGTGACCGAGGTAGAGCTCGTCGTGCGGGATGACCTCCGCGCTGGAGCGGTCTTCGTAGTTGTGGATGGCGTAGTTGGCGTCGGAGGTGCCGCGCAGATCCCCGGACGCATCCACCTGGAACTGGTCGGGCGCCAGGTGGGCCTCGGTCATCTTCTCCAGCAGGTTGAAGTGGTGGACATCCACCTTCGGGCGCTTCTTGTGCTCTTCCTGCTTCAGGTACTCGTCGATGGACTCCACCGCGATCCAGGCCTGGCCGATGGCCGTGGTCAGGAGGTGCGGCCGGATGATGTCGCCGGCGACGAAATGCCCGGGCTTGTCCGGCACCTGGTAGAACTTGTCCGAGTTCATCAGGCCACGGCCGTTGTCCAGGGCCTCAAGGCCGGTCATGTCACCGCCCTGGCCGATGGCAGCGACCACGAGGTCGGCCTCGAGCACCCGCTCGGTGCCCTCCACCGGCGTCGGGCGACCGTCCTTCATCTCACAGTCCGCCACCTTGAGACCGACGGCGCGGCCTTGGTCGTTCTTGATGACCTCCACCGGCATGACGCCGTCGAGGACGGTCACACCCTCGTGCAGCGCGTCATGTACCTCATGCTCGGCGGCGGTCATCTTGTCGCGCGTGAAGAGCGAAGTCAGGGTCACCTCGGCGCCTTCGGCGGCGGCGGTCATGGCCGTATCGTGGGCCACATAGCCGTCGTGGATGACGGTCTCGGGCAGGTCACTCTTGCCGGTCTTGGTGATGTGTCCGAGGCGACGGGCCACGGACACCACGTCGATGGAGGTGTCACCACCGCCGACGCAGACCACCTTCTCGGCGGTGACCTTCATCCGGCCCTCGTTGAATGCCTTCAGGAAGGCGACACCGGAGACGCAGTTGGGGGTGCCTTCCCAGCCCGGCACCGGCAGCCCACGGCCGGACTGACAGCCGATGGCCCAGAGCACGGCGTCGTAATTCTGCTCCAGCTCCTCGACCGTGATGTCCACACCGACGCGGCTGTTCAGCTTCACCTCGATCTTGCCCATGTCGAGGATGCGGTTGATCTCGGCATCCAGGGCGTCGCGCGGCACGCGGTAACCGGGAATGCCGTAGCGGAACATGCCGCCGAGGTCGCCGTTGGCCTCGAAGATGGTGGCCGCATGCCCCTTGCGGCGCAGCTGGTAGGCCGCGGCAAGGCCGGCGGGGCCGCCGCCGATGATGGCGATGTTCTTCCCCGTGTCGTGCTCAGCGGGATAGAACTTGAAGCCCTGCTCGGTCGCGTTGTCGCCGATGAACTGCTCGACGGCATTGATGCCGACGTAGTCTTCCACCTCGTTGCGGTTGCAGCCGTCCTGGCACGGCGCCGGGCAGACGCGGCCCATCATGGACGGGAAGGGGTTGGCGTCGGTGGAGCGGCGGAAGGCATACTCCTGCCAGGTCATGCCCTCCGGCGGCTGCTCCAGCCCGCGCACGATCTGCAGCCAGCCCCGGATGTCCTCGCCCGACGGACAGCTGCCCTGGCAGGGGGGCGTCTTGTGCACGTAGGTCGGACACTTGTGGGAGGTATCCTGGACGAAGATCTGTTCGGTGAGGTCATCCCAGACGTTGTCGCCGTCCTCGAACCGACGCCAGGAAAGCTTGTTCATTTCGTCGCTGGAAGTTGCCATGGATAACGCTCCTTACGCTGCGAGCAAGGTGTCTCGCTGATCGATGCGGCCGGGCCGAAACGATGTCGGCCGAGCCGTTGTATTCGTGGCTCCGGTTGCAGCCGGAGTCTGTACCTGTGCGCTTCTCGCCGAAGCCCGTGCGTGTCCGGCCCCGGCCGCGTCGAGGCCCGACGGCATCAGGCAGCCTCGTCGGCCACCTCCTCCTCGTCCTCGTCGGTGTTCTGCCCGGTCAGGATCAGTGCATTGGACACGAGCTGATGCACGCTCACGATCTGGTCCATGTCCATGCCGTAGTAGGGCAGCACCTTGGTGAACTGGCTCTTGCAGATGGCGCAGATGGCGGCCATGTGCGTCACGCCCTTCTCCTGCATGACGTTGTTCAGCGCCTCGACGCGCGGCTGCGCCCCCTTGACGCGGATCTCCATCAGATCGTCGGTCAGCAGGCCGCCACCGCCGCCGCAGCAGAAGGTGCGATCGCGGATGGTGTCCTCGTCCATGTCGTAGAAGTTGTTGCAGGTGGCGCGGATGATGGCGCGGGGGATATCGAACTGACCACCGGGACGATCACCCATGCGCGACGCCCGCGAGACGTTGCACGAGTCGTGGTAGGTCAGCACCATATCGTCGTTCTGGCTCTTGTCGAACCGAAGCTTGCCCTGCTGGATCAGGTCATAGGTGAATTCGCAGATGTGCTGCGGGATCGGATAACGCTGATCGAGGAAGTCCCAGGGTCCGGCCAGGGTGTTCAGGAAGCTGTAGGCGACGCGCCAGGCGTGGCCGCATTCGCCGAAGACGATGCGCTTGACGCCGAGCTTGATGGCCGCCTCGCGGATGCGCAGTGCCACCCGGCGCATGTTCTCGTAGGAGCCGATGAACATGCCGAAGTTGGCGGCCTCCGAGGCATGGCTGCTCAGCGTCCAGGACACGCCGGCCTCGTGGAACACCTTGCCGTAGCCGATGAGCCCGTCCACGTGCGGCTCGGCGAAGAAGTCCGCCGAGGGCGTGATGAGCAGGATTTCGGCGCCCTCCTGGTCGAGCGGATACTTCACCTCGACGCCGGTGTCGTCGTAGACGTCCTCTTCCAGCCCCTCGAGGGTGTCCTCCAGCGCCGGCCCGGGCAGGCCAAGGTTGTTGCCGATCTTGTAGACCTTGCCGATAATCTCGTTACAGTACTTCTGGCCGACCCCGATGTGGTCCATGATCTCCCGGGCGGCCATGGAGATCTCTGCCGTGTCGATGCCGTAGGGGCAAAACACCGAGCAGCGTCGGCACTGGGAGCACTGGTGGAAGTAGCTGTACCAGTCGTTCAGCACTTCCTCGGTGAAATCCTCGGCGCCGACGAGCTTCGGAAAATACTTGCCGGCCAGCGTGAAGTAGCGCCGATAGACCTTGCGCATCAGGTCCTGCCGCCCGACCGGCATGTTCTTGGGATCGTGCGTGCCCAGGTAGTAATGACACTTGTCGGTGCAGGAGCCGCACTTGACGCAGGAGTCGAGGTACACCCGCAGGCCGCGATAACGCCCGAGCAGCTCGCCCATCTTGTCGATGGCCTTCTCCTGCCAGTCGTCCACCAGCGTGCCGGGATAGCCCAGGGGCGCCTGGAACTCTTCCTTCGACTTGAACGGGGACGAGTGGGCCATGACGCCCGGCTCGATCTCCGGGATCTCCGGGTACTGTTTCAGGACGGGAACTTCGAAGTCGGCCTTGGCCATGGTGTCAGTCTCTCCGAAAGCTGTATCTGGCGCCCTTGTGGCGTACCCCGGGGCGCACCTGCTTCGTGAGGCCCCGGATCAGCAGCGTTGGTTCCAGGGGACCATCCGGTGTCGCCCGCGGTCTCCGCTCGCTCGGTCGGCGCTCGCCGAGACCTGAATCTGTATGCAGCTGTTGCCGCTGCGGCTTACTGGGACTGCTCCAGCCGTCGCGCCCAGCCGGCGACGTGCCGGCGCTCCCGGGGGTTGTCCACCTGGTTGCGCGAGGGACTGAAAAAGAGCCCCGGCATGTGCAGCAGCTTGCTGTAGGGGAAGATGATCATCAGTGCGGCCACCAGCAGCAGGTGCAGCAGCAGCAGCGGGTCTGCGGGAAGCAGCATGATCTGGCCGACGTAAAGCCCCTGGAAGAACTCCTTCACGCGGATCACGTCGGTGTGAGCCAGGAACTGCATCGCGAGCCCCGACAGGCCGATGGTGATCAGCAGCGCCAGGATCAGGTGGTCGGACAGGGAGGTGATGTAGCGCACCCGGTCCACCAGGAAGCGTCGCGCCCACAAGCCGGCCAGCCCCACCACCATGGCGATGCCGCCATAGATGCCGAACGGCTGGATGAACTGGATCGGCGCCCAAACGGGCTCGATGAAATACCGCAGGTGGCGCAGCGTCACCAGGAACAGGCCGAAGTGGAACATCCAGCCGAAGATCCAGATCCACTTGTTGCCGCGGAAGAGACTCTCGAAGAAGACCACCTCGCGCGTCAGCCGGAAGACGACGCCGGCACGTGTCGTCGGTGCGGGCGTGGTGGGGATCTTGAGCGGCGCCGGTGCCCGCGCGTACTGGACGACCTTGGCCGCCAGCCCGGCCACCAACACGAACGCCGCAAAGTAGAACACATAGGCGTAGATGGTGGAGATGAAGGACATGACGACGTTGCCTCAGTAATGATCTCGTTATACGCGTCCAGGCAGCAGGTACCGGCTGCGGAGGCTCACCGGCACTGCTGTCTGGGCTCCGTCGCCGCGGCGGGCGGCATTGCAGCCCCCGCGCGCGGCGACAGTCATCACGGCGGCCGCCGGCGGCTGACGGCGCCGCCGGCAGCGGCCCCGACCTGGGTGCGTCAGACGCAGCCGGTCGGCTTCGGCAGGCCGGCGTAGCGGCACGCCTGTTTGGCCGGACCGTAGGGGAACAGGCCGTAGAGATACTTGCTGTTNCCCTTGTCCTTGCCGAACTTCTTGCCGACGGCCTTGGTCAGCACGCGCACCGCCGGCGCGATCTGGTATTCCTCGTAGTACTCGCGCAGGTAGTTGATGATGTCCCAGTGCTCGTCGGTGAGCTCCAGGTCGTCTTCTTTCGACATCACCTCGGCGACGCCGGGCTCCCAGTCGTTGATGTTGGCGAGGTAGCCCTCCTCGTCGGTCTCGAAGGACTTACCGTTGACTTCGATAGGCATGTTGATACTCCTGGTTGGAGGTTGATTGAGTTACAGCCAGGCCTGGACCTTATCGTTCTCCGCGGCCAAATCCACGAAGCCCGCATAGTCCACGACGCTGATGCCCTCGATGACGCGATCTTCGGACAGCCCGCGCGCCATCAGATCCGGCCCCAGCACGAACAGCTTGACGGAATCGAGCGCGCCTTTCACGCGCTCTTCGACAGCCGTGCCCTTTGTGGCCGCGTAGACGCCGTCCTCGAGCAGCAGCACACTGGCGCCGCCGCCGACGTGGGCAAGGCAGGCGTCCAGGGACGGCTTCTCGAAGGGCGATTTGTTGACAGTGTGAAGCGTGCTCATGGTTTTCCTCGCTGGGGGTTTCCCCGCTGGGCCTCCCCGCCGGGTGCTCGTCGTTGGGTCGGGCGGGTCAGAAGCTGAAGACGACGTCGGCGTCATCCATGATGGCCGTCATCTCCTCCCTGGAGACGAGCCGGATGGAGTCCTTCTCGGCCCAGTCGTCGTCTTCATCCTCCCAGACCAGGTGCTGAAGATCGTCCAGCGTCAGGCCCCGCTCGTCCAGGGATTCCTTCTCGACGAAGATCTTCTTGACCTCGTAGTCGCCGAGGGCCGCATAGGTGGGCGAGAAATTTTTCATGCCGACGCCCGTGGTGTCCTGCCCCTTGGTGAGCTGGTAGACACCGTCGTCCATGAACGCGAGGCTCACGTCCTGATCGAACGCGGCGCCGATGAGCACGACCTCCAGGGACTCCCAGGCGTAGATGGTCCCGTACGGCGCCTTGCGGTTGAGATAGAGAAATTTCTTGATGGTTTCCGACATGTCGTTCCCCTCTCGGGCAGTCGTGGGCTCGGTGCCGGGTCAGTCGCCGAAGACGACCAGCCGATCCGATTGAATGGCCGCCTCGACCAGCTGGCCGAGCCCGGAGATGCGAAAACGCGGATGGATATTGGTCGCATCCTTGCCGTTACGCTGCATCTCACCTTCGTCCACCATGCCGCGGCGCTGTGCGGCGGCGACGCAGACCACCATGTCCAGATCATGCTCCTCGGCAAGCTCCGCCCAGCGCGCAACGACGTTGCGGTCGTCCTGGGGCGGCGTGGTCAGCCGCGAGGCATTGTTGACGCCATCGTGATAGAAGAATACACGGAACACCTCATGCCCCTTCTCCAGCGCGGCCTTGGTGAAGAAGTAGGCCGAGTCGGATGACTGGTGCTGATACGGTCCTTCGTTGACTTGGATTGCGAATTTCATGGTGACCTCGGACTGGGTGACCTTGGACCGGGCAACCTTGGGCTCGGTGACCTCGGACTGGGTGACCTTGGGCTGGGTGACCTTGGGCTGGGCGACCTTGGGCTGGGCGACCTCGGACTGAACGACCTCGGAGTGGCTGCCGGCGCCCGACGGGTGTCGGGCACCGGCACTTCTCGTGGCGTCCGGCGGGATCAGGAGCAGACCCCGGCCGGCCCGTCAGAAGCGGATGTAGGACGAGCTGTTGAAGCTGGCCCGCGCACCGCGCCAGGTATCGATGTGATACTTGGTGAACGGCAGCTCCACCTCCTCGAAGAAGCGTGGCCAGCCGATGCGCTCGATCCACTCGTTGATGCGCTCCCAATCCCGCGCGCCTTCCTTGTAGGCCTTCAGGATACGCTTGACGATGGCGGTCGCCTCCGGCCAGCGCGGCGGGTTGTTGGGGATGCCGGCGGCGACCAGCTTCTGGAAGGTCGGCTTGCCGCGGGCGTTGGAGTGGTTACCGCCGACCCAGATGGCGAGCTTGGTGTGCTCGGCGTCGTTGATCTGCATGGGCGGGCACGGCGGATAGCAGGCACCGCAGCAGATGCACTTGCGCTCATCCACCTCCAGNGACGGCTTGCCGTTGACCATCGCCGGGCGGATGGCGGCCACCGGGCAGCGCGCAACCACCGACGGGCGCTCGCAGACGTTGGCGACCAGATCGTGATTGATCTTGGGCGGCTTGGTGTGTTGGACGTTGATGGCGATGTCACCCTGGCCGCCGCAGTTGATCTGGCAGCAGCTGGTGGTGATGTGCACGCGGTTCGGCATGTTGGCGTTGCGGAACTCGTCGATGAGCTCGTCCATCATCGCCTTCACCACGCCGGAGGCGTCGGTGCCCGGGATGTCGCAGTGCAGCCAGCCCTGGGTGTGCGAGATCATGGTGACCGAGTTCTGCGTGCCGCCGACAATGAAGCCGGCGTCCTCCAGCGCGTTGATCAGCGGCTGGACGCGGGACTCTTCGGTGACCATGTACTCGATGTTCGAGCGCAGGGTGAAGTGCACATAGCCGTCGGCGAAGGTGTCACCGATGTCGCAGAGCTTGCGCAGGGTGAACACGTCGAGGATGCGCTGGGTGCCGGCCTTCACAGTCCAGATCTCGTCGCCGCTGTAGGCGACGTGGCGCAGCACGCCCGGGCGCGGGTGCTCATGGTACTTCCACTGCCCGAAGTTCTTGCGCATCACCGGATGCATATATTGCCACGGATCCGGGCAGCCGGATTCGATGGGCTCGCGCATGTCTTTGGCCATCGATGGTCCTCCAGTAAATCAGAAAACAGTTAGGTGCTGATCGAGTCAGGCGAAGCCGATCGGTGCGCGGCAGCGGCCCGGTTGGGCCCGACGCGGCGCACCGATCCCTGCGCGGGCTCGGGTCAGCCCGCAGCCTTCTCGGCCTGCTTCTCGAACCACTCCTCGGCGGCCTCGTCCCAACCGTCCATGCGGACGTACGAGGACTGACGCGGATGGCTCAGCATGTTCGGATCGGCATCGACGCCGATGCCGTCGAGGAAGTTCGCCAGCCCGATGCGCTCGATCATCTCACCGCAGCGCTCGTGCTCGAGACCGTTTTCCGCCCAGAAGTCGATGATGTTCTCGGCGAGCTCCACCATCTCTTCGTAGTCTTCTTCGGTTTCGAGCTTCTTGAAGGGCACGATGACGGTGCCCATCAGATCGCCGATCTTCAGCGTGCGCTTGCCGCCGATGAGGATGGTCACGCCCTTGTCGTCGCCGGGGTGCAGCGCCTTCGGCATGACGTTCAGGCAGTGCATGCAGCGCACACAGTCGCGGTTGTTGACGTTCAGCGTGTCGTCATCGTTGAGCGACAGGGCGTTGGTCGGGCAGCGCGTGATGACGTTGTCGATGATGTACTGACGGCCCTTGGCCTTGACGTAGACCTTCACCTCGTCCTGGTCGACTTTCATGTCGTCACGCCAGGTGCCGAGGACAGCGAAGTCGGACCGCTCGATGGCGTTCTGGCAATCGTTGGCGCAGCCGGAGACCTTGAACTTGAACTTGTAAGGCAGTGCCGGGCGGTGCACGTCGTCGGTGAAGTTGTTCACCAGCATGCGATGCGCCTTGAGCTCATTGGTGCAGGACATCTCGCAGCGCGCCGCGCCGACGCAGGACATCGCCGTGCGCACGCAGGGGCCGGCGCCGCCGAGGTCCCAGCCGTAATCGTTGATTTCGTCGAAGAAGTGCTGGGTCGCCTGGGTATCGGCGCCGATGAACATGATGTTGCCGGTCTGGCCGTGGAAGGTCACCAGGCCCGAGCCGTGCTTCTCCCAGCTGTCGGCGAGCTGCCGCAGCATACCGGTGGTGTAGTGGTTACCCGCCGGCGGCTGCACGCGCAGGGTGTGGAATTCTTTGGACTTGGGGAAGGCCTTACCGACCTCCGAGAAGCGGGGGATGATACCGCCGCCGTAGCCGTAGACCGACACGGTGCCGCCCTTCCAGTAGCCCTTGCGGGTCTCGTAGGAGTGCTCCAGCTGACCGAGCAGGTCGTTCGTGATCTCGTTGATGCGCGCGTCGCCGTGCTCGTCGCGCAGACGCTTGATGCCGGAGATGAAGCTCGGCCAGGGGCCGTCCTCCAGCTGATCGAGCATCGGGGTCTGGTGCTTGTCGATCGCCATGTCGCTGAATCTCCCGTTGAGGTCAGGTCAAACTGCTAAGACCGAATTGGCTTGAGGCCGGGTTGGGCCGGTGTCCGACGGCCTGGGCCGCCGACGCCCGCGCCCAGTAGAGTCTGGGTATTGAGCTTGCTTGCGCTCCCGCCACACACCGGCAGGCCGCTTGCCGCGAATCGCGCTGTCCAGACCAGAGTTTCTGACCAGCGCATCCCGGCAGCGGGCTCTCCCTGAGCCTGGCGGGGCGTCCGGCGGCGCGTCCGGCCGCATCTCGGGCCGCACTATAGCCAGCTCATGCGGCTGGCGACATTCCACGTTCGGGGTGGGTGGGTCCACCCCGCCTATCCCTTTGGGGATAGTTGACCCACGCACTTTTTTCTGTGGACGTTCAAGGCGCTACGACCGCCTGACGCAGCCCCGCACAAGGGAGCTGGAGTCTAGCCACTACCCCCAGGAATGTCAACGGATACTAATATTAATACCCACTCATGCCCGTCGTCGCCGCGACCGAGCGTCGCCGCCGGCGCGTTGCATTCGCCGGCGCCCGTCAGCACATAGCCGCCCAGAGACGACGACACGACAAGCGCCTCCCAGCGAAGTTCCAGATACCAGGAACGCGGGGAGGGGCTTTGGGGAAAACCCGAGCGCCCCAGCCACGCACCTCCGGCCCGGCCAAGCACCCCCGGGTGGTGTCACGCGCACCCGGATGGACTTGCGGCGGTCTGCGGGCAGTGTCCGTCGGCCGCGGGCGCTGACTGCAGGATCGGCCCGGGCCGACCACCGGCCCGCGCAGCCGGCTCCGGGCGTGTCGCCACACACAGGATCACCGATGCCGCACCCACTGCGATGCGACACCAACAAGGCAAATAACGTCATGTTGAAACTCAGCGAGATACTCGTCTCACGCAAGGACATCGAGAGCTTTTCAGGTCTCCAGGACGCCGTTCAGGACGCTGCTCGCGCCGGTGAGCGCTTTTTCCGCATCGACGTCAAGCCGCCCTATCCCGACACACCCGAGGACTGGGAGGAACGGCTCGAGGCGGCCTTCAGCGGCCTGATCCGCTGACGCCCGGCCGTGCACACGGCCCCTTTGATGCATCCCGGCGGCCAGCTGCGCTCTGTACCGGCTACGACACAGCGCACCGCGCCCGCAGGCGAATCCCACCAGGCGAACCCCATGAAGGCTTACGACATCACCCAACGGCTGACCGATACCGCCGCCGACTCCGTTGCCCGGCAGGGCGCCGAAGAGGCAGCGCTGGAGTCGCACCTGCTCGCCCTGCAGGAAGATTACGACACCCTGCAGCGCGTCGGCGCGGACGAGAGCCGCCTCGCCGACGCCAAGCTCAAGATGGCCCGGACCCTGGTGGGACTTGGGCGTGGCGACCAGGCCTGGCCCCTCGGGCGCGAGGCCTTCGATACCTTCATCGCGAACGACCAGTTCGAGTCCGCCGCGGATTGCTGCGAGGTGCTGTTTCGCGCCGAGCAGCCGCAGTCCCTCGCCGCCCTTGGCCAGGGCATCTGGCTCGCGGTGACCTACCCGGTGGACGTGGAGCTCGCCGTGGAGCTGCTGAATCACGTCGTGGACGAGACCCCGGACGACGCCGACGGCGCGGCCGTGGCCGCCACCACTGCCTTGTTCCTGGCCGATGTCCGCGGCGAAGGCACCCAGCGGGAGAATCTGGTGTTCTTCACCTCCCAGATCCTCTCCAACGTGGCGCGCCGGCACAGCGACGTGGACACCCAGGAGGCCTTCGACCTCTGGCGCGATCGCCTGGAGCTGCGCGAGCCGGACAAGTTCCTGGTGCGGCTGCGCAACGTCGTCGACGTCCTGGTGCAGGACGAGTGGTGGTTCGACCGCGATGCCCTGCAGGCGAGTCTGCCGCAGTAGGCCGCCCGCGCGCCCCAGCCGCCACCCGGCAGCCGCGCTGCCCCAGCGACCCGACACGCTTTCGCGAGAAATGCCGCACCCCATGACAGCTGGCACCCTGCCCATGTTCTGGCAAGACGAAGAAGACACCCCTCAAGTCACCGTCCCCGACGATGTCGTGGACGTTATGTTCACGCTGCAATGCCGCTCCATTCCGGTGGATCATGCCTATGCGCTGAGCCGCGCGCTGCTCGACGCCGTGCCCTGGCTCGCCGACACCGGCGCCGGCATTCATACCATCCATGTGGCGGGCTCACAGAACGGCTGGGAGC
>PR_CR_10_Liq_1_inCRDRAFT_1001337_pt1 | contig 13957 bp, 17 predicted proteins | sample PRCRCaboRojoPR_3_FD_10241 | JGI IMG/M metagenome (IMG submission 10241) | reverse complement strand
GCGCCGTGGCCGACCTCGTGAATCGTGGAATAGAGGCTGTTGAACGGATCGACGGGGTTGGTCCGGGTGGTGATGCGCACATCCAGCCCCGAGCCCGAGGAAAACGGATGCACGGCCTTGTCCACCCGACCGCGTGCCATGTCATACCCGAATGTCTTGGCGACCTGCCGCGCCAGCCGCATCTGCGCGCCCTCGTCGAACGTGCCGGTCAATTCCGTCGGCGCGGGTTTGTCCAGCACCGCTTCGCGCAGGGCCACCAGGCGCGGGCGCATCCGCGCGAACATCTCTTCCAGACCGGCCGCGGTCGCGCCCGGTTCGTAATCCTGCAACATCGCGTCATAGACATCCGCGCCCTCGGCCAGCGCCGCGCCCTCCTCGCGTTTCAGCGCGACCACCTCTTTCAGGGTCGGTGCAAAGGCGGCGAAATCGTCCTCCTCGCGGGCCCTGGCCCAAACCCCCTGGGCCATCGAGGTGACGCGTGCGATCTCGGCGGCCAGCCGCGCGGGCACCTTGCGCGCCCTTTCGAAGTCGCGGCGGATCAGGCGCAGGTTGGCGACCTGCACAGGCCCGGTGGTTTCGGCCGCCTCAAGCCAGGCGCCCACCTGCGGATCCGTGCGGCGGGCATGCAGAACTGCCTCCATCGCGGCCATTTCCTCGGCCCGCTGCGGTGCGGCGGCACGCGGCATCATTGTTTCCTGGTCCCAGCCCAACCGGCCGGCCACTTGGGCCAGCGCCTGGGTGGTCCGGGCGAATTCCATCAGCTCGTCATATGCGTTCATGTCAGGCGCCCCTCAGCGATTGCGGCAGCGGGTAGCGCGACAGGTAGCGCGCCCGCAGGATCAGCACGAAGACCAGCACCGCGACCAGCTGGTGCACGATGGCGATCTGCCACGGCGCCGAATAGAGCACGGTGGCGATCCCGATCAGCATCTGGACCGAAATCGCGGCGAACACCGCGTTGAAGGCGAAGCGCGTCGCGCCATTGCCCGCCCCCTGCCCGCGCCGCCAGACGACAATGGCAAAGATGAACAGCAGGTAGCCCGACATCCTGTGGATGAACTGCACCAGCCCCGCATCCTCGAAGAAGTTGCGCCAGATCGGCGTCAGCTGGAACGGATCGGGCGGAAAGAACCCACTGCCCATCAGCGGCCAGGTCGGAAAGGCGCGGCCCGCGTCGATGCCCGCCACCAGCGCGCCCAGCAGGATCTGCAGGAAGGTGAAATGCATCAGCCCGGTGGACAGGGAAAACAGCTTCGGATCGGCCAGCCGCCGGGCCTGCATCAGCTCGGCCTCGGTTCGGCCCAGCAGGAAAACATACCACGCGATCAGGCCAAGGATGGCAAAGGCGAGGCCCAGATGGGTGGCCAACCGGTAAGAGGCCACGTCGAGCATCCCCTCTTGCAGGCCCGAATGCACCATCCACCAGCCGATGGCCCCCTGCAGCCCGCCAAGCGCGCCCAGCAACAGCAGCCGCCCGGTCCAGCCCGCGGGGATCTTGCCCGCCACGAGAAAGCCCACGAAGCCCAGGGCCCAGACCAGACCGATCACCCGGCCCAACTGGCGGTGGCCCCATTCCCACCAGTAGATGAACTGGAACTCGGCCATGGACATGCCCGCATTCTGTTCGATGTATTCCGGAATCTGCTTGTAGGCGTCGAACTCCGCCTGCCAATCGGCCTGCGACAGCGGCGGAATGGCCCCGCTGAGCGGCGCCCATTCGGTGATCGACAGGCCCGAATCCGTCAGCCGGGTCAGACCGCCCACGGCGATCATGACCACCACCAGCGCGAAAAGGGCCATCAGCCAGATCCGGATCGCCCCGCGCGCACCCGCCCGACTGCCTTTCGCGATCCCGCCCGGCGCGGCGGCGGGTTTCTGCGCCGTCTCGACCTCTTCGAAAATGCTGCGTTTCTTGTCGGCCATGCCTCTGTGCCCTTCCCGGTTCGTCCTCGCGTGCAAGCTATGCCGCGTGCCCCCCATGGGCAAGCGAACGCGGCAGCCTGTCTCAGCCCTTGTCCTTCCAGCGCACCAATTGCCGCATCATTCCATGCAGCATCTGCACATCGGCCCGCGTCAGCGGCATGCGGGACCACAGGTTGCGCAGGTTCAGCTTCATGCTGTCAGCCTTTTCGGGCGGGTAGAAAAAGCCCGCCTCGTCCATCCGCTCTTCGTAGTGGCGAGCCAGCGCCTCGATCTCGGCGCCCTCGGCCAGTTCCGTGCGCTGGCCACGCAGCACCATCTCTTCTGCCTCTTCAACGGCCCGCCGCCATTCATAGCCCACCAGCAACACGCATTGCGCAAGGTTGAGCGACGGGAAATCCGGGTTGACCGGCACGGTAATGATGGCATTGGCCTGCGCGATATCGGCGTTTTCCATCCCGGCGCGTTCGGGGCCGAACATCACCGCCACCTTTTCACCCCGAGCGATGCGGTCGGCGGCATCCCGCATGGCAGCCTCGGGGGTGAAAACCGGTTTGGTCAGTTCCCGTGGCCGGGCCGTGGTGGCATAGACAAAGGTCCGGTCCGCGATGCCTTCGGCCACGTCACCGGCCAGCACCGCCTCGTCCAGTAGCCGCCCCGCCCCGCTGGCCATGGCCACGGCCGACGGGTTGGGCCAGCCATCGCGCGGCGCGACCACGCGCATCCGGTCCAGCCCGAAATTCCACATCGCCCGCGCGGCTGCGCCGATATTCTCGCCCATCTGCGGGCGGATCAGGACAAAGGCGGGTTGCGGGGTGTCGCTGGGCATGGCGCTCTCGGCTGGCTGCGGGTCTGCCCGCTGATACGCAAGCCCGCCATGTTCGGCAAGCGGTAGCCAAGGCGCGATTTCAACGCTATAGCGGCGAAACCCCATCAAGACAGGCGGATAGACAAATGGCCGACGAAAAAGAGCACCCGCAGATCTACCTGATCACCCCGACCGAGTTCGAATTGTCCAGCTATCCGGAAACACTCGCCCGCGTGTTGGACAGCGTCGAGGTCGCCTGCCTGCGCCTTTCCCTCGGCACCCGCGACGAGGACCGGATTGCCCGCGCCGCCGATGCCCTGCGCGAGGTCACCCATGCCCGCGACGTCGCGCTGGTGATCGACAGCCACATGCTGTTGGTCGAACGGCTGGGCCTTGACGGGGTGCACCTGACGGACGGGGCGCGCTCGGTGCGCAAGACCCGCAAGGAACTGGGCGATGAGGCCATCGTCGGCGCTTTCTGTCACAATTCCCGCCATGACGGCATGACCGCGGGCGAACTGGGCGCCGATTACGTCAGCTTCGGGCCCTGTGGCGTCACCCCGCTGGGGGACGGGCGGCAGGCGGAACGGGAATTGTTCGAATGGTGGTCGATGATGATCGAAGTGCCCGTGGTCGCCGAGGGTGCGCTGGATACCGCNCTGATCCGCGACCTCGCCCCGGTCACGGATTTCTTCGGCATCGGCGACGAGATCTGGGGCGCCGATGACCCGGTTGCGGCCCTGCAGACCCTGCAAGGCGCGATGCTCTAGCGGCTACAGCTCCGAAACGCCCGCCTCTTCCAAGCCCCCGCGCACCGTGCGTTCCAGCGCGGCGGCCAGCGTCTTGCGGTCCGCGTAATCGGCCACGGCCACCGGCGCGTGATATTTCACCACCACTTCCCCCTGCGGCCGCTGCGCCAGGGTCGCCAGCAGGTGCGGGCCAAACTCCATGTCGCCCCACCAGCCGTAGAGCCGGGGATCGACGCCCTCTGGCGCCCGGTAGATCACCGTGACCGGCTGGATGCGTAGGCTGTCGCGAAAGGCCGGATCGAAGAAGGCCGCGAAAAGCGTCGGCTTGAAGGGCAGCACCCGGCGGCCATCGGTCGAGGTGCCCTCGGGAAAAAACAGCAGCTTGTGCCCATGCGACAGGCGCATTTTGAAGGTATCGACCTGGCTCTGCGCCGCGCCCCGGTCGCGGGCGATGAAGACCGTCCCGGTAGCCCGCGCCAGCCAGCCGATCCCGGGCCAGCCCGCCACCTCGGACTTCGACACGAAATAGATGCGCTTGGCCGCGTTCAGCGCGAAAATGTCCAGCCAGCTGGAATGGTTTGCCACCACCGCGCCGGGGCCCCGCATCGGCGCCCCCTCGGCGCGGTAGCCGATTCCGATGATGCGAAAGGCGTTGCGGCAGACGAATTGCGTGATGAATGGCGTCCAGGGGCGCCCCTGCCCGAAGAGCGGCCGTTCGACCAGCCGCACCAGCAGCAACAGCGCCAGACACCCGAAGACAAGAATGGCCAGCGGCATGACGCGCAGCATAATCAAGACCCAGCCCGCGCCGCCAATTCGGTGGCTGTCGGGCAGCTCCTCTGACCGCCACGTTGTCATGCCGCGCCCCCCGCATAGAGCGCCCGCTGCCGGTCATTCAATGCCGCCGTTTCGACGATCAGGCAGACATCGGTGGTGTTGAAGTCATGGTCCACGAAGGCCCCCTCGCCCACGACCCCGCCAAGCCGCAGATAGGCCTTGATAAGGGCCGGAATCTGCTGCATTGCCGCGATCCGGTCGATNNGATCCGGCGGCAACCGGTCCATCGGCTCATGGCGGCGCGACTGCACCCGGAGATGCGCCGGCGCAAGATGCCGATGATGCAGCAGGGAAAGCGGCTGGGCCAGCCCTTCGGTATCCGTGCCGTGAAAACTGGCCACTCCGAACAGAACCTCGATCCCGTGGTCGAGAACATATGCCGCCAGTCCGCGCCACAGGTGAAACAGGGCCTGCCCATCGCGATATTCGGGGCGCACGCAGGACCGGCCCAGTTCCAGCAGGGACAGGCCCGTGTCTCGCAGCGGCCCAAGATCGTATTCATCCTCGGAATAGAACTGGCCAGCCGCCCGCGCGGCGGCCTCGTCCATCAACCTGTAAACGCCGACGACCTGGTCGCCCTCGGGCCGGGCGCGGTCATACAACAGCAGGTGCTTGGCATGAACATCGAACCGGTCCTGTTCCAGGCCCGCGCCGTGATCCGCGGCCCCGAGTTCCTCTACGAAGACGCGATATCGCAGGGCCAGCGCCGCGCGCAGCTCCTCCTGGGTGCGTGCCAGTGCGGTTTCGAAGATCGGGGTGGGCCGTGCCATCGCTGTCCGGGTGCCTGTCTGCGGGTTCGCGCGTTTTAGGGGCGCATGTCGGGCTTGGCAACGGCACCGTGCGTTGCCTGCGCCGCCCACTCAACCCTTGCGTGTTTTTGCCGGGGCGCTTACCCTTCGCTTACCCGGAGGAGACCAGGACCAACATGACCCGTGTGCTGTCGATCACGACCTTGCCCTCATCCGGGAAATTTACCGTCACCCGCCCCCCGATATTCGACTGCACCTGCCCGACGCCCCAATCGGGCTGCGTGGGGTGGCGCACCAGCATCCCCGGTTCCAGAAAGCTGTTCTGATCTTCCATGTGCCCACCTGACCTTTCCGCGCTCATCGGTTCTCGTATCTGTCACGACATCATCAGCCCACTTGGGGCGATCGGCAATGGTGTCGAGCTTTTGGCGCTGTCCAATGCCGCCCCAACCGAGGAAATGGCGCTGATCCATCAAAGCGTCGCCAATGCCAACGCCAAGGTGCAGCTCTTCCGCATCGCCTTCGGCACCGCAAATGCGGGACAAACCGTCGGGGCAACGGAGATGGCGGGGGTGCTGACAGCCTATTTCACCGACGGGCGCACCCGTTGCGACTACCTTGTCACCGACACCGTTCCTCGCCCCGAGGCCAAGGCGGCGTTGCTCGCTGCCCTGTGCCTGCACAGCGCCCTGCCCTCGGGGGGCCGGATCGAACTGCGCCGGACCGGCGCGAGATGGGGGCTGGCCGCGCAGGGCATGGTGCATGTGGATGCCGGATTATGGGCCGCGCTGGACCATGGTCAGCCGATGCCCGACCTGTCGGCGGCAACCGTGCATTTCGCCCTTCTGCCGCAGGCCCTGGCTGCACTGGACCGCCGGGCGAAGTTCAGCCGGGGCGATGACCGGCTGCTGCTGGAATTCTAGGCGCGGGTCGTCCCGTCGCCCTCGACGAGGTATTTGAAGCTGGTCAGCTGAACCGCCCCGACCGGGCCACGCGCGTGCATCTTGCCGGTTGCGATGCCGATCTCGGCCCCCATGCCGAATTCCCCGCCATCGGCAAACTGTGTCGAGGCGTTGCGCATCAGGATGGCGCTGTCGAGCCGCGAAAAGAAATGCGCCGCCGCCGCATCGTCCTCGGTCAGGATCGCATCGGTATGGCTCGATCCGTATTGGCGGATATGGGCAATCGCTTCGTCAATGTTATCCACCACTTTCGCGGCGATCTTCATGTCGAGGTATTCCATGCCCCAATCGGCCTCGGTTGCCGGGACCGAACCGTCCAGCCCGTCCGCATGAACCTCGACCCCTGCTGCCTTGAGATCATTGACGATTTCCTGTCCCAGGGCCAGCGCGTCACGATGCACCAGCAGGCACTCGGCGGCGCCGCAGATGCCCGTGCGCCGGGTCTTGGCGTTCAACACCACGGCTCGCGCCTTGTCCGGGTCCGCGTCCTTGTCGATATAGATGTGAACGATCCCTTCCAGATGGGCAAAGACCGGCACCCGCGCCTCGCGCTGGACCAGCCCGACCAGCCCCTTGCCGCCACGCGGCACGATCACGTCGATCGTATCCACCATGGTCAGCATTTCCTGCACCGCCGCGCGGTCGCGGGTCGGGACCAGCTGGATTGCGTGCTCCGGCAGGCCCGCAGCGGTCAGGCCTTCGACAAGGCAAGCATGAATGACAGACGAAGAATTAAAGCCTTCCGAGCCCCCGCGCAGGATCACGGCATTGCCGGATTTGAGGCACAGCGCCCCCGCATCGGCGGTCACGTTGGGCCGGCTTTCATAGATCACGCCGACGACGCCCAGAGGCGTGCGCACCCGACGGATATGCAGCCCGCTTGGCCTGTCCCATTCCTCGATCACCTGGCCGACGGGATCCTCCTGCGCGGCCACGGCCCGAAGCCCCTCACACATAGCCCGCGATACGCGCTTCGTCCAGCATCAGGCGGTCCATCATGGCCGGGCTCAGCCCTTTCTCGCGGCCATAGGCGAGGTCTTTTTCATTGGCCGCGATGAGTTCGGCCCGGCGCGCCCAGACTCGGTCGGCGGCGGTCATCAGCGCGTGGCTCTTGGCCTCGGCGGTGGCATAGGCCAGCGTCGCCGCGGCATCTTTCGCGTTTTGGCCCAGATCGGCCATTATGGTCTTGATATCTGTCATCTGACTTCTCTTTACATGACCAGGTCATCACGGTGGATCAGCACCGCGCGGCCCGGATAGCCAAGGATTTCCTCGATCTCGTCGCTGCGATGCCCGGCTATCGCCCGGGTCTCGGCATCACTGTAGCGGCTCAGCCCCATGGCCAGCACCTGGCCGGCCTCGTCGGTCACGTTCACCGGATCGCCGCGCTGGAAGGCCCCGCTGACGGCGGTTACCCCGGCGGGCAACAGGCTGTTTCCGCCCGCCAGCGCCCGCGCCGCGCCCGCATCCACCGCCAGGGTTCCGCGCGGCTTCATCGCTGCGATCCAACCCTTGCGGGCGACATGCCGGTCCTGTTGGGGTGTGAACCATGTGGCGGGTGCCCCCTCGGCCAGTGCCGATAGCGGCCGCAGCTTCGAGCCTTCGGTGATAGCCATGGCGCAGCCCGACGCCATCGCCGTCTTTGCCGCGAACAGTTTCGTCTTCATGCCGCCCTTGGACAGGCCGGAACCGGCATCGCCGGCCATCGCCTCGATCTCGGGGGTGATCTCTTCTACCACGTCGAACCGGCGCGCGGTCGGGTCTTCGTGCGGGTTGCCGGAATAGAGCCCGTCCACATCCGACAGCAGGATCAGCCGATCAGCCAGCACCGTCATCGCCACGCGCGCGGCCAGCCGGTCATTGTCGCCATAGCGGATTTCGTCCGTGGCAACCGTATCGTTCTCGTTGACGATCGGCACGGCCCCCATGGCCAGCAGGGTTTCCAGCGTGGCACGGGAATTGAGGAACCGGCGGCGGTTCTCGGTATCTTCCAGCGTCACCAGCACCTGCGCGGTGGTGATCCCGTGCGGGGCAAGCGCCTCTTCATAGGCACGGGCGAGGCGGATCTGGCCCACGGCAGCGGCGGCCTGGGACTGTTCCAGAGTCAGCGGCCCGAGACCCAGGCCCAGCACGCCGCGCCCCAGCGCGATGGAGCCGGACGAGACCAGAACCACGTCGGCCCCCTGCCCCTTGAGCCACGCCACATCCTCGGCCAGCCCACGCAACCAGCTGGCCCGCAAGGTGCCGCTATCTCGGTCGACCAGAAGGGCCGAGCCGATCTTGACGACGATCCGCTTTGCGCCGGTCAGGGTTGCCACGGTTCCTCGTCCTCTTGCTCTTCACGCTTGCGGCGCAGNCGNTCTTCGGANATCTGTGCCCGCAGCGCCCGCAGAACTTCGGTCACGCCCTCGCTNGTGGCACCTGACATCAGCATGACGTCAACCCCGGTCTCGGCCTTGATCTCTCCGGCGATGAAGGCGCGCTCTTCCTCGTCGAGGGTGTCGATCTTGTTGAGCACGGTCACGCGCGGCTTGTCGGCCAGATCGCCGCCATAGGCCTCGAGTTCCTGAATGATGGTGCGATAATCGCCCACCGGGTCACCCGAGGTGCCGTCGATCAGGTGCAGCAGCACGGCGCAGCGTTCCACATGGCCAAGGAACAGGTCACCCAGGCCCTTGCCCTCGGACGCGCCCGCGATCAGGCCCGGAATATCGGCCACCACGAATTCGGCCCCGTCCACCCCCACGACACCCAGATTGGGCACCAGCGTGGTGAACGGGTAATCGGCCACCTTGGGCCGCGCATTGGATGTTGCCGCAAGGAAGGTCGATTTGCCTGCATTGGGCAAGCCAAGCAGCCCGACATCGGCAATCAGCTTCAGCCGCAACCAGATCGTGCGCTCCACCCCCGGCTGGCCCGGATTGGCGCGGCGCGGCGCCCGGTTGGTCGAGGTGGTGAAACGCAGGTTGCCCCAGCCGCCATTGCCGCCCTTGGCCAGAACCACGCGCTGGCCGACCTCGGTCAGGTCGGCGATCACGGTTTCCTGGTCCTCGTCCAGCACTTCCGTGCCAACCGGCAGGCGCAGGATGATGTCATCGCCATCGGCGCCGGTGCGCTGGCTGCCCATGCCCGCCTGCCCGTTCTTGGCAAAGAAATGCTGCTGGTAGCGGAAGTCGATCAAGGTATTGAGCCCGTCGACCGCCTCGGCAATGACAGAGCCGCCTTTGCCACCATCGCCACCATCCGGGCCGCCATATTCGATGAACTTCTCGCGCCGGAAGCTGATACAGCCGCCGCCCCCGCTGCCCGAGCGGATATAGACCTTGGCGAGATCGAGGAATTTCATGGGTCGGGCCTTTCGGGGCGTTCAGTTGCGCGGGATACGGCATTGCCGCGATGCACTCAAGGGGGACCGGAGGGATGACCGGTTGGTGAGGACGCAGGGCGCTCTAACTTGCAGCCGGTGATGGCGGGCGCCAGTCCGCCCGGGACAGCGCCACTTGCTGGGATCGCACCAGTTCCCCGGTTGCGCGGCAGGTCACCTCGCGCTGATCGGTATCCTTGAAGCCCAGCCGGTAAAGCACCGCGGCCGAACGGGCGTTGCCGAGGAAATACTCCGAGCGTATTTGCCCCGGCGCGTCCTGCTCGAAGATATGCGCCACAACCGCCGGCGCGGCCTCGCTTAGGATACCGTTGCCCCACTCTTCGCGGCGCAGCCAGTAGCCGAACGAGTCGCGCCCGCCGATCATGCCCAGCACGCGGTCTTCGCCGGTGCGGGTGATGGCCCAGCTGCGTTCACGGCCGGACAGGCATTCGCCAATGAACCACTGGGCGTCTTCCGGCGTGTAAGGATAAGGCACAACGGTCAACCAGCGGCTGACCTCCAGGTCATTGATCGCGGCAACGATATCGGCCTCATCCGCGTCACGCGGCCCGCGCAGCGTCAGGCGTGCCGTATGCAGGTCGGGTGTCACCCGCCCATCTTCCGGCTATAGGTCCAGGTGGGCACAACGGCATTGCGTGCCACGCAAAACGCCTCGGCATCGCCAAGGTAGTCGAATCCGACATTTGTCAGCACCCGGGCGGAGCCGGGATTGTCCTGAAAGACTTCGGCAAAGACCTGGGCGGCGCCATGCGGATTGGCGGCGATCAGCGCACCCACCGCCTCGGTGGCGATCCCGGTATTCCAGAAGGCTGGCGCCACCCAGTAGCGAATTTCCGATTGCTGGCGGTCCATGCGTTCCAGTTTCAGGATGCCCAGCACCTCGGCATGGCCAAGCGCAGAGCCGTCCATCACCCAGACATCGACCGAATGATCGGGGTCGGCAGCGGTGCGCAAAAGCGTCTCGACCGTGCCGGGGGGCAGCGGATGCGGGATGTCGCGGGTCATCGTGGCGACGCGCGCATCCCCCGCATACATCTCGATCAGCCCGGTATCGGACTGGCGCATGGGGCGCAGCGCGAACCGGCCCGCTGCTATCAATGCTTCGCTGTGCAAATCCTGTTCGACAATCATTGGCCTTCCTCCTCCAAAAGCCCGAACCCCGCAAGCTACGGAACCGACATGGGGGCGGCCTGTGGTGAAAGACAGGCCTTGTAACGAAAAAGGGACCGGCGGTTTCGCCGATCCCTTTCAAATTTCTTGAAACCTTTGGGTTCGGCTTATTCCGCGGCCTCCGCCATCGGGAGCACGGAAATGAAGGTGCGGCCCTTCAGGCCCTTGCGGAAGGTCACATTGCCCTCGACGGTGGCGAAGATCGTGTGATCCTTGCCTTCGCCCACGCCTTCACCCGGCCACCACTTGTTGCCGCGCTGACGCGCGATGATGTTGCCGGGGATCACATGTTCCCCACCGAACTTCTTGATGCCAAGGCGGCGACCGGCAGAGTCGCGGCCGTTACGGGATGAACCGCCTGCTTTCTTGTGTGCCATCGTGTCTCTCCTATCGTCGTCTTACTTGGCCAGTTCTTTGGCCTGATCAACCCAGCCTTCACGCTCGATCCGGCCCTTGAAGCTCAGCTTCTCGTCCATAGCAGCAATATCGGCCTCGGTCCACGCCGCGATCTGGGCGAAGGTGGTCACGCCAGCCTCGTGCAGCTTCTTCTCAAGCGCGGGGCCCACACCGGACAGCTGCTTGAGATCGTCGCCGTCGGATTTGGCGGCGGCCTTCTTGGGCGCGGCTTTCTTCGGTTCGGCCTTGGCCTCGGCCTTCGCGGCAGGCTTGGCAGCGGCCTTCTTGGCCTTCTTCGGCGCAGCGGCGGCAGCAGCAGCGGCAAAGCCGGCCCCACCAACAGCGGCCTTCACGCCGGACTTGTCGGCACCCTTTTCCAGGATGTCGGTAATACGCACCAGCGTCAGTTGCTGACGGTGGCCACGGGTCCGCTTGGAGCTGTGCTTACGACGGCGCTTGACGAACTTGATGGTCTTGGGGCCCTTGATCTGGTCGATCACTTCGGCCTGGACACCGGCACCGTCCACGAGCGGCGTGCCCACGGTGCCGCCCACCATCAGAACATCGTTGAATTGAACTTTTTCGCCAGCTTCGGCGGCGATCTTCTCGACACGCAGAACGTCACCCGAGGTGACGCGGTATTGCTTGCCGCCGGTTTTCATAACCGCAAACATGGGTCTCTTCCTTTTCAATCGCGTCTCTGGGGTCCCCCGAACCGGGGCGTTCGCTGCGGTCATCCGCAACCCGTGGACAGCGCGCCCGTTGGGGCGAGATTTTGCCTAAGCCCGACAAGAGACTTGCCGGGATGGCGGCTTATCTGCGCATCCTGCTGCCAAGTCAACCCCCAAGGGGCCGAAATCCATGCGCCATCCTGCCGTCTGCGCCGTCCTTCTTCTGGCCGCCTGTTCGCAGCAGGCCAGCCATTTGGGCAACCCGCTTTTCTGGCCAGTTCGCGGCGCGGCCAGCGCGATGCAGGAGGCCAACTATACCCAAAGGCGCGGCGAGGTTGAACTCTTCGTGAAAACCAACCATCCGGACTTGCTTGCCGACATCCGTGCCGGGGGCGGCCCGACCCTGACCCGCGCCTTCGATCTTGCAGAGGCCCCGCAGCAAATACGCGCCCCGCATATCCTGCACCTTCAATCGGACCTGCCCCTCTACGAGGCAAGCCCCGAGGCGCTGGTCGTCGCGATCATGGTCACGGGTTAGAGATCCTGCGCCGTCATCTCGTGGGCGGCGGCACGGCCAAGCGCGCGGCTGATATCCTCGAACTCGGCATCGAACGCGTCGAACAGGACCCGGTTGATCGCCTGCCCCGCCTCGCTCTCGGAGAAAGTGACATAGCTTTCCAGCTGATCATCGGCCAGCGGCTGATAGGCCAGCATCGAGAAGGCAAAGACCCATTCCGTCGTATTGCCGCGAATCTCCGGCTCCTGTGCCCAGACATCGGCCAGGATCTGGTCTTCGCTCAGGTCACCGCCGAAAGCGCCGCCCTCGGCAAGGCCCCGAAAGAAAGCATAGTTCGAATTCATCGCGCCCATGACATTGCGCTCGATAAGGTCATTGGCCTCGACGAAGCGCGCGACCAGCTGGTATCGCTCGGTCTCGTCGGCCATGGCGACAGCGGCATTTTCGCGGGCGGCATCCTCGATGGCTTCGTCAAGAAACGCCTCGCGTGCACTCAGTTCCAGGGACAGAACCTCCTGGCCCAGATCGGATCCGTAGAAGCCGTGCAGCGCCTCCATGTCGGCGCCCTCCAGACCCTGAACGAATTCGGTGCGGATGCGATCGACCATGCGCTCCTCGTCGTAGATCCGCTCGACCATCCGCATCCAGTCAGGGCCGGTATTGCCAGCCAGCATGTCTGCGCCGAGGGTCTCGCCATAGGCGATGCCCTCTTGCTGCATGACCGAGATGATCTGCGGCAGTTTCATCATCTCGAAAAGGGCGCCCGCATCCGGCGGCGTCGCCTTCGGCCAGCGCCGGCGTGGCGGCCAGAACCGTGAAAGCGGCAGGAACGGCAAAACGCAGCATGTCGGGTATCCTTTCTGGTTGCCCCTCAATGAATAGGTTCGAAAGGGCGGTATTCCAAGGGCCGGCGACGGGCGGATGGCCGTCGATGACAGGATTGTCAGGAAAAGGGTTGCAAGCCCCGGCAAGCCCGATTATCTCCCGCCTCCAGACCCCCGCGGAGAGGTGCCGGAGTGGTCGAACGGGGCGGTCTCGAAAACCGTTGTGGGTGCAAGCCCACCCAGGGTTCGAATCCCTGTCTCTCCGCCACTCACGATATTTCCTCAATAAACCAGTCTATATTGGCCAATAAGGTGAAAACCTGTAGTAAATCCATGTGGTAAATGCATGTGGGGAACTACAGCTATGCGGAAGCCGAAGCACACCGAGATACGCTACAATACGTTCTATGCCGTGTTGGGGACTCCCAAGGATGTTAGGCACAAGTTCGGAGGCAAGCTTCGCTTCATGCAATCGCTGAAGACCGATAGCTTTGCAGAAGCAGAAAAGCGTGTGGTCCCTGTTGTTCAGAACTGGCGCTCTCTTATCGAAACAGCGCGGTCTGGCGGGAGTGTTGGCAACAAAGCTGGACAAATGGCTTTTGACCTTGAGCGTCTGAGACTGTCTGGTGTGCCGGACTGGGAAATAGAGATGGCGCACTCTGCCTAACGCGCCGCGAGATGTGACACCTTGCAATCAATCCTGAAGCTATTTGCGTGCGGAGACAGAAATTATGCCCAACGACCCGGCCTATAAAAACATAGACTCACCAAGAGGAGATAAGCGTTACTCAGAGGGGAGTGGACCGGATCAGAAGTTAGATCATGGCACCTACACCAAGATTGCGGGCGTCATTTGCGCCATCGGTATGATCTTGGCTGTGATCTTGATGCTGATTGGAGGTCTCATCTTTGCTGAAGGCGCAGGAAACAACAGCCTCTATGGCGGTCAGCGTGCCAGCCTTGGCATTG
>PR_CR_10_Liq_1_inCRDRAFT_1001336_pt1 | contig 13969 bp, 9 predicted proteins | sample PRCRCaboRojoPR_3_FD_10241 | JGI IMG/M metagenome (IMG submission 10241) | reverse complement strand
ATTGCCCCCAAGCCGCGCATTGACGGGCCGCGGTGCGGCGATCAAACGGTTGAGCTAATGCACTTTATCCCAACCACTGGCGCGCAACCTCTAATCTAAGCGCCATGACCAACCCAATCGCCGTGCCGTGGGGGCGGCCCGGCGATGCGCGGCGGCGCTACGCGCCTTGATCCCGCGCGGGGATTGTGTGGCAGCTTTGCGCGGGGAGTGGAGTTTGCAAAGGTTGGGCGATTTCCTGATAGCGGACTTTCAGGCCAAGTGCGGCGAGTGCCGGGTGAGAGCCCTTGTTGACCGATGCTGCGACGTGCATGAATGTCCGTTCTGAGAAGGACTTCAATGTCGAGACGGCAAAATGAAACTGCTCAAACCGAGTATTGATCACATTCCAGCATATGTGGCGGCATTGCAAAGAGGCTGGTCGCCGGACAATTTGCGGCCCGAGGCTGCTCAAGAGCAGTTACTGGCAATTGACAGAGATGCGGCATCTTTCGTCGCAAACCTTGACGATCCAACTGCAAAAGCAGGGCCAGTTACTCTGCCAGATGGCTCGAAGGTACCGCGTTTGCCGAGCATTCGCCGCTGGATATGGTCTAGCGAGTTTTGTGGCCATATTGGTTTGCGATGGAAACCAGGGACTGAGGAATTGCCGCCCACTTGTTCGGGGCACATCGGATACGCTGTAGTTCCGTGGCGGCAACGCGAAGGGTTGGCATCTGCGGCCCTCGTAGCAATTCTACCAGAGGCGAAAGCAGTTGGCTTGCAATCTGTTGAGATAACCACCAGTCCCGACAATCCTGCATCGGTTCGTGTCATAGAAAAGGCGGGCGGTCAGTTGGTAAGAAATTATACAGCCAACAAGGCGCTCGGGGGCCATGAGACCTTGGAGTTTAGAATTTCGCTTGCATCCTGAGTTTGTCGAAGAGCTGCCATTCACGCCTGCTCTATGAACGGCAGAAAAGTCCCGCATCTTACCAGCTCGTGACCCGCGCAGCGAAGGTCAGCTATCACCTATTGACGTCGGGGGGTTTTGGGTCCGCTTCGGGCTGAAATAAGACAATCACGCCATCGTTCCTCCAATGATCACAATCAGCCTACCCCAAACGCCTTAACATTACCTTAAGCACCCGAAAGACACGCCCTGTTCTGTACAGTCTGTACATACCCTCATTCGCCCCCCCGATTTTTTTGTACAAAACCCACCTACAAAACGTACAACCTGTACAGCCGCGATTTTCGTACGACTCGTACGATAGGTCCCGCCGCACCCCCGATTTTCGTACGAAACTCCGCCCCGTTGCGTACGAGTCGTACGAAACGCCCGGGGGGCCGCTTAATCTTGATGAAGTTTTGATGTCATCCACAACTTATTGCGGTTATCCACAACAAATTGCTTTACAGAACGCCTTTCTGCCCGCACCATATCTTGTATGGGTCAGGGCAACAGCCCCTTCCCATAGAGCAGGCACATAGCGCTTGGGGCGCTGCCATCCCCGCGCGCTACAACCAAATGAGGTGGGCCATGGCACTGTCCGAGCATTTCTTCCAAGAAGACCTTCATCCCATTGATATCGTTGAACATTTGGCCGAACACCATGATTGGGATTTCGACCGCATCGCCGACGATCAAATCGCAATGGCCGTAGAAGGCCAGTGGCGCACCTACTCCATCACCCTCGCGTGGTCTGGGTATGACGAAACCCTGCGCATGGTCTGCACCTTCGAGATGGAGCCGCCAGAAGACAAACTTCCCGTTTTGTATCAGACACTTAACGACGTAAACGATCAATGCTGGGCGGGGGCCTTCACCTATTGGGCCGAGCAGAAACTGATGGTCTATCGCTATGGTCTGGTCATGGCCGGCGGCCAAGGCGTCAGCCCCGATCAGGTGGATACGCTGATCCGCGCCGCCGTTCTGAGCGCAGAGCGATTTTACCCGGCATTTCAATTGGTTGTCTGGGGCGACCGCACCCCGCAAGACGCCCTGCAAGTGGCCATCGCCGAGGCCTACGGCCGCGCTTGAGCGGCCTTTCGCCCGCCCCATTGCACAAGCCCTTTTGTCGGCGTAATCCTTAAAGAAAGCGCTTGAAGGCCGACAGGAAAAGGGGAGTGAATTCATGGACATGGACCATGTCAGCCGCAATGGATTGGTTTTGTTGGGCTGTGGCAAGATGGGGTCGGCCATGCTCGAAGGCTGGCTTGCCAAGGGATTACCCAATAGCTCGGTCTGGGTGATTGACCCGAACCCTTCGGATTGGTTGCAAAACACTGGGGTTCATATCAACACCGATCTTCCCGCCGCCCCCGCCATCGTGTTGATTGCCGTGAAGCCCCAGATGATGGGCAATGCCCTGCCCGCAATTGCGGCCATGGGAAATGGGAAGACCCTGTTTGTCTCGGTTGCCGCAGGAACGCCGATTTCCGTTTTCGAACAAGTGCTTGGCGAGAGCTCCCCAATCATCCGCGCGATGCCCAACACCCCCGCCGCCGTGGGGCGGGGCATCACCGCGATCATCGGCAACGCCCATGCCACACCTGCCCATCTGGACCTCAGCCAAGCCCTGCTGGAAGCCGTGGGCCAAGTGGTGCGGCTGGACAATGAAGACCAGATGGATGCGGTCACCGGCGTCTCCGGCTCTGGCCCGGCGTACGTGTTCCACATGATCGAATGCATGGCTCGCGCGGGCGAGGCCGAAGGGCTGGCCCCGGAGCTTGCCATGCAGCTTGCCCAAGCCACCGTGGCCGGGGCGGGCGCGCTGGCCGAAGCCGCCGACGAAACGCCCGCACAACTGCGCAAGAATGTCACCAGCCCCAATGGCACCACGCAGGCCGGGCTTGAGGTTTTGATGAATGAAACCAGTGGCTTACCCGATTTGATGCAGCGCACCGTAAAGGCCGCCGCCGACCGATCGCGGGAGTTGCGGGATGGCTGAGGAGATTGGCATCGACGACTTTCTGAAGGTCGATATTCGGGTCGGCACCGTCACCCAAGCCGAAGCCTTCCCCGAAGCACGCAAGCCCGCCATAAAGCTCTGGATCGACTTCGGCCCGGAGCTTGGAGAAAAGAAAACTTCAGCCCAGATCACCGCGCACTACACGCCGGAGGATATGCAGGGCCGCCAAGTGATCGCAGTGACCAATTTCCCGCCCCGCCAAATCGGGCCTTTCATGTCCGAGGTTCTGGTGCTGGGCCTGTCGGACCCGGACGGCGGAATCGTCTTGTTGGGACCAGACCAACCGGTCGAAAACGGGGAGCGCATGCATTGAGCCGCGTTTACCTGACCCGCCCCTTGCCCGACGCGGTCCTCACCCGCGCGCGCGAGCTTTTTGACGAGGTCGAAGTGCGCGATGATACCGCGCCGTTGAAAATCGGACAGATGCGCGCGGCGCTGAACCTTTATGACGGGGTTTTGCCGACCTTGGGCGATATGTTCTCGGCCGAGGTCTTTGAAGAGGCGCAAAACCCGCGCTGCAAGGTGCTGGCGAATTTCGGCGTGGGCTATAACCACATCGACGTGGAAGCGGCGAATGCGGCTGGCGTCATGGTGACCAACACCCCCGGTGCCGTCACAGACGCCACGGCGGATATCGCCATGACGCTTATCCTGATGAGCGCGCGCCGCGCCGGCGAGGGCGAACGCATGCTGCGGGCGGGGAATTGGGATGGCTGGCATCCGACCCAAATGCTTGGCCTGCATGTGACGGGCAAGACCGTCGGGATCATCGGGATGGGCCGGATCGGGCAAGCGATCGCCCGGCGTTGCCATCATGGTTTCGGGATGGACGTGGTTTATTTCAACCGCTCGGCCAAGGAGTTGGAGTTTCCGGCAACACGGTTGGATAGCATGGCGGCGGTTGCATCGCGTGCCGATATCGTCGTGGTCGCGGTCCCGGGCGGGTCGGATACCCATCACATCATCAGCACGCCGGTCTTCGAGGCGATGAAACCTACTGGGCATTTCATCAACATCGCGCGCGGCGATGTCGTCAAGGAAACGGCCCTGATCAAGGCGCTTGAAACCGGGCAGATCGCCGGAGCCGGATTGGACGTCTACGAGCATGAGCCGGACGTGCCGGACGCCCTTTGCGCCATGGAGAACGTGACACTTCTGCCGCACCTTGGCACGGCGGCGCTGGAAGTGCGGGAGGCCATGGGAATGCTGGCCGTGGAGAACCTGCGTGCGGCCCTTTCCGGCGAGACCCCGCCGAACCTTATTGCATAAGGCCTAAAGTTCCGCGCAGTCAGGCTTGACGCGAGGGCAGGCATGGGTTGATCTGGCCGGGCAGTTTTCGGAGTCAGCCCATGTATACCCCTGCGCTCACAGGCAGCGGCGTTTTCACACCAGAAGAGGTCATCACCAACGACGAACTGGTCGTGGCCTTCAATGCCTATGCGGACAAATTCAATACCGAGAATGCCGAGGCGATTGCGGCGGGTGACATTGAAGCTAAAGGGCCATCATCCCCGGAATTCATCTTCGGCGCCTCGGGGATCGAGCAACGTCATGTGATGGACAAGGCGGGGGTGTTGGACCCTGAGGTGATGCATCCGCGCCTACGGGAGCGGGGCAACGACGAACCCGGCATCATGGCCGAGATGGCGCTGGACGCTTGCGGCAAGGCGCTGGAACAGGCCGGGCGCAGTGCCGAGGATGTTGACCTGGTGATTTGCGCAGCCTCCAATCACGAACGCCCCTACCCTGCAATCGCCATTGAAATTCAAGAGCTTATGGGCGCGGGGGGCTTTGCCTTTGACATGAATGTCGCCTGTTCCTCGGCCACCTTCGGCATCCAGGCCGCTGCCGATATGATCCGGTCCGGATCCGTGCGCTGCGCGGTTGTTGTGAACCCGGAAATATGTTCGGGGCATTTGGAGTGGCGGGACCGGGACTGTCATTTCATCTTTGGAGATGTTTGTACGGCGGTCGTGCTGGAACGGGCCGAGGACGCGCAGGGGCCGCATTTCATCGTGCGCTCGACGCGCTGTGCGACCCAGTTTTCAAACAATATTCGCAATAACAACGGCTTTTTGCGCCGCAGTCGTCCCGATGGGATGGTGGACCGGCGCGATATGCAATTCGTGCAAGAGGGTCGCAAGGTGTTCAAGGAAGTCTTGCCGCTGGTCTCGAAACACATCAGCGCACATTTGCAGGATGAGGGGGTGGACTCGGCCGATCTCAAACGGCTGTGGCTGCACCAAGCAAACAAGTCGATGAATGACTTCATTGGCAAGAAAGTCATGGGCCGGGCACCTACGCCCGAGGAACAGCCCAACATCCTACAGGATTACGCAAATACATCCTCGGCCGGGTCGATCGTGGCTTTTTCGAAATATTCCAATGACTTGAAGGCAGGCGACCAAGGTTTGATATGCTCTTTCGGGGCCGGGTATTCGGTTGGATCAGTTCTTGTCGAACGCGCATAGACGACCTGCGCCCTTGCTCGGTCTTTGGGCCGCCTGCTCGTTTTGGAACGGGTGGGCACGAAGCCCAGGGGATGAATGACCGGTCCGACGAACAGGCGACCGGGGTTTGGCCATCGCTGATAGCCTCGCCCCTCTGCCCAACGCTGGGGACGCCGGGCATAAGTATATCCCCAAAGACCGGGATTGCGTTGAGGCTTGCATACTGTGATAAAGCGCTGAATGGGAAAGATATCCTGGACTTCCCCGCGTGGCGGGTACCGGAACTGGGGATGAGTAAATGTCGAAGATCGGAAGCTATCTGAAAAAGCACACCGAGGCGTTGGTTAAAGATGTAGGTATAGAGCCAGCCTGTGAACTGACCGGCAAGTCGAAGGCGACCTTGGGGCGGTATTATTCGGATCACGAGGAGCATGCGGATCGGTTCATGCCGATTGACGCGGTGGCGGCCTTGGAAGAAGCAGCGAATTACCCCCATGTTACCAGCGCCTTAGCCGAATTGAAGGGCATTGGCCTGAGTTTTGACGGAAGCCGTCGTAATAGAGAGCGCGAAGGCGGTGTGAACAGCGATGTGATCGCATTGTCCCAACGGTTCGCGATGCTTATGGCTGAGTATCAGCAGTCGATTGAGGATGGCGTCATCACCGTGAACGAGGCAAAGCGGCTTTTGCGAGAGACCACTCAATTGCAGCAGGTCTTGATCGACATGAAGATTCACCTTGAGGAAGAGACCAGCTGAACACGCGGGTCTCTCCGGTGTTCAGCTTGGATTTCTTGCACGTTCTGGACGTTCAGACCCCGGTTTCGCGTAAGAACACGGGCAGCCGGGATGCGCCTTTACAGGGTTCACAAACAGTATCGCCCACGGGACGCCGCCAAGGCCCTAAAAACATTAAGGGGTGGCCCTGATTGGTACCACCCCACGCCGTTTTATGATCGGCTAATGCATACCGGAAGGGAAACCCCTCCAGCAATTTCACGATAGCACAAGTTCGTGTGAAAACCTAATATTTTATGGTGTTCTACCAGCTTTTCAGCGCTCTTCGACGCGTCGGGTGTGGAAGGTCAGGATATGGAATTTCATCGCATCGTAGACCTGATGAAACAGTTCAAACTGCTTGTCGATTTGCCGATCGTCGCCTTGGTAAGAAAACTCATCACGGCGCGAAAAATCGAGGATCAAGGGCAAGCCATACCGTTCGTCTTCGCTATTGGTGAACCGTTCATGTCGGATACCCTGTTCAGGGGAACCGCTATTGCCGGACAATGCGACACGATCCCCGACTGTGAAACACACCGGATACCAACGGCGCTTGGTTTGCCCGTCATAGGGATGCATGAGGATGTTTTCCAATTCAGGATTCCCGAGAATCATTTTGCCCCGCGAGTTTGCAATCTCGGCACCATGCACACAGTGATGATCACCGAATTGCTCGAACCGCGTGTTGCGCAGACCGACGTGCCGGGCGACCAGGATGCTTGTGCCGCGCACCAATTCGCTATCGGTGATATCGAGAGAATAGAAAGGCGTTTTGGCTTCGTCGGGAATGACATCCTTGGGCAGTTTAAACCGGAAGTCTCGTCTGCTCAGACTTTCGATATCCAATTGGAAGTCATCGCCATGGCGCATCATCACGAATTCCCATGATGGCTTGATCCCCCGTGCCACGGGTGGTTTTTCGCGCAAGGCGTGGTCTGCCACCTTGATCTCGAAGTCATCAACCTCGGGCGCGTCCCCGGTTGTCCATGCGATGAGCTTTTCCATCATCGTGGCGTCGGGATAGATACCCAAAAGCCTGCATCCAGTGACACGCATGCCAGGAGAGGAGGGCTCAGGGCCATAAGGCTTTACGCGCGTGTTCATCACGTCGAAAGGCGTGTTGATATCTCTGCCCACGGCAGCATCCAGCATTTTGCGAACCGGGTCATTGTCCGCCTTGACCGGGACAACCGGGCCCAGGATCAGCGAGCCATTGCTTTGCACGTTCTCAAAGAGAGTCTGCGCGCGGGCATCGACCACTTGAATGGCGGGCAGATACCCGGTGCTTGCGGCCCCACCCGAGACATGAACGCGGGTTTCGCGAAGGGTGATGCGGCGCCCTGCCCTGAGCTTGAGCGGCGGCGCCAATTCGTCGTGAACACGGCGCACCGAACAATTCGTCATCTCAATGGATTTCCCGCCAAAGATCGACAGGCCGCAATTCTGCACATCACCAATGAAATGGATGCCGTCGAGTCGCACGTTAAGACAGCGTTCGGCAACCAGCCAATCATCCAGATGCAGCGAGACCGGCGCAGCCGAGCAGGTTTCGAGCGAGAAGCTGTGGAGATCCTGAAGGATCGGCATCGCCTCGAACGGCCATCGGTAATCCCCTTGGGTGAAACGAAGGGCCACGCGACGCGTGAAGGCATCGCCACGATCATTGTCGAGCGGTTTGTCCGTTGGCGTCAGTTTTTCGTTGATCTCGGCCAGCATCCTGAGTGCCTCTTCCAAGGTGGGCAGGCTGGCCAGCCTTGGGTTTACCTCGTTGAGGTCATCGGGGATGCGATCAGGTCGCAACGTGATGGTGCAGACATCGCGGGTCATGTCGCACAGGCGTTCGAGTGCGTCTTGCACCGTCATGTTCGAGGTCAGACCACAGGGGGGATGAGCACTGATCGAGACATCGTCGGCGGTGATATGGGTGAGGTCAGGAAATACCGGGAGCAATCCTTGCGGCGTGCCGATGCCGCCGTCGGTGTGGCTCATCGAGGCGAGTGCCACGCAATGCGGGCCCCAGTTAAACGGCGGAACATAGCCGTCAACGGCATCCTCGTCCCGCGGCGGCCAGAGCACTTCACCAGTGCGCACGCGAGCGGCACAATACCAATAATCGCCAGACGCGAGATGATTTTTGAAGGTAACAGTAACCCCGCCTTCAAGGGAAACCGCGGTTGTCTTGGTCGGGACACCTTCGGGGTGCTCGTCAAAATCGTGATCCCAGCGGGTGATCGTGATGGTGCCCTGCATTGCGCCGACGGCCGCGGTGGCATCGGCGGTCAAGGTTACCTCGCGGCTGGTTTCGTCAAGCGTGAGTATTTGCCCAAGAACACCCGGCAGGTTGAGGCGGCGTTCGCGGTCGCCTTTCACCTCGATGGTTTTGCCTTGGACAAACTTGCGTTGGTCGTCGGTGGGTTCTTCGGCAAGGAACAATCCGTCGGGAGTGCTGAGGATTCGGGCGCGCACATCGTCAGCCGCCCATTTAAATGTGGCGCCACCCGCCGGGCCGCCTTTATGGATTTGAACGATATAGTTGAAGTTGCCGTGGCGCGTGTAACCGCCTTCCTCGTAGATGCGGCACAGATCGTTTTCATCGCCAGCCACCGGCGCGAGAGCAAAGGCGGCACGTCCGTTGCGCGGGGCCAGTTTCGGCGACGCAAACGTATGGCCGTCCTTGGCGCGGGATTTGAGCACCGGAACGCTGATGCCATTTGCCTGTGCGAAATCGGTGATCGGCAGCAATTCAAGACGCACCACGTTCTGCATGCGTCCGGCGGTGTCGGGGCCACCGAGGCCATCATCCCGGATGAACTCGTGATCCAGGAAGTCAACTTCGGACTTGGTACAGCAGGCGACGAGAACCAGTTCCCCTTGCGGCAGGTCGGCTCCGAGGTCTTCGGGGGCAAAGGTTTGATCCTCGGGCCAGGTGAAGCGGGCGCCGTGCACGTAAAGCTCGCCTGCCGAGATTGTCAGTTGGCCGCTGGTGTTGCTGACGTCAAACCCGCCCCGCNTCCGGGGTTGGCCGAGTCTCCCGATCACGTCGATCAGCGCCTGTTCACGGGCGTGGACCAGAAGATCCTGTGCCTCGTTGGCATCCGAGGCAAGGAAGGCACGCCCACTATAGTAGCGCAGGCTGTCGAATTGTTTTGACCGGCCGAAGACCGAGGTTTCACGTCCCTTGTCACCAATCATTTTTCATTCTCCTTGCGAGGGGCCGCGCGGCGGATTTCATGCGCACAGCCCGAACTTACGTTTCGAAACAGGGGCCGGCAGCGAAACCGAAGCGGAGGAATTCCTCCTTCGTGCGGGCGAGGTTGTTGAGGCGTGCGGTGGTACGCAGGCTGTTGCCGACGCCCATCTCCTGACCATCGTCCGCGCCGGAAAACACGGCCGGGTCGGTGTCGAACTCCATTTGGTAGAACCCGGGATCGGTAATGGATTGAGAGGTGAAGCGGGGGGCGACCTGAAGCGGATTGTCAGCCAGTGACGGCACGCAGGCAAAGCGGCGCGGCACCTGTGAACCGGGGGGTATGTAGGAATAGCGCACGCACCCGGTGTTGGTGACCGCCAGCTCGATGGGCGCCTTGTCTTCCGTCGCCGTGGCGAGGATGATTGAGTTCTCGATGCCAACCTCGCGGTCGGGTTCGGTTTCACTGGCCACGTCGATGATCGCGGTATCCATGCGTGAGCCGCCGCCGAGTTCATCCACCTCCAGACGCCCCAGTACCGTGCTGCGGCGCAGGCTAACCAGCCCGCCTGTGACACCGGAATTGCGGCGTTTGATGGCCGCGACATCGGGGGCGTTACCCCAAATCACGCTGTCTTCTATATCAAGTTCAGTATCGGTGCGGGTTTCGAGCCCTTCGACAATGGATCGGCGGATTTCGAAATGCTGGGTATTTTGCATGCGGAAGACCCAACGGGGGCCTTTTCGTTGGCCATTGCTCCCCAGTGGGCGGCCAAGGACGGTGCAATCCTCGACGGTCACACGGTTGTCGCCCGTCTTGTTGCCGTTGGTCGCGATGATTCGTTGCGTGTTCACGAAACGCAGCCCCGACAGCAGCAGGTCGGGTTCTCTGAAAATCAGAAAAACCTGCTTGTTTTCGCAGTCGATCGTCGGAAACGCCCCCGGAAGGGCGATCATCCGGTTGACGCCGGACTTGAGCGTCACCCTTACGCCATTGGATAGAACATTCATGCTCTCGATGGCCGAGGAAAAGGCCGGGGTCAGTTCGCTGATCTTCAGCCGGGTTGTGGCAGGGAACAGGGCCGAGACATCAGGGTCAGCTCCGGGAGTTTCAGTGTCTGAGCGTTCGTGACCGCCGATGGCGTGGCTGCGGCCGCGGTGCCAAGTGACATATGCGCCTTGAACCTCATTGGTGTCGACGCTGAGCGGCAGGGTGAAACGGCCAAGCTCTGGATCGACCAGTACCTTGTCGGCATGCCGGCCATGGTGCCAAGCGCTTGCCGTTCTATTCGACAGGTTGGCAGAGAAGATGTCGTTGGCGCCGAAACGGGTGAGGCCGGTATTTGTGACAATCGCGATGGAGAAGCTGCCGGCGGTTGCATCCGACGTGGGCGCGACGTGACGCGCGGGGTCGTCAAACAACATCCAGCGGCTGAGGCGCATTGGCATGCGGTCGGCGCTTGCGCGGGTGTTCATATCCGGCGCGGTCATCTCGGGGCGTTGAAATAGCGGCTCATCCGCGCCGAGTTGCCCGAACCGATAATGGCCGGGCGCACCCTTGATGGGCATCACCAAGTCGCCGGGGCTGTCTTGGCGCGGGGTGCCGTGGATGCGCACTTCCTGACGGTAAAAGTGCAGCCCGATATTGGGCAGGTTCCAACGGCCGTGGCCGGTGGCTATGCGTCCGAATTCGGCGCTGCGCGGGGTGCGGTCAAGCGCGGTATTCACATGCGAATGCGCCACGGGGTCGCACAAATCCGCGGTGCCGCCCGGGTCCATCCGCACCCGGCGCAGGCTTTCGGTGGTGGCGAGGCGGTCCCAGTATTCAACGGCCATGACAGGCCAACCGGTGGCGGCGCGCATGGCGAATTCCAACGCCGTGAGCGTGCCTTTTCGCTGGCGAAGCGCAAGCGTAAGAGCGACGCGTTGACGGGCGGATTGGTCGTCGCCGATGTCCTCCATCTCGCGCGCGCCCACCAGATCACCGATATAGGGTATTACCCAAGGCGCGCAGGTTTCGATGAAATGATCGTCATAGAGCTGTGCGATATCGTCGTGGACGATTTGCCCTTCGCGCGCCATCACCGACAGAAGTGAGCGCAGGGGCCCGTAGTCGCGCGGGTCGGAATAGGTGGGATCAGGGCCATCCTTGCCGCGTGCGGCGCCGCCCTGATCGTGGTCGCGCAGCCGGTAGAGCGCTGGCAGAAGTTCGAAAAGATCGTCAAGTTGATAAGACATCAAAACTCTCCCAATTCAACCGGATCGTCGGTGAGGATCAGGATCTCGGCCCCTTCCTGCGGCCCGTAACTGCCGCGACGGGGCATATCGGCCAGAAGAACCTGATGACGCGCGGCAGGCATGTCGGTACGGTAAAGATGGTCCAGATCGACTGCGACGACGCCGGGCACAGCTTGCAACTTGGCAATTACGTCACTGGCGCGGACCGGTGCCCCGATTGCGCGGTGTTCATAGGCAAACCCGCTGCGCAATGTTGCGCGGGCGGCAGCCAAAACCTCGTCCGAGCTTCCCGTCTTGGCCACGTATGCCGGATCAATCCGCAGGTTGGCGTGCAGCGAGAACCTTGCCACGCGCAGATTGCCCACGGTGACGCGCGTGCCTTCGGGGGCGCTGGCCACGATCGAGGCGGCGAGGTTGGGCAAGACGCCACTGTCAAGCGGCAAGGGGTCGGGCGTCTCGCCGGCGATGGTCAGGAAAACCCCTTGTGCGCCGCCGACCCAACTCCAGCTTGCCAAGGCTTTCGTCACGCCAGAAAAGGCGCGGGCGTAATCGGCAAAATCGGTCAGAGAGACAACGCGGCCCATGGTCATCATCTTTTGCGGCGCGTTCATCCGCGCGGTTTCGAGGCTTTCGCCGTCGCTGCCACCGGCACTGGGCAACGGGTTCGTCACCGCCGACAGAATACGGGGCTTGGACATCATCAACGAGAGTTGCCCGGCCCGCAGGCGCCCCGACGCGCCCGCGCCTTTGCGATAGCGTGCCGTTATGTTGTTCTCGCCCGTGGGCAGCGTCGCCCCCATCAGGCCGTTGCCGAAGGTCACCCGGCTTTTGCCGTCCGAAAGCGTCGTCAGCACGAAAACACGTGCGCCGGGGGCCGCATCGCCAAAGTCACGGACTTCTTCCCATTGCACGCCGTCTACAAATACTTCGAGCGTTGACGCATTGCCGGTTTCGGTTTCTGCGGACAGGTAGGTCAGCGGCCCATCCTTGAGCGTGAAGCTCTGGAAATGCTTGGTGGCATCACCCGAACCCAGAACCTCCTCCACGGTTTCGCCATGGGTCGCCTTGGCGACATTGGCGTTGAGGGTCACACTATGGCGCAGGTAGGGGCCCGTAAGCGCTGGCTCGAAGGTGATCAAGCCGGTGGTGCCGTTGACTGCGACGTCACGCAGAGTGATCCGCTCGGACCGGATGACGCCGGGCAAGTCGGCGCGTTCCCCTGTGAGGTAAAGGGTTTGCCCCGGCGCGAGGTCGACATCAGGACGGTCGAGCAAAAGCGTGGAGCCTTGAATATTGTCCGATAGCGGCAGATCGGCCAGCGGCAAGGATTTGGGCAGCGTGAAGAGTGCGCAGGTACGCAGGATCAGATTTGGGACATAGATCGAGCCTTGCCAAGTTCTTGGCACGGTGATGCGGGTGACCTCGCCGCTCATGCCATAGGCCTCAACCGAGGTGGTTTCCGCCGCTTCGATCCTTGTCCAGGCTTCCAAAGGGTCGCCAAGATAGTTTTCACCACGGATCACGACGATCATGCCTTCGGCGATGCCTTCATAGGCACGATCAAGGTAAAGCGCGATCTTGTCGGGTGGAAGCGGATCGTCGTCGCCGTCGTAGAAAGACGAGGTGCCGATGTAGCTGGGCGCGGTTATCGTAATATCACCCCGTTCGCTCAGGGTGTTGTGACCGAAGAGGCGGCAACCTTGTGTCAGCATGACGGGCTGCAAGCCGGTTTCAACGCGCGGGGCCGCACGCAGTGTAGTACCAAGATCCTGCCGGTCAAAGGCGACATGGGCCGCCCCGTCAATCACTGTGGCGCGCGGCCAGCTTTGACCTTCCATCGCCACCAACATCGCGGCAGCGTCGGACATCCGCAGGGTGGCCTCTGTCGGGGCCTCAGGCAGCAGGAGGCTGTCGTGGGTCGGAAGGTCGGGCATCTGTGCGCTGCCCGAAAGCGCGATGAAGGACAGCTCGGTTTGGCCTGTGGAAAGCGGCGTCACGCGGCTTACGCGGTGCATGTAGCCGCTGTTGTCGGGACGGCGCTCGGGCTCGCCGTTTTCACCAAGAAGCAGGATGCGCGTACCCTCTGACACGGCAGCGGCAGCGGGATTTATGAGGAAACCATCGTCGCCACGATCCACGACTTGCGGCCAAGATCTTAGCGGCAAGAGCGCGTTCCATGCCGGTTTGACGCGCATCTCGTCGAGTGTTTCGAAGACCTGCGGTTGCTGATCGTCGTCCGGGATGGATTTCACGCCCAAGCGCGCGGGCACGGTGACCAGCCGATGCGCCGGGCCGTCCTCATCGGCGGTGAAGGCGAGGTGGGTTTCGGCGGCAGTGGCGGGGGATAGTTTGTAGTCGACCAGTT
>PR_CR_10_Liq_1_inCRDRAFT_1001335_pt1 | contig 13980 bp, 13 predicted proteins | sample PRCRCaboRojoPR_3_FD_10241 | JGI IMG/M metagenome (IMG submission 10241) | reverse complement strand
CGGGCGGTGGCGACCCCGGTGGCGGCGGCCCACATGGCCAGACCCGGCCACAGCAGCGGCCGCAGCAGCCGCACGGGCGGCGACCCGTGGCGCGCGAGATAGCGGTCGAGGGACCGTGCGTGCAGCAGGCGGGCGCGGAACGGCCGACGCCGCGTCGACGCGCCGACCTGATGCTCGACGACGGCGGCCGGTTCGAAACGGATGCGCCGTCCGCGCGCCCGCAGCCGCACGCACAGGTCGACGTCCTCGACGAACAGCCGGTAGCCCGGGTCGAAGCCGCCCACCAGCTCGAAGTCGTGCCGGCGGACCGCGAACGCACAGCCGGAGACCCAGTCCACGTCGCAGGCCGCGACGGCGTCGGGGCCGGTCAGGTCGAGGGCGTGGTAGCGGCGCGTGGCCGCGTTGTCGGGCCGGAGGCGTCCGAGGGCGGCGTGCTGCAGGGCGGTGGGGACGTCCGGGGTGCGGCGGGCCGACGCCTGATGCGCGCCGTCGGGATAGCGCACCCGGGGGCCGACCAGCGCGACCTCCGGGTCGGCGTCGAGCGCGGCGACGAGCCGTCCGATCGCGAGGGGGCCGATGCGGACGTCCGCGTTGGCGATGACGGCGACGGACACGTCGTCGGGGAGCGCCGCGACCCCGGCGTTCGCCGCCCGACCGAACCCGACGTTGACGAGACGCAGCACGCGCGTCCGCGGACGCGTGGTGGTGACCGCGTCGGCGGTGCCGTCGGACGAGCCGGCGTCGACGACGACGACGGGACCGGCGAAGTCGTCGAGCGCGGCGAGGGCGGCGAGCACCTCGTCGCGGGTGTCGTGGGTGACGAGCACCACGCCCGCGGCGGACGCGCTCACGGCCCGTCCGCTCCGGGGGCGGTCGTCGGCCGTCCGGCCCGGACGCCGAGCTCGTCGAGCAGCCGGACGAGGGCGTCGCGCCAGTGCGGCAGCGGTCCGACCCCGAGGGTGCGGGCGTGGGTCGTGTCGAGCACCGACCACGCCGGTCGCGGCGCAGGGCGTGCGACGGCGTCGGACGACTGCCGCCCGAGGTCGACGGCACGACCGCTGAGGGCGAACACCGCCTCGGCGACGTCGAACCAGGTCGCGACCCCCTCGTTGACGAGATGGACGGTGCCGTGGCGGCCGGTGACGGCGAGCCGGCGGACCGCCGCCGCGAGGTCCCGGGTCGTCGTGGGCGAGCCGGTCTGGTCGTCGACGACACGCACCGGGTCGCCGACGTCGGCGAGCCGGAGCATCGTCCGGACGAAGTTGCGGCCCTGCGCGCCCGACACCCAGGCGGTGCGGACGATGTGGTGCGCGGGGAGCGTCTCCCGCACCAGCTGCTCACCGGCCGCCTTGGTCCGCCCGTAGACGCTCAGCGGGCGGACCGGGTCGGTCTCGGTGAATCCGCGCGGCGTCCCACCGGGACCGGACGGTGCGGCACCGTCGAACACGTAGTCCGTCGAGAAGGTCACCAGTGTCGCGCCCGTCCGCGCGCAGGCGCGGGCGAGCCACCACGGGGCGAGGGCGTTCACCCGGTGGGCGCCGTCCGGGTCGGCCTCGCAGCCGTCGACGTCGGTCGCGGCGGCGGCGTTGACGACCAGCGTCGGGCGGATCGTCGTGACGGCGTCGGCGACGGCCGCCTCGTCGGTCACGTCGAGCTGGTGGCGCGTGAGGCCGACGGGGTCGTGGTCGGCGAAGGCGTCGAGCAGGTCGTGCCCCAGCTGGCCGCCCGCGCCCGTGATGACGACCCTCACCGCGCGGCGCCCCGACGCTGCGACGCCCCACCGTCCTTGAGCGGACGCCACCAGTCCTCACGGGTGCGGTAGAACGCGATCGTCCGGTCCAGCCCCTCCTCGAACGACACGGCGGGACGCCAGCCGAGCGCCCGGATCGCGGTGGTGTCGACCGAGTAGCGCAGGTCGTGACCGGGCCGGTCGGCGACGTGTCGGATGCGCTCCTCGCCGACGCCGAACCGTTCGAGGAGGGTCATCGTGAGCTCGCGGTTGGTGAGCTCGTTGCCGGCGCCGACGTTGTAGACGCTCCCGGGCTCCGCCTCGGTCAGCACGAGCCACTGCGCGGCGGCGTTGTCCTCGACGTAGGTCCAGTCGCGCACGTTGCGCCCGTCGCCGTACAGCGGCACGTCGAGCCCGTCGATCAGGTTGGTGACGAACAGCGGGATGACCTTCTCGGGGTAGTGGTACGGCCCGAAGTTGTTCGCCGTGCGGGTCACCGAGATCGGGTAGCCGTAGGTCACCCCGTAGGCGCGTGCGAGCAGGTCCGCACCGGCCTTCGACGCGGAGTAGGGGCTGTTGGGCTCGAGCGCGTCGCCCTCCTTGAACGAGTCCGGCTCGGCGACGGAGCCGTAGACCTCGTCGGTGGAGATGTGGAGCACGCGCGGGACCTCGGCCCGACGGCAGGCGTCGAACACGACCCCGGCGCCGGTCACGTTGGTGTCGAGGAACGCCGCGGGTCCGTCGATCGAACGGTCGACGTGCGACTCGGCGGCGAAGTTGACGACCATGTCCGCGCCGGTCACGGTCGCGTCGACGAGCGCCGCATCGCGGATGTCGCCGTGCACGAACGTGTAGCGCCGGTCCTCGGCGACGTCGGCGAGCGACGCGGGGTTGCCCGCGTACGTCAGGGCGTCGAGGTTGACGACCTCGACGTCGTCGGTCTCGGCCAGCACGTGGCGGATGAAGTTCGAGCCGATGAACCCGGCCCCGCCGGTGACGACGAGCCTCACACGCGCCCCTCCGTGATCTCGACCTCGGCGTGGTCGCCGAGCAGGAACCGGTGCGCGGCGGGACGTCGTTCCGTCCGGGCGATCCGCACGTCCCTCCCGAGGAGCGACCCCTCGAGGCGGGGGACGTCGCGGAGATGACAGCGCTCCATCACGACGGAGTACTCGACCTCGCACCGCTCCAGCCGGCAGTCCCCGGCGATCGACGTGAACGGCCCGACGAAGACGTCCTCGAGCACCGTCCCCGGACCGATGACCGCGGGTCCGCGGACGTGGCTGCGGACGAGCCGGGCGCCGGCCTCGACGACGACGTCGGGCGTCACGGTGGAGCCCTCGGCGAGGGTGCCGTCGACGCGGCCCTCGACGGTCGACAGCACGACGCGGTTCGCCTCCAGCAGCTCGTCCTTCTTCCCGGTGTCGAGCCACCAGCCCTCCACGAGGGAGGCGCGGACCGGACGCCCCTCGGTGACGAGCAGCTGGATCGCGTCGGTGATCTCGAGCTCACCCCGCCATGACGGTTCGATCCGCCGGGCGGCGTCGAGGATCGCGCTGGTGAAGAGGTAGACGCCCACGAGCGCGAGGTCGGAGGGCGGGTCCTCCGGCTTCTCCACGAGCCGGACGATCGCCCCGTCGTCGTCGAGCTCGGCGATGCCGAAGCGGTGCGGGTCGGGGACCTGCTTGAGCAGCAGCTGCGCGGCGGGGGCGTCCCGCTCGAACGCCTCGACGACGTGCCGGATACCACCCTCGATGAGGTTGTCGCCGAGGAACATGACGAAGTCGTCGTCGCCGAGGAACGGTTCGGCGGTCAGCACCGCATGGGCGAGCCCGAGCGGTGCGTCCTGCGGGATGTAGGTCACCTCGAGCCCGAACGCCGACCCGTCGCCGACGGCGTCGCGGATCTCCGGTCCGGTGTCACCGACGATGATGCCGACCTCGGTGACGCCCGCGTCGCGGATCTGCTCGAGGCCGTAGAACAGGATCGGCTTGTTCGCCACCGGCACGAGCTGCTTCGCGCTCGTATGGGTGATCGGGCGCAGCCGACTGCCCGACCCGCCGGCCAGCACGAGACCCTTCACGGCCTGTCCTCCTGCACCGCGAGCGGCGCGCCCTAGGAGGTGGCGTCGTCACCGACGGCGACGACGACCTGCGTCCCGTCGGGGACCCGGACCCCCTCGGGCAGCGGCAGCAGCGGCGCTCCGAGCGTCGCGGCGACCCACCCCGCCCGGACCTCCTGCTCGGGCAGCGCGTAGACGGTAGTCGTCCCCAGCGCGTCCATCCGCGAGGGACCCGGACCGACGGTGCCCCGGCTGCGGAAGCCGGCGCTGAGCAGCGTGTCCTGCACGATCTGGGTGCCGAGCTCACGTCCGCCGGAGAACAGCACGACGGTGGTCTGCCCACGGGTCTGCGCCGTCCCCCGGTCCGCCGGCGGCCGGCCGGCCCGCAGGTCGTCGAGCAGGGCCCGGGCGCCCGGCCCGTACGGCAGCACGTAGGCGCGGCCCTCCACGGTCCGTGGGTAGCTGGGCAGCGTCATCATCGGCAGCCCGTCCCGGACGACGCCGAGCAGCTCGCCCGACAGCGCCCGCATCTCCCCCACGTCCAGCCGGTCGTCGGTGACGAGGTTCGACGCGACGTCCTCGACGAGCTGGGACACGCGTGCCGGGTCGGTGAGCAGTCGCCCGTCGAGCAGCCCGGCGATCACCGAGCGGATGAACTGCTGCTGCCGGTCGATGCGCTCGAAGTCGGCCCGCGGACCGCTGCGGGACCGCACGAACGCGAGCGCGTCGCTGGGACCCATGTCGTGGCAGCCCGCCTCGAACGACGCGCCGCTCTTCGGGTCGACGAGCGGCCGTTCCAGACAGACCTCGACGGTGCCGAGGGTGCGGACGATGTCGATGAACCCGCCCAGCGAGACCATCGCGAAGTGGTTGACCGGGAGCCCGAGGTTGGAGCGCAGCGTGCGCAGCAGCGGGTCGGGACCGCCGGCGAACAGTTCGGTGAGCTTGCGCGGCGCACCGGCGTCGTCGAACACCAGCAGGTCGCGCGGGATGCTCAGCAGCGTCACCGTGCCGCGGTCCTCGCTGATCGCGACGTAGAGGATGGTGTCGCTCTGCTGGCCGGTGAAGTTGCCGAGCGTCAGCGCGGCCCGGTCCGCCTCGCTCAGCCCCGCCCGCGAGTCGGAGCCGACGACGAGGAACGAGCTCGGCCGCGCCGTCGGCTCGACGACGTCGAGCGCCGGGACCGTGATGCGGGTCAGGCTCGCGTCGGCACGCTGCAGCAGGAGCGTGGCGCTGGCTCCGGCGACGGAGGCGAGCAGCAGCGACACGGCACCGGCGAGCAGCCCGAGGCGGCGCAGCCCACGGTGGCTGCGGCCCCCCGTGCGCTCCTCGCCCCAGGCGAGCCGGTCACCGCTGCGCATCGTCCCCCCCGTCGATGGGAGTGGTCAGGTCCCGACCGAGCAGCACGACGATCGCGACCGGCTCCCCCTCGAACAGCGGTGGGTCGTCGACCGCCTCGATGGCGGCGGAGGGGAACTGCTCCGCGAGCAGGAACGCGACCGGCTCGGCCTCGCGGTCGCCCGCAAGGTAGTTGATGACGGTGCGCTCCCGATCGAAACGGACGTCGTTCCCGGTGCCCTCGACGGTGAACCCGGCGGCGGTGAGCTCGGCCTCGTACTGCGCCGCGAGTCCGGCGACGCCGGCACCGTTGAGCACGGCGACGCCGGTGACCGAACGCAGCCGCTCGACGTCCTCCTCCGGTTCGATGTCCTCGAAGGGCAGCCCGTCCTGCAGGCGCTGGAACCGGAGCATCGCCGCCTCCTCGAGCACGACGAGCTCGCCGGTGCTCGGGTTGCGGACCATCGGCAGCCGGTCGACGTCGATCGGCGTCACCTCCCCCAGCGCCGGTGCGAGGTCGATGAGCGACCGCACCCCGAGGTCGACGTCGGTGACGACCTGGCCGGCGAGCACGTCGACGACGGCACGCCCCTGCAGGGGGCTGCGCACGAACAGGGACGTGTCGACCTGCGCGGCGACGGCGCGGAGCACGGCGGCACCGCGGGCGAGGACCTCCTCGACGTCGGGGTCGCGCAGCCAGGCGCGGACGTCGTCCGGTGTCGGCTCGTCGCAGCCCCACCCGCCGCACACCTCGAGGGGTCCGAGCTCGCGCACCAGCCCCGGCAGCGCGTCGGTCGAGACGGCCACGACGTGGTCGAGCCGCACCTCGGTGTAGTCGATGATCGCGCGGGCGAGCCGGTCCGCGCCGAGCTCCCGCTGGACGGCGTCGAGCGACATCAGCCCCTGCCCGTCGACGACGACCTCGATGCTGCTGGGGATGACCAGCGCCGCCGGCTCCGTCCGCCCCCCACCGACCTGCAGAAGAACGGGCGGTGCGACCAGCGGGCTGGGTCGCGGCACCGTCGGATCGAGCGGTTCGACGAGCAGGAGCAGCAGCGTCGTCGCGTCGTCGGGCGCCTGCGCACCGGACGCCCCGAGCAGCAGCACGTCCTCGCGCAGCGCGGTGAGCGGGACGCCCTCGAGGCGGTTCGAGCCGAGCAGCCACAGGCCGCCGACGAACGCGGCCCACAGGACGGCGACGATGACGAGCCCGATGAGGGCGCGGAGCAGGACCCGCAGGAGGCGGACGGGCGAGCGGCGGCGGGTCAGCGTGAAGCCCGGCAGCTCCGACACCACGTCACCTCCCGCCCGCGGCCCGCGGCCCGCGCGCCGCCGCCTCCGGTCCCCGACCGGGACCCCGGGCCGCGGAGCGTAGGGCCGGCGCCGATAGCCTCCGCGGTCCCGCGACGGCGAACGGACAGGCTCGCATGCGCATCACGGTCGGGGCCCGACCGCCCGCCGCCGACGACGTCCCCGGCGCGCTGGAGGGCGCGGTCGCGCTCCTCGGGCAGCGGCCCGCGATCACCGGCCTGCATGCGGGCGAGCGGCGCGAGCAGGGGTTCGCCTCCCTCGCCGGCTGGGTCGCGAAGGGCGCGAACCTGCTCGCGCTGGAGGTCGGTGCCGCACCGGGCGACCGCCTGGCGCTGGGCGGGCCACCCGGCTGGCCCGTCGCCGCCGTGGCACTGTCCGCCTGGTGGGTCGGCATGACCGTCGTCCCGCTGGGGAGGGCCGAGGACGCGGCGGTGGTGGTCGCGCACGCGGCGACGGCGTCGTCGGCNGCCGCGTCCGGNCCTGCCGACCGGTTCGTCNTCGGTGACGCCCTCGACGGCTCCGGCTCGGACCCGGACGGAGCGGAGGCGTGGGTGGACGCGGTCACGCCGCACGGCGACCGGCCGCCACCGGCGGTGCGGGACGGGTCGCGGGTCGCGTTCGTCGCGACCGACGGGACGGGGACGACCCAGCGTGACCTGCTCGCCACCGTGCCGGCGGGGACGGAGGGCGTGCTCGGCCTCGACCGTGCGGGCGATGACGACGTCGTCGCCGGGGCGGACGGTGCCCGCCGGCTGGCGGCGCTGGCCCTGCGGCCGCTGGTGACCGGCGCGGCGACCGTCGTCCTCGACGTCGACGACGCGGACCGGGACGCGCGCGCGACCGCCGAGCGGGTCGCGCTCTGGTACGCCTGAGCGCTCAGACCCCGGCGGCGTCCGGCGCCAGCGCGTAGAGGTCCCCTGCCCCGGCGGCGACGACCGGCGCGAGCCCGTGGACCGCGGGCAGCAGGCGGGTGACGAGCACCCGGGCGCGGAGCGTCCGGGCCGCGAGCAGGTCGGGATCGGGGGCGTCCGGACCACCGCCGTCGAGGGCCGCGCGGGCGTGGGCGACCCCGCGGACGACGAGCCCGGTGGCGAGCACGGTGCTGAGCAGGCGCAGGTAGGCGTGCGCGCCCGCGAGCACGTCGAGCGGCTCCTCACCGCGGTCACGCAGGGCGCGCGTCGCGTCGCGCGCGACGTCACGGGCGGCGGCCAGCGGCGCGGCGAGGTCGGCGAGCGACTCGGGCAGCGCGTCCGGGACGAGCCCGTCCAGCAGCGTGTCGATCATGGCACCGGCCTCGGACGGCAGCTTGCGCAGCACCAGGTCGATCGCCTGGATGCCGTTCGTGCCCTCGTAGATGGGGGCGATGCGCGCGTCGCGCAGGTGCTGGGCGATGCCGGTCTCCTCCACGTAGCCCATCCCGCCGAGGACCTGCAGGGCCGTGGAGGTCAGCTCGACGCCGAGGTCGGTGCACCACGACTTCGAGAGCGGGGTGAGCAGGTCCGCGAGCGCCTGCCCCTCGCGCCGGGCCGCGTCGTCCGCGCCGTGCAGGGCGAGGTCGAGCGCGCGCGCGTTCTCGTAGCAGAGGGCACGCATCGCGTCGATGGCGGCACGGGTCTCGAGGAGCATGCGCCGCACGTCGGGATGGTCGATCAGCGGTGACTGCTCGCCCGGTGCGGCACCGGGAGCGCGGCCCTGCCGACGTTCGCGCGCGTAGGCCTCGGCGTGCTGGGCGGCCCGCTCCGCGATCGCGAGCCCCTGCAGGCCGACGCCGAGCCGGGCGTCGTTCATCATCGTGAACATCTGCCGCATGCCGTCGTGCGGCGCACCGACGAGCTCGCCGATGGCACCGCCCTCGGACTCGCCGAACGCCATCACGCACGTCGGTGACGCGTGGATGCCGAGCTTGTGCTCGAGGGAGACGACCTCGACGTCGTTGCGGGCCCCGAGCGTCCCGTCGTCGGCGACGAGGAACTTCGGCACGATGAACAGCGAGATGCCCTTCGTGCCCGGCGGCGCATCGGGCAGGCGTGCGAGCACCAGGTGGACGATCTGCTCGCTGAGGTCGTGGTCGCCGTAGGTGATGTAGATCTTCTGTCCGGTGATGCGGTACCGACCGTCGCCCGTCGGCTCCGCGCGGGTCGTCACGGCCCCCACGTCGGACCCCGCCTGCGGCTCGGTCAGGTTCATCGTGCCCGACCACTCGCCGGTGACCATGCGCGGCAGGTAGCGGGCCTGCTGCTCGGGCGAGCCGTGGTGGGTGAGCAGGTGCACCGCCCCGGTGGTCAGCAGCGGGTTGAGGGAGAAGGCCATGTTGGCGCTCGTGATGAGCTCCTTCACGGCGGTCGCCGCGAGCAGCGGGAACCCGCCGCCGCCGTGCTGCTCCGGATGCTGCATCGCCCCCCAGCCGGCCGCGACGTACCGGGCGTAGGCGTCGTGGAAGCTGGCCGGGGTCACGACCCGCCCATCCTCGAGGCGGGCGCCCTCCCGGTCGCCGTCGCGGTTGGTCGGTGCGACGACCTCCGCGGCGAACCGGCCGGCCTCCTCCAGGAGCGCGGCGAGCGTCTCGCCATCGGCGTGGGGGAACGCCGGCAGGTCGGTGAGGGTGCGCAGCGGCGCGACATGGTCGAGCGTGAACCCGATGTCGGCGAGGGGCGCGCGATAACCGTCCATCCCCCGATCCTACTGGTGCACGTCCGGTCGACGCCGCGGCCTACCGGTGCGCGTCGAGCCGGGCCCGGACCCCCTCGAGGTCGAGGCGGTAGCGGCCGAGCCGGGGGCGGTGCAGCACCGACGGGGTCGCGCGGGGGCCGTCGAGCCCCGGGCCACGGTCGACGCCGGCACGACCGAGTCCCGGCCACGCCGCCGGGAGCGAGGGCCACACCTCGAGGACGGGGACGAGCCGCACCGGGGTCCCGTCCACGAGGGTCAGCGGTGCACCGAGCCCACCCACGACCAGCTGCGCGGCGAGATGGTCCAGCAGGGCGCGGGCGGCGTCGAGCGACCCGGCGGGGACGCCGTACAGCTCGAGGTCGGGGACACCGAAGCGGGCGGCACCGTGCGTCAGCGCCCAGCCGACGCCGTCCCGTCCGTCCGCCGACCCGCCGTCGGACGCCCCGCTCCCGATGGTCGCGACGACCCCGTCGCCGGCGTCGACGACCCCGGCGGCGACGCGTGGCAGCCAGGTCGCGTCGCGCACCACCCGCGCCGACAGGTCCCGGATCCCGCCGACACGGCCGGGGAGCACGCGGGCGAGCGCGGCGAGCAGTGCGGCCTGGCGCGTGAGCCCCTCGACGAGCCCGTCGGGGGCGACGGCGACCTCGGTCCGCAGCAGCGGGGTGCCGTCGGCGTCCTCGCCGGCCCGGACGACGGCACGCTGCATGCGCCCACCCCAGTGGACGTCCTGCGCCTCGGAGCCGTCGCCGGAATGGGCGGAGGCCCGGTCGATCCCGCCGGCCGCCCGGGCGTCGGCGACGACCGCGGCGACGTCGGTGACGGGGGCGTCGAGGGCGAGGGCGATGAGCGAGGGTCGTGCCGACGGCATCAGGGCTCCTCGTCGCGGACGGACCCGGACAGGATGGCACGGGTGCGCCCCTCCGTGTCGACGACGAGTCGGCCGGCGTCGTCGATGGCCGTCGCGGTGCCGACGACCGGTTCCTCCCCCGGGGGTCGCACCCGCACCCTGCGGCCGAGCGTGTCGCTGAGATCGCGGACCCGTCCGACGAGCCGTCGGGGGTCCTCGAGCAGCGGCAGGGTGCGGTCGAGGGCGGTGATGAGCGCCGCGAGCAGCCGGGGACGGTCGGGGGCGACGCCGGACAGCGTGGCGAGGTCGGTGCGGTCCGCGGCCGGCGCGTCGTGCAGGTGCACGTTCACCCCGATGCCGCAGAGCAGCACGTCCCGATGGCCGTCCGCCGTGGGGACACGCTCACGCTCGACGAGCACGCCGGCGAGCTTGCGCAGCCGCCCCTGCGGGCCGTCGTCCCGGACGACGACGTCGTTGGGCCACTTGAGCCGCAGCGCGGGGTGGGGTGCGCCCGACGTCAGGCACGCCTCGACGGTGGCGACGCCGAGCGCGTGCGGGAGGAGCGGGAGCGCGCCGGCCGTCGTGTCGACGTCCAGCAGCACGGTGAGCGCGAGGCTCCCACCGTCGGCGTCGTCGTCCCAGCGGGTCCCGGTCCGTCCCCGACCCCGACGCTGCAGGTCGGCGAGCACCACCGTCCCGTCGGCGCCAGCGTCGCGCGCGTGCTCGCGGGCACGGTCCTGCGTGGACGCGACCTCACCGACCGCGAGCAGGGTCCGCAGCCGGTCGGACGCGTCGAGGGCGGACCGCACCGTCTCGGTCGCCGCGACGTCGCGCCACGGCGCAGCCGAGGTGTCCACCGTCGTCCCTTCCGGAGGCCGTGCGGGAGCGCGAGACTAGGCTCCGGCGACCCGCGAGGAGGGAGCGACGCATGACGGACACGACCGCGCGACGGTTGGAGGAGCTGCTGCGCCGCCGGGAGGAGTCGCGGCAGGGCGGCGGACCGGAGGCGGTCGCCCGGCAGCACGAGCGCGGCAAGCTGACCGCGCGCGAGCGCATCGACCTGCTCCTCGACGACGGCTCGTTCACGGAGACGGACGCGTTCGCGCTGCACCGGGCCTCCGGCTTCGGGGTGGAGGACGAGCGTTCCCCGGGCGACGGGGTGGTCACCGGTCACGGCACGATCGACGGGCGACGCGTGTGCGTGTTCAGCCAGGACTTCACGGTGCTGGGCGGGTCGCTCGGTGAGGTGTTCGCGGAGAAGATCGTGAAGGTGATGGACCTCGCGGTCCGCATGGGGGTCCCCCTCATCGGCCTGAACGACTCCGGTGGGGCCCGCATCCAGGAGGGTGTCGTCGCGCTCGGCGGCTACGCGGACATCTTCCTCCGGAACGTGCGGGCGTCCGGGGTGGTGCCCCAGATCAGCGCGATCCTCGGCCCTGTGCGGGTGGGGCCGTCTACTCCCCGTCGATCACCGACTTCGTCTTCATGGTGCGGGACACGTCGCACATGTTCGTCACCGGACCGAACGTGATCCGCACCGTCACCGGCGAGGAGGTGACGATGGAGGAGCTCGGGGGTGCCATGACGCACGCGTCCCGCTCGGGGGTCGCGCACTTCACCGGCGCCGACGAGGAGTCGGTCCTCGACGACATCGGGCTGCTGCTGTCGTTCCTCCCGTCGAACAACCTCGAGGAGGCGCCGCGGGTCGAGCCCGACGACGACCCGGACCGGGCCTGCCCGGCGCTCGACACGTTCATGCCGGACAGTGCGAACGTCCCCTACGACGTCCGTGACGTCATCACCGAGGTCGTCGATGACGGCGAGCTGTTCGAGGTCGCGTCCGCCTTCGCGCAGAACATCGTCGTCGCCTTCGCGCGGATCGACGGGCGGTCGGTCGGCGTGGTCGCGAACCAGCCGCAGCATCTCGCCGGGGTGCTCGACATCGACTCGGCGACGAAGGCCGCACGCTTCATCCGCACGTGCGACGCGTTCAACGTCCCCGTCGTCACCTTCGTCGACGTGCCGGGCTTCCTCCCGGGCACGGCGCAGGAGTTCGACGGCATCATCCGTCACGGCGCGAAGCTGCTGTACGCCTACGCGGAGGCGACCGTGCCGAAGCTGACGGTCATCCTGCGCAAGGCGTACGGCGGGGCGTACGACGTGATGGGCTCGAAGCACATCGGGGCCGACGTCAACCTGGCGTGGCCGACCGCGGAGATCGCGGTGATGGGGGCGCGCGGTGCGGTGAACATCCTGCACCGGCGCGAGCTCGCCGCCGCGGAGGATCCCGAGGCGCTGCTCGCCGAGTTCGAGGAGAGCTACGCGGAGCAGTTCGCGAACCCCTGGCGGGCCGCCGAACGCGGCTACGTCGACGCGGTCATCCTGCCGTCGGAGACGCGCCAGCAGCTGGTGCGGGCGCTGCGCTTCACCGCGTCGAAGCGTGAGCCGGGTCCGCCCCGCAAGCACGGGAACATCCCCCTGTGAGCGGCGCTGCGGAGGCGGGGCCGACGGCGGGACCGTCGCTGCGGATCGTCGCGGGCGGACGACCGACGGATGCGGAGCACGCCGCGCTCGTCGAGGCGCTGCGGACGGTGCGGGCGCGTCGGCGGGCGGCGACGCGCCGGGACGGCGGGTCGGTGTGGGCGCACGCCGGCCGGCTCGAGGCGCACGGTCGGCGACGGGTCGACGAGCGGGTGCTGCTCCGCCGCGCCTGACCGGCGATCACATCGCGCCGGCGCTCTCCTCCGCGGCGGCGCGGGCGGCCTCGGCCTCCTCCTCCGACGCGTACACGGTGACCGTCGTCTCCATGCCGGCGGCCCGGTGGCCGGGCACGGTGCAGATGACGGTCCATTCCCCGGGGAAGAGCAGCACCGTCCCGGTGCCCGTCTCCTGCCCCTCCGCCTCGGGGATGTCCGAGCCGTCGGCGGCCCCGAGGAACTGGGCGTTGTGGTAGGCGTCGCTGACGTTGGTGACGGTCACGTCGACGGCGCCGGTGACGAGGAACTGGTCGGTGATGTCGAAGAAGAAGTTGCCCATGTCCATGCTGATCGTGCCACCGGGCCCGACCGGCTGGATCGGGTCGCAGCCCTCGCTGCCCGCCGGGCACACGAGCGGCGCGGCCTCGACGGCCCCCTCGGGGAGGGTCGCGCAGCCGGACAGGAGCGCGGCGGCAGCCGCGACGGCGAACAGACGCAGACGCACGGTGACCTCACTGGGACGGTTCTGGGGCCCTTCGAGCGGCCGCAGCATACCGGCGGCCGGTGTCGGGTCGGCGCTCAGCGGACCGCGACGGCGAGGGCGCCGCGCATCGTCTCCTCGTGTCCGGGGACGGTGCACACGTAGGTGTAGTTGCCCGCCTCGAGGGTCACCTCGCCGGTCGCCGTCCGACCGGGCGCGCAGGCGGCGATCTCCTCGCCGGTCTCCTCGATGACGAGGTTGTGGTTCGCGCCGCCCTCGCAGACGAGCGCCAGGCTGGCCGTCCCGGGGTCCATGCGCAGCTGGTCCGGCTCCCAGGTCAGACGGTCGGTCCCGACCACGACGAGGTCGGCCTCGGGCAGGGCGGCCTCCCCGCCACCGCAGGCGGCGAGCAGCGGGACGGTGAGCACGGCGGCGGCGACGGCGGGCACGACGGTGGCGGCGTGGGCGGGGTCGGCGCGCGCGGGAGGGGACGTCGGGGTGGAGCACGGGGGCCTCCGGGTCGGGCGCAGCGGGGCGCGGGCGGATGGGCGGAGCGGGAGCGGTCCGGGCCCGGTGGCGAAGGTACCGACGGCTCCTGCGGCGGCGGGGCGGCCGCAGGGCGGCTCCGGGCGGTCCGGGGAGCCACCCGACGGCCCGTCCGGGGTCCCGGTCCGGAGGCCCGCGACGACCGAGACGAACGAGACGAACGGTCGTTCGTTCATTCCGTGGTGAGGACTAGGCTCGCGGAGGTCCGGGGAGGGAGCGCCGTGTTCGAGTCCGTCCTGATCGCGAACCGCGGCGAGATCGCGGTCCGGGTCGCCCGCGCCTGCCGGGAGCTCGGCG